>OIWQ01002536.1_pt1 | contig 18320 bp, 17 predicted proteins | sample 1587571 | NCBI WGS metagenome assembly OIWQ01 (sample SAMEA3888910, study PRJEB22519) | human gut metagenome | biome: human gut; feature: human-associated habitat; material: faeces | place: Denmark | collected 2010 | reverse complement strand
GCAAATATAGCATAATTTTCTTGGATTTCATCTTTTATTTAGGGATAAGTTCTAAGATTTCCGGAGGATCTCCTCCGGAGTCGCGCGGAGCTGGTGAAAGGATCACTTCGCGGAGAGGAGTTTCAGGCCGACGATGCCCGAAACGATCAGCAGAAGACATAAAATCCGCAGTATGGCGGTCGACTCCCCGAAGAAGATCATGCCGACGATGACGGTCCCGACAGTTCCGATGCCGGTCCAGACGGCGTAGGCGGTGCCGAGCGGCAGGGTGCGCATGGCCAGCGCGAGGCACCCCAGGCTGGCGAGCATGGCTGCCACGGTAAGAAGGGAGGGGATGAGCCGGGTGAAGCCGTGGGAATATTTCATTCCAACCGCCCAGAAAATTTCCAGTATTCCGGCGATGCACAACCAGATCCAGTTCATGACACCTTTTCCTCGCAAGCGACGTTCCGTTGAAGAAGAGGTAATATATCACGGGAAAAGCTCTTTTCAATCAACTTTTTCCCTGGCGGAGCAATTTGCTTTTTGCGCTTCTGTGTGATACACTATAGCAAAAACGGTTCAGGAGATCTGATATGAAAATTTCCATCCTTTACTACAGTTTGACCGGACACACCCGCGAAATGGCGGAGGTGATTGCCGAGGGTGTTCGCACGGTGCCGGATGTCGAGGTGAAGCTTTTCCCGCTCGATGCGATCGACAAGGAGTTTCTGGCCGCCAGCAGTGCGGTGTTCTTCGGCACTCCGACCTACCTTGCCAGCACCTGCTGGCAGTGGAAGAAGTGGTTTGACGAGCCGGCGCCCTGTTCGCTCGGCGGCAAGCTGGGGGCGGTATTCGCCACTGCGAATTTTGCGCAGGGCGGGGCGGATATCGCGATTCAGACCCTGATCACCCACATGATGGTCAAGGGGATGCTGGTCTACTCCGGCGGCGGCGCCTGCGGACAGCCTTACATCCACCTCGGTGCGGTTGCGCTCAAGGAGAATTTCGAGGCGAGCAAACCCATGTTCCGCATTTTCGGGGAGCGGGTGGCGCGCAAGGCAAAGGAGATTTTCCCGGCGGCAAAATAGCATTGTCCGGCGGCAAGTTGCGGAGAAGTTGCATGGATCCGATCAGCCTGTTCACCCGGTATTCGACGAATGAGAACAGAATCACCAACTACTGCATGTTGTTTCTGCGCCTCATGACGGAAGAAAATCCGCTGTTTCTCCGGGATCTCTTCAAAAGAATCCTGCCTCTGGACAGGATTCCGCGGTTCGGAATTGTATTTTCACAGCAGCAGAAGAATGAGGCGGGCAGCATTCCGGACGGGGTGATCGTGCAGGCGCCGGTCTGCATTCATTTTGAATTCAAGACGTCAGACTGGTTTCATCTGGATCAGCTCCGGAATCATGCGGACGGGCTGAGGACGCTCTGTGAGGGGACGGAGCGGGCTTTGATTCTTGTCTCTTCCTCTTTTAAGGAGAAGACGTTACAGGAGGTCGAATCGTTGCGGCAAAACTATCCGTTCCCGATTGCGGCGGTATCCTATTACGATCTCTTGCGGGCGATGCAGGAGGTGGACGATCTGTCGAAGGGGCTGAAGGAGCATTGGAAGGAGTTCCGCTGTTTTCTGGAAGACGAGGGGCTGCTGTACAAAGGGGAACTTATCCCGCACCACCGGATGCTCGGTGTCAAACTGTCACAGACCTATCAGGAGGCGGCGTACGATCCGGCCGTTCTGTATGAACGGACCAAAAAGGCTTGGCGGCTGGATCAAGCCCGGCTCGGTACCATTGAATATGTGCTTTGCGTCTATCGCGGCATCGTCCGGGAGATATACCGGCCGCTCGCCTGGCATCGACAGGAGGACGGGCGGATGTTCTTTGACGGAGTGATAGAAAGCGATCCCTCCATCCGGGCAGCTTACCTCTACCGGGAGGTGAAGGCGCCCGGCCGGAATGCGACCTTCTACCTGATTCCAGAGGAAAAATAGAGGCGTGTTGATTACGCTTTTTTATCCTTGGAATCGAGTTTGAATGGAATTCTGATCGCGTGTATTTTTCTGTTAAAACATGCCGGAACCTGGATCGTTCCGTGCTGTTTGCAGGCTCCGGCTGCCTGCGGGGGATGATGGGTCTTCTGTTATATTGGCCGGTCCCTTTGCGGATCGATGTGGCACGGAAAACGGAGAACTGCAAACTTCATGAACGTGGTAAAGAAAAAGACGGGGGCTTCGCCTGCATCGCTGCCTCGAGAGTATCAGAGGCGCAAGAGCGGCTGCGCAAGTGGAGTCCGCTTTCGTTTGTTATCTGCGATCGTTCAGAAACAAATGTGCGCAAAAGATCGGACTCTACCCGGAAATGCAGGAAAATCCGCAATATTCTGTTGACTTTGACCGGAAAACAGAGTATACTATAAAAGGTGTATGGTGAAAGAGAAACAGAGAAGAATTTCCCCGTTCTCGTTTGCCATTTTCCGGAAACAGATTTGCGGTGTTGCAGGTTGTTCCGATTGTTGTATTTTGCAACAGCGGACTTCAGGTTGTCCGGATTTCTGATTTGCCTGATGAAAGAAAGTTTAACTGCATGTCGAATGAGCAGTTGGAGAATTGTTGTCTGCATAAGACTGCCGAATTGTCCTGATCCCTGATCCGGACGCGACTGTGGTCGGAACAGAATGCGGAAGCGTTCCTGATGGCAAACGGAATCCCATAGCAGCAGCCCCGGTACAACTTGGGTGACATGAACTTCTTCACGGCAAAGAACGGAAAAATATACCTGCAGAGAAACGCGGTTAGTTTTCCGATGTTTCCCGGGTATATTTTTATTGTCCTGGAGGCGTGACGCGGGGGTGACGTTCTGAAAATCCCCTCCGACGAGAGCTTCGGGAGGATTGATGAAAGGTTCTGCCCTTTGAGCCTCTGATGAGTGGTGACAGTTGCGAAATCAGCCGGGAGTACGAGGAAGGAACATCGGAGCTGATACAATGTGGTCCGCAGAAGGGATGAGCGGACTTTGTGGAGAATGGATGGGAAAGAACTCAGTTTTTGTCCGCATTCTCAATGTGGAGTGTTCCATGTGGGGTTGCGTGTGTCATCATCAATTGTGAAGGTTCAGCACAGGGAGGCCGGAGGCGGAAAATCTTCGGTAAAACATGGATCGAGGGAAGAGACTGCGAAGATTTTCGTTTGCGGCCGCAGCGATGGATGGGGCACTGTGAGAGAAGAAAATCGTCTGGTTTGCTGAAAAATTGGATTTTCTGCTCACAGCGGTTCAGAATGGTATATACATGATGATGTTTCGATGGGATGTTACAGCAGCCGGAAAGGGTGGGGGACATGATTGATCTTTCCTACAAAGTGGCTTCCGGGCTGCCTTATTTGTTTGCCGCGTCGGCGCTTTCGCTGCTGCTGACCCGCCTTTGCATTACAATTCTGCCGTGGTTCAAACTGGTGGATATTCCACGCGGACGCCATCAGCATGATAGGGTTGTGCCCCGGGGCGGCGGAATTGCCATCATTCTCTCGTTTGTCTTTGTCATCGCCTTGTGGCTGTTTACCACGGTGGATCGTTCGCTCAGCTGGTACGAGATTCCTCTGCTCCGTCACTTTGCCATTCCGACTGCGGCGATTGCGGTGCTGGGGCTGTGTGATGATCGGTTCGAGTTGCGGAGCATCGTCAAATTGGCCGGGCAGATTTTGATTGCACTCTATTTTTACTTTTCCGGCGCCGGAATCGATTCCCTGCTGGGAGTTAACCTGCCGGTCTATATCGCTTTGCCGCTGACCGTCTGCTGGGTGGTCGGCATCATCAACGCTTTCAATCTTATCGACGGACTGGACGGGGTCGCAGCGGGACTGGCTTCGATCTCCTCTTTTTCCATGGCGGTCTGGCTGTTGATTTCGGAAGAGAGCATGGGTTCGGTGGTTTGCATGCTGGTTTTCTGCGGCTCCTGTCTCGGTTTTTTGAAGTACAATTTTGCACCGGCCCGGATCTTCATGGGGGATACCGGCAGCATGTTCATCGGGATGTTCTTTGCTTATTTCAGCATGGCCGAATCGGCAAAGGCGATGACACTGACCAGTTTTCTGGTGCCGGTTCTGGCGATGGGGATCCCTATGTTCGATGCATTTCTGGCGATTTTGCGACGATTTTTCCGCAAGTATATCAAAAAGGAACCCGGCGTCGGAATCATGACCGGAGATCATGACCATTTGCATCACCGGCTTCAGGAGCAGCTGAAGAATCAGAAGAAGACCGCCTGTTATCTCTATGGACTTGCCATTCTTCTGGTGGTCGGTGCCATGTCAGCCGCACTGCTCAGCGACCTGCTTCGTTCCTTGAGCTTTGCTGTTCTGCTCGGCATCATCTTTGTGGTGGTTCGTTGCGCGACCATTGAATTCTATGATGCCGCATCGTTGATTTCGGAAGGCGTGCGTATTCCTCGTCGCAGTTTTCTCTTAACTGCGCTTCATCCGGTAGTTGACGTCATATTGCTCTTTGTCGCTTATCTGCTGACCTCAAAGCTGTTTCAGCGCAACATCATGATCAGCCCCTACACGTTGAAGCAGGCGATGTGCTATATCGCGCCTTATCCGGTAATTCTTGGATTGTCCGGCATTTACAGAACCTACTGGTTGCGGGCAGGAATCACCCGCTACTACAAGTTGCTTCTTCTCCTTCTTCTTGCTTCCGGAGTGGTTCTGGCTCTGGCACTGGGATTCATCCTGCTGGAATTCGGTCGTGACCGGGATCAGATCTCGCTGATGCGGGAGTTTTTCTCCACCTATGTGTTGTTGGGCGGGGCGCTTATTTTTGCGGAACGTTTTCTGCTTCACTACATTGAGAGCTTCGGTTTCAAAAAACTGGCAGTGACGGTGACGGAGAGTAAAAAACAGCTTGCACGGACGGTTATTTATGGGGGCGGACTCTACTGCCGGATGTTCCTGATCTCCCACAACTGCACCAACTCTGCGCCGCCGGTGCGGGATATTATCGGAATTATTGATGACAATCCATCGCTTCGCGGCCTCAATGTGTACGGTCTGGATGTGCTTGGAACCAGTCGCGACCTTGCACGATTGCGGGAAGAATACCACTTTGACGAGATTGTGATTGCTCTGAAAAACATTTCTCCGCGAATGCGGAATAAACTCGATGCATTCGGGAGGGAGTTTCATATCCGGATTCTGGAATTCCACTGTGCATTGACGCTTCCTGACAGCGGAAAACAGGCGGAAAAGTCGGAAAAAACGGCTCAGAAAGCGGGAGAAAGAAATGATCTCCGGAATACGGGGGCGCTGCCTGAAAAGTCAGGCGAGGAGCCCGGAACGCCGGATTCGGAAAACATTCTGTCAAAGGAATAAGTATTTTGTCGGGGCAGAAGTGGTTCTTGGAAAAATTCTGAACTGTATGTTTACGGGAAGTTTGCTGATATGGCTGAGTTGCAGAATGGAAAATTAATTGATCTTGTGAAATCGTCCAATGCGAAACTGGCGATTATCGGGCTTGGTTATGTTGGCCTTCCGCTGGCGGTCGAGTTCGGGAAGAAGTTCGACACCGTCGGTTTTGACGTAAAAAAAGAACGGCTCGACATGCTGCGCCGCGGGGTCGATACGACGCTGGAAACGTCGGAGGAGGATCTCAAGGCGGCCCGCTTCCTCCGCTACACCGATGATCCTGCTCTGCTCTGCGACCGGGATATATTCATTGTGACGGTTCCCACCCCGGTGGATCAATACAACCGGCCGGACCTGACTCCGCTCTACCGGGCAAGTGAAACGGTGGGGAAGGTGATGAAAAAGGGCGCGCTGGTCATTTATGAAAGCACGGTCTACCCCGGTTGCACGGAAGAGGAGTGTGTGCCGGTGCTGGAAAAGTTTTCCCATTTGAAATTCAATCAGGATTTTTTCTGCGGTTACTCGCCGGAACGAATCAATCCCGGCGACAAGACGCATACGCTGACGAAAATTCTGAAAATCACCTCCGGTTCGACGCCGGAAGCGGCAGACGTGGTGGACGCACTCTATCGCTCCATCCTGACGAGCGGCACGCACAAGGCGAGCAGCATCAAGGTTGCGGAAGCGGCGAAGGTGATTGAAAATTCCCAGCGGGATCTGAATATCGCGTTTGTGAACGAGCTCGCCAAAATTTTTCATCTGATCGGCATTGACACCAATGAGGTGCTGGAAGCCGCCGGGACAAAGTGGAATTTCCTGCGGTTCAAACCCGGTCTGGTCGGCGGGCACTGCATCAGTGTGGATCCCTACTATCTGACCCATAAGGCGCAGGCGCTGGGGTACCTGCCGGAGGTGATTCTGGCCGGCCGCCGCATCAATGACGGAATGGGGAAGTATGTGGCGGAACAGGTGATCAAACTCATGATCCGTAAAGGCCACAAGGTGCTCAACGCAAAAGTCCTGCAACTGGGAATCACCTTCAAGGAGAATTGCCCGGACATCCGAAACAGCCACGCCGTGGATGTCGTGCGTGGATTGCAGGAGTTCGGCTGTGAGGTGGATATTTATGATCCGTGGGCGGATCCTGATGAGGTGCGGCAAAATTACGGATTGCATTCTTTGCGGGAAAAAACGGAGATTGCCGACGGCTATGACGCGGTTGTCCTTGTGGTTGCCCATCGGGAGTTCGCCAATTTCGATGCGGCGGGCGTCTGCCGGGAAGGGGCGGTGATTTTTGATGTGAAAGGGCTCTGGCCCCAGAAAAATGTAACGGCGAGACTGTGAGATGACCCGGCGTATTTTGGAAAATTCGAAAGTTCTGATAACCGGAGGAGCTGGCTTCATCGGTTCCAATCTGACGGAAACCCTTCTGAATCAGAATAATCAGGTGACAGTGCTCGATAACTTCTCTACCGGGAAGATGGAGAATCTTCTTCCCTTTTTCTCCCGGAAAAATTTCAGATTGATCGTCGGCGACATCCGCGATCTGGATCGATGCCGCGAAGCGGTGCAGGGGCAGGAGTATGTTCTGCATGAAGCCGCGCTCGGCAGTGTGCCGCGTTCGGTCAAGGATCCTATGACGACCACTGCGGTCAACGTGCTGGGATTTGTGAACATGCTGTATGCGGCGCAGGAGGCGGGGGTGAAGCGCTTCGTCTATGCCGCCAGCAGCTCCACGTATGGCGACAGCGTTTCGCTGCCGAAGGTGGAGGAGCAAATCGGCCGGCCGCTCTCTCCTTACGCCATCACGAAATATACGAATGAGCTTTATGCGGAGAATTTCCACGCTTTGTATGGCATTGACACGGTGGGGTTGCGCTATTTCAACGTGTTCGGGCGACGGCAGGATCCCGACGGGGCTTATGCGGCGGTGATTCCGAAGTTCGTAAAAAGTTTGCTGGAGCACAAGTCTCCGACGATCAACGGAGACGGGAGTTTCAGTCGCGATTTCACCTATGTGGAGAATGTCGTTCTGGCGAATCAGCTGGCACTGCTTGCGGAGGCCCCGGAAGCGGTCAATCAGGTTTACAACATTGCATCCGGGGAACGGATGACTCTTAACGAACTGTTTTTCTGTCTGAGAGATAATTTGGCTGCTTTTGACTTGGAGATCGGCAAGGTAAATCCAGTTTACGGTCCCGTCCGGGCAGGGGATATTCCGCATAGTCAAGCCTGCATTGAAAAGGCAAAGGCACGACTGGGATATGCGCCCGTCTTCGATGTGCGAAGCGGACTGCGGGAAGCGACAAAGTGGTATTTTGAAAATTTATAATTGAGCTTACACAGGTTGCAGAATTTGAACGGACACTACGGAAAAATTTGCTGGATATACGAAGACGGAAAGAAAAAAAATACAGTCATTTTTCTTGCCGGCCTTACCCTTCTGGCACTCATTCTTCGGCTGGCGGCATTGTGGATTTTCCCCATTGTGCAGCGCGATGGAATTCTTTATCTGGAAATGATGGATGCCTGGAATGATTTGGGTTGCTATCAGGAGACTCTGAAAAGATTCCCTGGACTCAATGCGATTCCTCCGTTTCCTCTGTTCCTGATGAAACTTCTTGTTCCATTGGGACTATCTGCAGAATGCTCTGCCAAATGCTTTAGCATAGCCTGCGGCAGTTTTGTACCGGCGATCGGATATGGAATCGCCTGGACTCTGACGAAACGGCAGAATATTGCTTTTTTCGCCGGAATCTTGTTTGCAGTACATCCTGTTTTTATTGAATTTTCCACGCAGCCGCTGCGTGATGGTTTTTATATTTTCTGGGCAGGATTGACACTGTTTTTTCTCTGCCGCGGAATGATGGAGGCAAAATGGTATGACTGGTGTATTGCTGGATTCTTTGCCGCCACTTCGTTTCTGACCCGTTACGAAACGTTGGAATTTTTCCCGTTGGTTGCCTTGTTCCTGGTCAGTGCTCCTGTATTTCACTGTTATTCCTGGAAAAAGGCTGTTTTGCATGGAATGCTGTTTTTTGCAATGGTTTTGTTGACGCTTTTTCTGCTGCACAGCCTGATGGGAACATGGTCGTTCTTCCTTGACAGTTATTGGACATATTATTATAAAAAATTAATTGCACTTAAATATATATGGAAAATTTAGTGGAAATTGTGGAGCTTTTGTTTCAAAAGATTCCTCGTGGACTTTTTGAGCCATTTGCGATCGGCGCGGTGATAGGCGCGGTGCTTCCCCTTGTTTCTACCCGAAGACATAGATATTTTTTCTTTTTCTTCTGGGGGACTATTCTGTTCATGCTGGCATGGCGCATTGCTATTTTGATTGTTTCGTCACGATATGCATCATTTCTGATTTATCCGGCGGTCATTCTTACCGTTTACGCCTGCTTTGAAGCGGGAAAACAATTGCAAAAACGCACGCGGCTTTCCCGGAGATTCTGCCGGATTCTGCCGCTGCTGATCCTCGGAGGAATTGTGCTGGGCTGTCTGGGCAAGACATTTCACCGGGATCCTTACGAATATCACCGGGAAGGGGCTTATTTGACCATTCGCGAGCAGATGAAGAAGTATGATAAAATTCAAGTCCTCGTCAGCAATGGAGATGCACGGCGGACAAAATATTACACGGGGGCTGTTACGCGGGATATCCCGGACGCTACGGCAAAAGTGCTGCAGCAGGAGGTGTGCAAGTTCAAATCTGCGGATACGGTTCTGCTGCTGGATGTCATTGAACCGGCCGATGCCCCCGTTCTGACGAAAAAAGAGCTTGGAGTTCCGGAAAGTGCCGAATGGGAGCGGATTTATTCCTCGTATACCAATCGGAAAGAGAGACGAAAACATAATATTTACCGGTATCGGATTCGTGTGCCATGAAAATTGTTCAGACAATGTTGACGGCATGTAAGCGAAGATTTTTTTCGCTAGAGCTCCTGAACAATGTTTTCTGGGCTTTCGGCGGACGATTTTCCGCTTTGGCCGGCCAGTTCATCGCAGGGATCTTCGCGGCCAGAGTGCTTGGACCCGATGAATTCGGTACGCTGAATTATGTGATCAGTCTGGTGACGATTTTTTCTGTCCTGGCGGCATTCGGGCTGGATTTTATCGAAATACGGGAGCTTGCCGGGAAGGAGAGCCAAAAAGATATTGATCTGCCTACACTGCTGATCCTGAGGCTTTGCCTTGCCGGTTTCACTTTGCTTTTGCTGGTCGGCTGTATTTTCCTGTTCCAGCTTACCGCGGCCAATGCTGTTTATGTATTGGTCTATTCGGTAATGTTTATATTTCAGGCATTTAATCCGATCCGGAATTATTTTACCGCGATCCTTCAAAACAAGCTGATTGTACTTTCTGAACTGATCCGCAACATCATTGGTACTGTTCTGAAACTTTTACTGATATTTGCTCATGCACCACTGGTTTTCATTATTGCGGCGTATGCGTTCGATTATGTTTTGCTGGGGCTGGGATACTGGCGTGTGTACCGCATCTATATCGGGCGGTTGAAATTCTGTTTCAATCGCAGCCGGGCTCTTTTTTATTTGCGGGAAGCTTTCCCGCTGTTGCTTTCAAGTGCTGTAATCATCGTTTACCAGAAGATCGACCAGGTTATTATTCACTCGCTCATGAACGACAGTGCCGTGGGGCAGTTTGCTGTTGCCGGTAAAATTGTTGAAATTGTGACCATTATTCCTGTTGTTGTATCGCAGACTATCATGCCGGTTCTGGTCAAAAGCCGCGAGAAGGATCCTGCCAGGTATTTGCAGCAGCAGCAGCGCATGATGGATTTGACGGTCTGGACATCGGTATTGATTGCCTTTATGGTATGTTTTTGTGCGCCATTTCTTATTCCGCTGTTTTTTGGAAATCAATACAATGCGGGGATTGGGGCTTTGCAGATTATGGCGTGGAAAGTTCCCGCCATGGCGCTTTCTGCGGTATCAGGACATTTGATAATCATTGCCGGCCTTCAGAAATATGCGATATGGAGAAATATTTTCGGTTGTGTGCTCTGTGTCGCGTTGAATTACATGCTGATTCCCCGGTATGGAATCAATGGTTCTGCCGTTGCGTCTCTGGTTACAATGTTTTTTTCCGGATTTTTTTCACACGTGCTGATTCCGCCATATTTCGGCATCCTGAAAATTCAGATTCGGGCAATTTTGTTCGGCTGGAAAGATCTATGGATTTGGGGATATCATGTATTTTTGACAAGAAAAGTTTAAATTCGCAGAAAGAAAGTTTATGGAACGAATTAAAAAGCTGTTGCGAAACATCACGTTTCTGCGCCGGGTCAATGCTTTGAGGAAAATTTTGACCTGTTTCCGCGTGGATCTGGTTCGCCATTTGCGGTATTCGTTGAATTACCGTTACGACTATCGGAAACTCTCCCGGGATGCGTTGCGCTGTTCCATTATGCTGCTGAACCATCAGCTGGAAAAAGCACAGACTTATCAGACCGTTAAAGAGGGATTCGGGTGCGAAAAATTGCACCGACTGCTGGATGAAACCGAATTTTATATCGGGAAATACGGTGTTGATGATATTACAGGTACGACTGTGGGGATTCTCGAAGGGCATTTTGCCAATCCGCACGCCTGGAAAGATGAAACGACGAAAGAACGTTTTCTGAAGATCAAGGAACAGTGTCCGGCGAACAGTTTTTACGGAGGAATTATTCAGTATACGGGAAAGTCCATAAAGAAATTTCCGGAACTGGCAGAATTTCTTCACAGCCGCAGAAGTTGCCGGACATTTGCGCCGAAGCAGGTGGATCCGGCATTGCTGCAGGAAGCGGTGAGAATCGCTCAGAGTGCACCTTCTGCCTGCAATCGCCAGCCGATTCGGGTGCATATTTACAACGATCCGGAACAGATTCGGAAGATTGTTTATGCGCAGCATGCTGATATTGAATGGTGTATTCATGCTCCGGTATTGATCGTTATTTCTGCTAACGAATATTATTATCGGGATTATCTGGAACGGAATCAGAAGATGTTCGATGCCGGTCTGTTTGCGATGACTCTGAATCTGGTCTTGCATAATATGGAAATCGGCTCCTGTTTTAAGATGGCACAGAAATATCCCTGTTACGACCGGGAGACGAAAGCGTATGCGGAAATACCGGAGTATGAAGATATCTGTGTATTAATGCCGGCAGGCTATTATCCGGATTCTCCGGTTGCGACCGCAAAATCCATCCGTATCTCTGAAAACATTGTTTGCAAGGTTCACAAATGAAAATTTTAATTATCAATCAGCATTCTTGGAATCATGGAGACGAGGCAGCTGGAAAGGCTTTAATACGAGCCTTGCAACGCGTGGATAATCGTGATATCAGTGTATTGTATAACATGTCCTTTATGCCGGAAGATGCACGATTTAATCTGAGCAATGTACATGAAATTTATTATAAAAGAGCAGTTAGAGGGTTGCACTTCTTTTTGAGACAATATCTGAAGTATGTATATCCATTGGGGATTTACCTGCCGATTCTCTTATTTCCCCGTTTGCGAAAAGATATAAGAGCAATTCAGGAAGCCGATGCTGTTATCAATGCTCCCGGGGGAGTAAACCTCGGTCCTTATTTTGATGTGATCTATCTATGGCGGCTTTTGATGGTTATCCATTTCAAAAAGCCATTATATATTTTTTCTCCGAGTATTGGTCCGTTATTGCCAGACGGTTTCTTTCGAAAGCTTTCTTTAAAAGTATTGAAATATGCTCGTTTTGTTTCATTGCGTGATGCTCAAAGCCAGCGGTACGCAGTAGAATACGGCATTCCGTTTATTCCTGCTATAGACGTTGTTTTTTCTGAGCGTGAAAAAGCAGAAATTCCTGTCGCGTTATCCAACCTGCTACCGGAAAATTATATTGTAATTGTTCCAAATCAATTGTATGCATGGCATCCTGCTTTTTTGGCCTGTCCTGCAAAGAAAATGGATGAGTTTTATAAAAAACTGATTCAGAGTTTTACTTCCAGGGGAATTTCTGTTGTTTTGTTGCCTCAGTTGTTCAGCGCGGCATCTTGCCGAGATGAAATTTATTTTAAATCACTTGCAGCTGATGATGAACGCGTGATTGTGATTCCTGATTTCTACAATTCAGATGTTCAACAAGCAGTTATACGGAAATCTGACTTTATTGTTGGTGCTCGCTATCATTCTATTGTGTTTGGAATTAATAATTCTATACCTTTCTTTGCATTGTCGTATGAACATAAAATACTTAATATGCTGGAATTATTAAATTTGAAAGAACTTTCCAGGAACCTTGCGGCTGCTCTTGATGATCCTTCAATATTTGATGAAATATGGATGGTTTATCAGCAACGTGCATTTTGGAAACCAAACATTGAGGTTGCCAAACGTAAAGCAACAGAGATCGCAGATAATGCTTTTAATGAATTACAGAAAAAACTTTTGGCTTCAGCTGATTTAAATCTCTGAATGATAGAGATGAAGGTACGTATATCATGTCTCCGATTATTATATTGGTTGTTTTTTTCAGTACTCTCTGGGGATTTGTTTTCTTTCGGCAGAGAGCACTGAATATGGGAGTCCTGATTAGTACTGTGTGGGCTGTCGCCGCTTGGGCTGGTTTTTTGTATTATACCTCTCCCCGTTATGAGACTGATGCGGAGCTATATGGAATATGCGCTTATCAGCCATTCTTTTATTTGTTTATCTTATATCTTATCGTTTTTTTACCCATTTGGGCTTTCCGCACAGATCGGTTACAGCGTATTGAATTATTACCGTTTTCTATAATTAAACTAATAGTTATTGTTTATGCAATAGCCTCTTTGTGCTTCGTGTTGTTTTGGTTGCGGCCGGCGTTAGATTCTTTGTTCATGGGGGTAGGCGCAAATCGTGACCTTGTTTTAGAAGATTTGGGAGGGAGTGTTTCTGCTCCATTGCTGATTCGAGCAGGAATTGGTATCAGATCCTGTTTTAATTTGTTGAGTTATTTTTTATTGTTTTACCTGCTTGCGTTTTATCGGAAACATAAGTTTTTGATTGTTTTACTGGCTGTCTGTATTTATTTCCCTAATTTTCTTGTGGTGCTTGGAGTAAGTTCTCGTTCCGAAATTGTTTTTACGCTAATGAATTCCATTGCAGGTTTTGTTTTTTTTAGAAAGTTTATCCCGCAGAATTTGAAACGAAAAATTTTGCTTTCATGCTTTGTCATAGGAGGGGGATTTATTGGAATTCTGGTTTGCATTACCTTGATACGTTTTTCAGGGGGACGGTATGATGGTTTGTTTGGCGTTTTTCGTTATGCCGGAGAAAGTTTTATCAACTTTAATATCCTTGCTTATGACAAGGTTGTTAATTTTACTGGTGGCCCCAATTTATTTCCTCATCTGTCACTATTATGGGGGATCGATTTAGAATATTTTCGTAATCTTCCTGTTGTTGATCAGACTTTGTTTTTATTGGAGTACAGTCAGCTTAATGTGGATGCTGCTGTTTTCTATACTGTCTTGGGAGATCTGTATATAGCATATGGGCCTTGTTTGTCTATTGTGGTTTTGACCAGTATTTCTTTTCTTTTGTTTGTTTATTTGCGTAAAAGTGAGAATGGATCGCTTGCTAAAATCATTATTTTCCAATTATATTTTGCTTTCTTCTATAGTGGTGTTTTCTATTGTCCTATTCGCTCTTTTGCCGGTGAACGGATGATTGTTTGCATGCTTATGCTGTCTCTTTTCTTCGCATTAAGGCAGCAAGGGAAAAAAATGCTTTGGAGTGATGAAGTAAAGGAGTTATAAAACGATTGAATGAATAAGATCACAGTTCTTCTTTCAACATATAATGGAGAACGTTATTTACGGGAACAACTAGACAGCATTTTAAACCAACAAAATATTGCTGTTTCTTTGCTTGTTCGAGATGATGGTTCCCATGATGCAACTTTGAAAATACTTCGGGAATATGCGTCCAGGTATTCCAATATTAAGATATATGCGGAGGATAATATAGGCTTTGCCAGAAGCTTCAGTAAATTGATTGCTTATGCAATGGATTCTGTTGAATCGGATTACTTTGCTTTTTGTGATCAGGATGATGTTTGGCTGCCGGAAAAGTTATTTGCAGGCACTCAACATTTGACAGCGTTCCCGGAAAATCGTCCTGCATTATATTGCAGCAATTTAACATTAGTAACACAGAATCTTGAACCGATTGGGATCATGCCGGTATTTGCAAGGGAAAATCCCACTAGAGCAGAAGTTATATTGGAACATATCGGAACTGGTTGTACGATGGTGTTCAATCAGGCTGCTTTGCGGAAATATCAACAGAGTCTGAATGAAATAATGCAAAACCCTGATTTCCGCCTGCATGATCGCTGGATGTTTTTAATCTGTTTTTGGTTTGGAAAAATATTTATTGATTCAAAATCTTATATTTTGTATCGGCAACATGGAAATAACGCAATTGGTGCCAATTCGAAACAATTGCAACTCCCTTGGCGATATTGGAATAAGATGAGGAAGATATATTCTGCCTTGTTTCATGATGTGAAATTATTTTGCTGTATCTACGGCAATGATTTAAGTCCAAAAGATTTCATCTGGTTGATGCAATTTGTAAACTATCGTAAAAACAGGTTGAAATTTTTTCTTTTCCTATTACGCAACCATATTAAGATTCAAGCGCCGATTTGTGATTTGATATTTAAACTGCAAGTTCTTTTGGGGAAGATTTCATGATCGATATTCTTCTGTCAACATATAATGGTGAAAAATATTTGCGAGAGCAGATTAATTCTATTCTGAATCAGACGTTTCAAGATTGGCGTCTGCTGATTCGGGATGACGGTTCTCAGGATGATACAGTCGGGATAATCTGCGAATACGCAAAACAATATCCTGGAAAAATCGTTCTGCAGAAAGATGCGTTGGGCAATCTGGGGTGTGGTGCTTCATTTTCTCACCTGGTTTCAGTCTCGACTGCACCTTATATGATGTTTTGTGATCAAGATGACTGGTGGCTGCCGGAAAAAATAGAAAAAAGCTGGCATGCAATGGAAACTTTGACTAAGCAATACCCGGATACTCCATTGCTTGTCACTACAGATCTGGTTGTGGTTGATGAAAAACTTCGCGAACTTTCTCCTTCTTTTGTTCAAAGCCAAAAATTATATCCGGAAGCATTATGCGAGGTTCATCGCAGTCTTGCTTTAAGTGTTTCTCCTGGTTGTACTATGTTGTTTAACCGGGCTGCTGCGGAACATTTTCTGCCGATACCATCACATCAGACTCATGACCATTGGGTTGCGATAATTACAGCATACTTCGGAAAGGTTTGCTTCCTGCCGGATGCGACGATTTTATATCGCCAGCATGGAAACAATGTCATTGGTTCAAAAAAAATAAATTTCCTTTATTTTTTTAAGAGATTGTGTGCTTTTCGAAAGGAAATTCGAGCATTTAAAGTTCTTTACCAAGCTCTTCCATTTCCTGTAAATCCATTTCGCTGGATTTTTTTCATGGTATACTATTCAATTCGGAGAGCTATACAATGAAATATCGAAATGTTTTGTTCATTGATAATCACCGTTGGGCGCAATTTCATTTTCGAGGGAAAGTAATGGCATCTTTATTGGCTGCTGGCTATGATGTGACAGCGGCAGCGCCAGATTCATCTTACATTGCCGATGATAATTCTGTTCCTGGGGTAAAGCAGGTTTCTTTAGGATTGGATCGAACTTCTACTGGCATAGTCAGTAATGTGAAAACTTTTCTGGAAATTTTTAAGATTATCAGACAAAGAGAAAATTGTCTGGTTTTTCTTTTTACAATAAAGCCGATTCTCTGGGGCGCTTTAGCCTGCTGCTTGCTGCATCGTGAATACGTCGCTTTCTTTGCCGGGGTGACTGATATGATTCGCCAGGATTCCTGTAAGGGAAAATTTTTCTGTTGGGTCTTACACTGGCTCTTGCGGGGGGCTAAAGAGGTGATCGTATTGAATGAAGAGGATTGCCTTTTACTGAAACGAAAAAAAGTTGCTTCCGAGAAACAGCTTTTTGTGTTAAGAGGGGGAGAAGGAGTTGATTTGGAAAAATACAGACCAGAGAAAATCTTTGACAGGCACGGTTCCGGTTTTATATTTATTTTAATTGCCAGATTGTTGTGGAGCAAGGGAATCAAAGAGTACATCAATGCGGCTGAAAAAATAAAAAAGAAATATCCGAAATGCAGTTTCCTCTTGTGCGGCGAGTTTGATACATTTCATCCGGATGCAGTGCCTGAGTCCTATATTCGGACGGCAGAACTTCAAGGGATTATTGAATATCGAGGTCGAATCAATGATGTGATTGCGCAACTTAAAGAAATTGATTGCTTTGTATTGCCATCGTACTATAATGAAGGAATGAATCGGTCATTGATGGAGGCTTTGGCATTAGGGAAAATAATTATTACCACCGATCACAAAGGTTGTCGGGAAATGGTAAAGAATGGCGAAAATGGAATATTGATTCCTGTTCAGGACAGCGAGGCATTGTATCTGGCGATGGAGCGGGTTCTGATGATGTCAGGAAGGGAACGGGAAAAGATGGAGTATAACTCAAGACAATTGGCGGAAGATATTTTTGACGTCAATTATGTGATTCAGCATTATCATTCATTGTTGGAACATTGAATATAAAATTAAAAAATTATTTAGCAGAACTTGAAACGAGAAAATAAAGCACATCGGATTGAGAAAAATATCATGATTGATATTTTCTCATTATGTCTTAATAAGTTGAGATATTGAATGAAAAAGAAATTGGCAATTATCGGAATCGTTGGTTTGCCGGCAAACTACGGAGGGTTTGAAACCTTCGTTGAATATTTAGTGGAACCTCTAAAAGAGAGTTTCGATATTACAGTTTACTGCTCTCGATATTCATATGAAAAACGATGTTCTGAATATGAGGGCGTACATCTGAAATACCTGCCGCTGAATGCCAATGGAATTCAGAGCATTCCCTATGACATGTGGGCGATTCTCGATGCCTTGCGATATGCGGATTCGCTTCTGATTCTCGGTGTCAGCGGTTGTACGCTGCTGCCGTTGCTGCGATTGTTCGGCTGCCGTCGCCGGATTGTGGTGAACATCGACGGTCTGGAGTGGCGGCGGGACAAATGGAACGCCGCGGCCCGATGGTTTCTGAAATATTCCGAACGCTGTGCAGTGGAGCATGCCGACGCTGTGGTCGGGGACAACAAAGTGATCGCCGATTATGTTGCCGCGGAATACGGCAAGCCGTGTGAACTCATTGAATACGGGGCGGATCATCAGCACCCGCAACCTGTTACTCCGGAAGCCTGCAGGAAATACCCCTTCTTGAAAGGCGCTTATGCCTTCGGGGTATGCCGGATTGAGCCGGAGAACAATGTCGCTCTGATTCTCGAGGCTTTCGGGGAGGGGGCGTCACTGCCGCTGGTCATGGTCGGCAACTGGAATAAGAGCGAATACGGGCGGACGCTTCGGAAACAATACGCAAACCATCCCGGCATTCACCTTCTGGATCCGATTTACGATATTGTGCAATTGAATGTTCTGCGGTCCAATTGCGCGTTGTACCTGCATGGTCATTCCTGTGGCGGAACAAATCCGTCGTTGATTGAGGCGATGTACCTTGGTCTGCCGATTGCCGCCTTTGATGTGAATTTCAACCGGGAAACGACGGAGGGGCGTGCTTTTTACTTTTCCGATGTCAATTCATTGCGTGTGTTGATTGCGCGTCCTGTCCCCGTTGATTCCGGGCGGATCATGCGGGAAATTGCCGAGCGACGCTACACATGGCGGCGAATTGCTGACCTCTATGCCGATTTGCTCTGATTTATATTTATCTTGGTAGATGTCATAAAATAGTGTATGCCCAGTGAGCCCCATCTAGAAATCCTCCCGAAGTGAGATTACCTTGC
>OIWQ01002534.1_pt1 | contig 18336 bp, 13 predicted proteins | sample 1587571 | NCBI WGS metagenome assembly OIWQ01 (sample SAMEA3888910, study PRJEB22519) | human gut metagenome | biome: human gut; feature: human-associated habitat; material: faeces | place: Denmark | collected 2010 | reverse complement strand
GATGCAAAGGTAATATATTATATAGGTACCGCCATACGGGCTAACGGTGATTTACATCTAATTGAATCATAATCTTTATCGTTTCTTTAAATTCATATTATACTTTTATACTTTCAAATGACACATTTTATTCCTTAGCCAGAATCTCCGAAGGATCCACCTTCATAATCTTGCGTACCTGGCAGGCGATGATAGCAGCAATGAAGCCAACCACGATCACAACGCTCAGGATGATAGGGAAGGCTGGATTGATTTTTACCATTTCGAAAGTCCGGCTCAGAACGATATGGAACAGCAATATGGCTACCACCGCAAACACCATGGCGATGAGCGTGATCACCAGATAGGTTCGTCCGAAGAGTTTGGTAATATCCCTTGTCAGGGCACCGTTCACCTTGCGGATAGCCACCTCCTTCTTGCGGGTCTGTGTATCAAGCATCACCGTACTGAAGATGCTTATCAGGCAGATAGCCAGACTCACGATAGCCAGGATCCACGCAATATTTTGCAGTATTTCCAACGCTAACATTTCCCTCGCCATATAGTCACGCAGATTGGATGACATCGGTTTTACCACCGCAGGCTCCAATTTCTGTATCATTCTATCTACGGCAACCTGCATCTCCTTATATTCACCCGGCTTTGCTACAAGAATATAATGTGTGGCACCATAAGCCTCTTTGGGGTCAATGACTATGAATGAGTATATGTCAGTTTTCATACTCCCCTCATAAGGTATCGACTGGAACGTTCCGGCTATCTGATAGGAATCCATCTCATCTACGGTCAATATATCATTAGGAGCAATATGATATTGTCGCATATGCTTATACAACTCCTCATTCACCAGGATACATTTCTTCCGGTTTGCCTTCGGCTTCCAATTCACCTTGATCTTGAAGAAATCGAGATAGGAGGTATCTGATGTAATCCTAAAGCAATAATTCGTCACATTACCATGGCTAACATAAGAATCACCTTGCCAAACAGCCTTACTGAACTCTTCGTTCTCTGCCAGCTCGTTAACTTTCCAAAATCCCCAGCTATAAGGAATCCATCGTTCTACCTGCGGTAAATGGATGAGCTTGTCTCTGAGGCGCTGGCCATTTTCTGCCGCATTTGTCTGTAGAAACAGACTCTGCTTGTATGCACGCTCATCATCAGGAATATGGTTGAAATCAGCCATCTTGCCCACCCAGCACAGGAGGCAGAAAGTGACACCCAGGAAGAACATACTGATCATCACCTGCACACCCAGCATCGTATTGCGGAACCAATGGTTATGGCTTCGTCTCATTCCTGATTCGAGTGCTTGCGTATGCTTACAAATTCGACTCAGCACAATCCAGATGATGGCGAGACACAACATCATCACTACCAGACCAATCACCAGACTATAGAGATACAGATAACTGATGGTTCCTAACTCGGAGGTGATTTCTGCAAACTGAGGCTTTGCCAGATAATCACAAATCCAGGCTCCCATCAATACAGCTACGATATATGCCACCAGCACGATCATCACCACCTCGGTAGCAAACATCGAGAAGAGTTGAAGGCGTGTGGCACCATTGGTAATTCGAAGCGAGATTTCACGCCTGCGCATCCAGAACAGCTGCGTCTGCATCCTCAGGAAACCGATGATGGCAGCCAGAAGAATCAATGAACCTATCAGATAAGTGATGGAACGGGCAATAGCAACGGTTGAATACTCTTCGCTCAATCGATCTTTCAGCTTTTCTGTTTTTACCTTCAACCCCAATGGTTTCAATCTGCTGTTCACCTCTGCTTTCAACTGTTGTGGCGTGCATCCCTCTTTCAACACCACATACAAATTCACAGCATAAAATTGCTCGGGATCCATATCTTCCAACTCCCATGGCGAGTAAAAGAGAGCAGAACTGTTTTGCTCTGTCAATGATAAGTCTTGATAGACATCCACCAATCTCAACTGATAATTCCCATAGCTTTTACTCAAACGAATGTTTGCACCCACGGGATTCTTGTCACCAAAGATTTGCTTTGCCTGCTTTTCGTTGATAATGGCATCATGAGGCCCCAGCACCTTAATCTTTTCGCCCGTAATGGCAGAACGGATACCTACAAAGTTGGGATAATGACGGTCAAGGGGAACGGCATCCAACTGCATCTTTCGCTTTGTCTTGCCGTTTAGGGTAAACTCAGCCCAGCCGCCTGGAAGCCTACCATTAGGAGCGTAAGGTCCCTGCTCTATGCAACGAGGTCCTCCATTCGTCTTCACCGCCCTTACGATATCACCATTGATACGAATTGAATTTTCCGATTGACGGTTTTGGATGGAATCGAATCGGAGGTTATAAACCCTGTCATAATAAGGCTCATGGTTAATGGAAGCCATGCGGAAATTCTGCAGAAACGAATGCACCGTGGCAAGCGTCACCATACCGCTGGCAAGCGACAGGATGCTGCCCAAAGTCTGCACCTTGTACTTGAGAATGTTGCGCAGGGCAATCTTCAGGTTGTGTAATAACATGTTCATATTTACTTGTCTTTATATTATTTATTTACGTGAAAGATTGAATTTTATTATCTATGAGAGATATTGTTTTTGATGATCTCAGATAAAAATCTATCTCAAATCTATCTCTTTTTCGCTGGCGATTTGGGCATATCCGCTTACGATAACCTTGTCGCCCGGCTTCAATCCGGAAGTAATTTCGAATTGCTGCGGATTCTGTCTGCCTACATTGATATTCACCCGCTGCGCCTTCTTTCCATCGCCAGATACCCGGAATATCCAATATCCGTTGGTCGTCTGGAAGAAATCGCCATTCGGAATCACCAAGGCTTGCTCCGGCTTGCCCAATTCCAACAACACCCGATAACTCTTGCCCAATCGGATATTGGCGGGCGTCTTGCCGCTGAAAGTTAATTCGCAGACAAACTGATGGTCTTTCACCTCAGGAATCACCCGAGATACACGAAGCGGAAACTGATGACCATCGTACTCGATATGGGCAGGAAGTCCGGCGATAACGCGGTCGATGTAATACTCAGCCAGCGAAACCTGCAGTTTAAACTGGCTCATCACCTTGATCTGTCCGATGCTCGCTCCGGAAGAAACCTGCTGACCTTGGGTTACCCCCAAATAACTCAGTTGTCCGCTTACAGGAGCCCGAACCACCAACTGCCGGGTGCGGCCCTTCATTCTCGACAATTTCTTGTTGGCTTCCATCCGGTTGGCAGCAATCATCTCGCGCTTCAATCGGGTAGATACGGAATCATGTTTCAGGTTTTTCATCTGCAAGAGCACCTTCTGCCGCTGATATTCGTAATCTTCCTCAGCCACCTCCAGTTCCGCCTTACTCTTGATGCCCATGCGATATTCCTCCCGGCTCTGCTTGAGCGATTTCTTCAAACTCGCCATCTGATGCTGGGCATCCAAGGCTTGCTGGCGAAGGTTGATGGACTTCTGCGTCATCTCAATCTCCTGTTCCTGACAGTTGCGAAGCTTACTGCTCCATGCATCCTGCTCATCATCGATAGAATGATAGAGTTCCGGATTCTGAAGCACCAGGATGGTATCGCCCTGCTGCAGCATGGCACCTTCTTCTGCCACCACCCGTTCTACGAATCCATTCTCCATCGCATTCACCTGGATGGTCTTGTAGGGATGCACCAGTCCTTCTACGTCCACATACTCCCAGAAAGGAGCCTTCTTCACTTCGGCTATCACCACGCTATCTATATCCACCCTTCGGGTTCCCGAAGTAACGATCAGGAAAAGGGCATAGACCAGGATGGCAATGCCTGCTGCACCCGACAGGATAGGATATCGGTAGCGGATATACCACGGTTTCGGTTGTTTCTTTATATCCATATTGTTCTGTTGTTATTCATTATTCTATAAGAAGATGATTTTATAGGAAATTTATTCTATAGGAAGTTCTTCCTTCAATTCTTTATTGTGCTCGAAATCGAATCCCGTCATGCTTCGGAGCGTATAGTAAAGACTCCAGTAAGTTCGCATGGTCGAGATGTAATTGCGCCGGGCAGCATCTTTCTCGCTGATGGCTGCATTCAGGTCGAGTATCGAATTGCGGCCCATGATGTAGAGTCGGCGCGCCACCACATGTCGCTTCTCGGCACGCTGGTCGGTGAGCGATGCCACATGCACCTTTCGGGCTTGCATGTTAAACTGCAACACCAGTTTTTCTACGTTCTGGTAGAAATCCCTCATGCCTTGCTCCACCTGCGTCTGGGTAAGTGCCAGCTGCGATTTGGCTTCTCTCACCCTACCCTTTCCCCGTCCCCAATCCAATATCGGAAGGGCGATGGTGATGCGTGCCGATTGCTGACTCATCGGACTGCGATAGGCGGCACCGATATCAGCTCCCGTCTGCGAGAGTCCAAACTGCATATAGAGATCCGCCTTCAATCCGGCGTTGGCACGAGCCTGCGCCAACCGGCTTTCGCTCTCCTTCTGGATGCGACGGTAATAATCGGGATCCGGACTGTTCAGCAAAGCCCAATCTATCGCCAGCTGCAGAGGAACCTCAAAGGCAGGCACCTCTTCCGGCATCACCAGACTGATATCCTGCGACTGTTCCAATCCCAGAAACGAGCGGATGGTCTGCATCTTCTCCCGCAAAGCCACCTGGGCATCCATCACGTTGGTCTCCTCGCTCAGTCGGTTGATTTCCAGCTGCAGCATCTCGTTTTCCGAAATCGTTCCGTTCTCATATCGCCCCTTCGCCATCTGATAAAGCGTATCGGCAGAAGCAAAGTTCTGCTTTGCCATCTCCCATTCAGCCTGCGCCGAAGCCAGACCGAAGAAATGCTCACAGGCTTTTGCCGATACAATCTCCAGCGTTTCGGCATATCGCTTCTTGGATTCCCGGAACCGGATAGGTTCTATCCGTCGATCCCACTTCAAGGAGTTATAGCCAAAAAGACTCTGCTCGTAGCCCACGATAATGGGCTGACTGCTATAGGCGGTTATCTTGTTATGCAACTCATCCAGCCGGTTGAGCGAACTCTTCACAAAAAGGCTACCACCCGTCAGGGAGATATTCTGGTTGATTTTCAGAGTAAGGTCGGCACCCAACTGGTCTTGTTTCAGAAAGAGAGCCGTACCATCCGACTGGGTTATCTTGTTCACCTCCTTATTAATATAAGGTGAAGATGAAAGGGAAAGCGAAGGCAGATAGTTGGCCTGATGATACCGGTAAGCTCAGTAAGCAGACAGAAAGGTATTGCGGGCACTCTGCACCGATGGCGACTGCCGCTGCGCCATCGCAATGGTAGCCGCCAAGTCGAGCTGCAAAGTGTCGGCCTGGACATTCATGGCTGCAAGCGCCCATACTATGAATATATAATTCTTGATCTTCATGATGATTACTTTTGCAAAAACTAACACAAAAGCTATGCCAAAAAGATAAAGATATGATTATCAGTAAGATAAGAAATTTCGGATATAAAAAAGATGTACAAAACCGTGCGAAACCGCACGAAACGTGTGCGATTTCGCACGGTGCGCACATCCTCTATATGATAGGCATCCGTCTCTATCAGGCAGGAAGCACCACGCTAAAGGTGGTTTTATCGCCTAGCTTAGAAGAAGCGGTGATGGTTCCACCGTGCAGGGTTACTATCTGCTTGCAGATACTCAGTCCGATGCCTGAACCACTCGTCTTGGTAGTAAAGAACGGCACAAAAATGCGCTCCATCACCTCCGGCAATATTCCCTTGCCATTATCAGTAATGGAAATGATGAAATCACGTTTGTTGCCCGAAAGATGAGTGGTAAGACGGATATAAGGAATCTCTTCATTCTCCACAGCTTCCTGCGCATTCTTCAGCAGATTAATCAGCACCTGTTCTATCTGCGAACGATCCATCAGCAACCTCTGGTCTTCGTTTTCTATCTCATAATGGAATATCGAATCCGGATAAAGATGCTGCAAATCAGCCACCAAATCACCCATCCTCACTTCCTCAAACTGAGGTTTCGATATGCGTTGCAACTTGCGATAGTTCTCTACAAACTGCAGCAATCCATTGCTTCTCCGGTTGATGGCTTGCAATGCCATCAGCAGATCATCATGCTCCAGCGTATCATGCTCCACTCCTTCGCAAAGCGTATCAGCCAAAGAGATGATTGGAGTCAGCGAGTTCATGATTTCGTGGGTCAACACCCTCACCAGCTGCTGCTGCGCATCCGTCTCATTCTTCTGAATCACCGGTTGCACATTCTGCAAAGTATAGAGGCGATAGGCAAAGCCCTTATTAAAGAAGTTGACCACGCTCAATACAAAGTCAGCCTTCCCCGCATTCTGATTTCCGACATCCAAAGCCTTCTTGTCAGCAGCACCCTCATGGGTCTTGGTCTCCAGTTGCACCAGTTTCTGCAATCCGGGCTTCAGCTGCTTCATCATTTCCGGCAGCGTCTCATCCAGCACCTGCAAGTCGTTCAAGTGATGAATCGAAAAACTGCAGAGTCCCTCCACGGCAGCCCGATTCATCCAATGCACCTTCCCCTGTTCATCCGCCACAATGAGAAAGGCATTGATGGTATCGAGCATCGTTCCGAAATACTGGTATTTCGCTTCCTGTCGCAAAGTGGTTTCCCGAAATTCATTCACCACTTCGTTAATCTGCTCAGCAAGATTCCGCTCTTCTCCCCTCAAATGATCCAACGAATACTGAAGCGAGAAGTCACGGGTGCGGATAGCCTCAATCAGTTGGCGCATCCGCTCATTGCTCTTATGATTGAATAAGTTATTGACGATTGACATTGTTTCTAAAATTTCCGAAGCTTTATTAAATCCCGAGTTTATCGATTTTCCTGTAAAGGGCGAAACGGGTGATACCCAGCAACTCTGCGGCCTGTGTAAGATTTCCATTGCTCAGTGAAATGGCGCGCTTGATGGCTTCACGCTCCAAGGTCTGAAGATTGAGCGAATCTATATTAACAGAACTTGATGAAGAATCTGATGAAGAAGCCGCCGAAACCACCACCGAATCCTCCAATCTGATATCCTCGGCAGCCAGTTCCGTCTTATCCCCCAACACAATAGCTCTCTCGATGCAATGCTGCAACTCTCTTACATTTCCCGGCCAGTTATGTTTCAGAAGTTTCTGCTTGGCAGATGCCCCCAGCCTCACATCGCCCACGCTATATTTCCCCGAATAAATCTTCAGGAAATATTCTGCCAGCAAAACGATATCCTCTCCACGCTCACGCAGCGGCGGAAGATGCAGTTCGATGGTATTCAATCGATAGAAGAGGTCCTGTCGGAATGTTCCCTCGCCCACCTTCTCCCGCAGATGGGCATTCGTAGCCGCAAGAATCCTCACATCCACCTGGCTCACCTTATTGGAACCAATACGCTGAGTCTCCCGCTTCTCAATCACCGTCAGGAGTTTCTGCTGCATAGGCAGGTTCAGATTTCCAATCTCATCCAGAAAGAGAGTTCCACCATCCGCCGTCTCAATTCGTCCTTCCTTCGCATTCTTGGCATCCGTAAACGCCCCCTTCTCGTATCCGAAAAGTTCGCTCTCGAAAAGATTCTCAGGGATACAACCCAGGTCGATATTCACAAACGGCTTCCTTGCCCTGTCCGAAAGCTGATGCAAGGCATGCGCCACCACATCCTTTCCCGTACCATTTTCTCCAGTAATCAATACGTTGGCATCCGTAGCCGCCACACGCATCATCTGCGCTTTCAGTTCCTTCATGGCAGGGCATTCGCCAATCAAATCCGAAGAATCCAGGTTCCTTTCCCTGCTCAATTCCACGGCACTCTTCACCGTATCGAGCAGTTTATTCCTATCCCATGGTTTCGGAATAAAGTCGATGACTCCCGCCTTGATGGCCCTCACCGCCTTCTCCGTATCCACGTAAGCCGTGATAAACAGCACCACGCTCTTGGGGTTATGCGCCAGAATCTTCTCCAGCCATTCATATCCCTCTTCGCCACTGATGGCATCCCGATGGAAGTTCATATCGAGCATGATGACATCAGGCATGAACGAATCCATTATTCCGATGATTCGCTCAGGCGTATTGATAACTCTGATACCCTCCACGTATGGTTTCAAAAGCATATTGAGCGACAAGAGAACATCCTCATTGTCGTCAACGATCAGTATCTTTCCTTTTTTCTCCATTGCCATCATTTTTGATTTTTAATTATTTTCGCCCACAAAGTTACTGCAAAAAAACGAGATAACTTCGAAAATCCCATCATTTCTTCCAAAATTCCAAACAAAAAAGGTCTTAAAATCGCTTGATCCCGATATTTCAAAGAAAAAACGATGATTTTTCCGAAAATATTTGGTGATTTCAAAATTTCGCTTTATCTTTGCACCCTAGTTATCAAGAAATCTCGGGGTTGACTGGATTTGACGGCGAGATGAAATGGTACGTAAGCATGCGGAGGCTCGTTGGCTACCTCCTTAATCCTAGTGAACAAAAAATTAATTGGCGAAAATAACTACGCTCTCGCTGCCTAGTCGAAGTATAGTAAACTAGCTTTATTCCAGCACAGGGTGCTGGAACGAGACATCGCTCAACGGATGTTGTTCCGAATCTTGTTGATCAAGCGGTGCAGGTAAATCGGAAATAGTTCATGTACGCCTCGTTGCATGGATGAAATTTTAGAGGATAAGGGTATGATTGGTGGTCCAGGTCCTGTCATGCCTCGAAAACCGAAGGCTGGAATAAGCATGTAGAAAGCGTATGGTTTCCTTGTGCGGACGAGGGTTCGAATCCCTCCAGCTCCACCCTATTTGATAGAAACAAAAAACTCGCAGATTCTTTCTTTAGAATTTGCGAGTTTTTATTTTGCTGTTATTGTTTTCTCAAACTTTCACGATACTTCAGAGGTGACATGTGCAGATGCTCTCTTACATATTTACCGAAGAATGAGGTATTGGAGAAGCCCAGTATACCTGAAATCTCCTTGATTGTTTTCGTTGTAGAACGGAGATAATAGGTGATATCAGCAAGCGTATACTCCGTAATCCACTCGATGGCTGTCTTGCCGGAATGGCGCTTGCAGATGATGGAGAGATATTTGGGCGTGATGCAAAGCTGCTGCGCAAAATATTCTACAGGCTGATGCTTGATTTCGCTCTGCTGCAACATCTCCAGGAACTTATCAAAGAAATCGCTGGCACTGGTTCCCAAAGTTTCTTTCGGGAGATCTGTCAGCAAAAGATTGCTCACGGCAAGGAGAGCACTCTTCAGGAGCGTCTCCACTATCTCACGGCGATAAGGTTTCCATGAACTGCGATCGTTGAACTTCGGATCCAGACAGAGGCGCACCAAGTCGGTAAACTTAGAATAGAACACCATATCCACCTCGTTCATCTTCAACACCGAAACCTTGCTCACATACATGGCACGGTTCCATACCGAGATATGAGAACGAAGAATACCAAGCAAGCCGTGATTGCTGACACACATGGCTGTGCATGCAAAATCTTCCGACACCTCTTTGATGTCGAGAATAGAGTTAGGCGGACTGATAAATATATCGCCCTTCTCCACGGTGAATTCCCGTCCGTTGAGTTCAGCTCTCAGGCTGCCTCTCTGACAGGATGCAATCATGTTCATCTGGAATCTCATAGGGTCGGGGTTCTGCAACACCTTGACATTATCTATAATCAAGATGTCCTCATCCAGATAGCTCGCACTGATTTCTGCACTCTGTGCGAACTCACCTTCTTCGATACGCTGCCTGACGTCCTTCTGTTCTTTCATTAATATGATTTTTTTAATTTCTTCACTCTTCGTTCTTCACTCTTCCCTATCAAAAAGCCTCTCTGTATTTATTTTCGTCCTTATCCTCCAACATAGAGAGATAACTCTGATAGCGGCTAGCTGCAATATAATGTTCCTCAACCGCCTTGATTACCGCGCACCCCGGTTCGTGGGTATGGGTACAGTCAGAGAACTTACAATCCTGAGAGAACTTGAAGATTTCCTTAAAATAGCTGGTCAGCTCTTCCTTTTCGATATCAAAGGTACCAAAACCCTTGATGCCCGGAGTATCAATGAGATAACCACCTTCCGGCAGTTCCAGCATCTCACTGAAGGTTGTGGTATGCATTCCGCTATTATGCGCCTCGCTGATTTCGGCGGTACGCTGCTCTGCATCAGGAATGAGCTGGTTGATGAGGGTTGACTTTCCTACCCCGCTGTTGCCGCTCAACAAAGATTTCTTATCCTTGATAAGAGGTCGCAACAGTTCAACTCCTTCACCTGTAGCTGCCGACAATTCGATACATTTATATCCGATGGTTTCATAGAGCGTACACATCATCTTCTCGTAATGCAATTCTTCTTCTGAAAGTATATCACTTTTATTGAAAATGATGATAACAGGCACTCTATAGGCCTCAGCGCCAGCCAGGAATCGGTCGATGAAGGTAGTAGAAGTCTGCGGATAATTCACCGTTACCACAAGCAGCGCCTGGTCTACATTAGCAGCCAGAATATGACTCTGCTTACTGAGGTTAGGTGATTTACGAATGATATAGTTTTGGCGGTCTTCGATAGAAGAGATAAATGCCGTACCCTCCTGGTTGGTAATAAGCTGCACATAATCGCCTACAGCCACAGGATTGGTGCTGCGGATGCCCTTCAATCTGAAATTGCCCTTGATTTTACTTTCAATCAGCTGGCCATCGTCTGTCTTGACGGTGTACCAGCTGCCTGTATTTTTAATAACGAGTCCTCTCATTATCACTTATTAAATAATGTAAGTCCAGAATGACTTAGACTGTCATGATTTCCTTCTCCTTCTCGTCCATCAGGTTTTCGAGCTGCTTGATGTACTTGTCGTGGAGTTTCTGCAAATCGTTCTCAGCATCCTTCTCCAAGTCTTCAGAAAGTCCATCCTTGATAGCTTTCTTCAACTTCTCCTTGATTTCCTGGCGCACGTTGCGCACCTCAATCTTAGCACGCTCAGCAATCTTATTACACTGCTTTACGAGTTCCTTACGGCGCTCACCTGTTGGCTGAGGAATACCCAGACGTACGATTTCGCCATTGTTCTCAGGAGTGATACCTACACCACTATCCATAATAGCCTTTTCGATATCCTTGATAGCCTTTTTGTCCCAAGGGCGGATAGCGATAGTACGGGCATCAGGGGTTGTAACTGTAGCTACCTGGTTCAGAGGAACCATACTGCCATAACTATTTACACGCACACCATCGAGGATGGCTACATTAGCACGACCAGCACGAACATGAGAGAGTTCCTCTGCGAGATACATTGCTGCCATCTCCATACGCTCTGCTGCAGAATTCAAAGTTTCTTTAACGTCTATCATAATTATATGTTTTTATTTTATTAATTCTAATCTTTTCAATTCTTCGCCCACATAGTTGGTGAGTTCTACAAACTGCTGGATAGTGAGCTGCTCAGGGCGCTTGGTCATGATGTCGGTGGTGTAGAAATCCTCGCGTGGGGTTACACCCGGGAACATCTGCTTGAGGCTTACACGGAGCATCTTGCGACGCTGGTTGAAGACTGTCTTTACCAGACGCTTAAACAGTTTTTCATCACAGCCAAGATCAGTCACCTTGTTACGAGTCATACGGATTACCGCACTCTTTACCTTTGGTGGTGGGTTGAACACATTCTCATCTACCGTAAAGAGATATTCCACATCATACCATGCCTGGATGAGCACACTGAGGATACCATAGGCTTTGTTGCCTGGTTCTGATGCCATACGCAATGCCACCTCGCGCTGAATCATTCCGGTACAGCAAGGAATGAGATCCTTGTAATCGAGCATCTTGAAGAATATCTGCGATGAGATATCGTATGGATAATTACCTGTCAGTACAAACTGCTTTCCATCGAATATCTGGTTCAAATCCATTCTCAGGAAGTCTTCACCGATAATATTATCCTTGAGTGTCGGGAAATTCTCATGAAGATACGCCACCGACTCCGAGTCGATTTCCACTGCCTTGACGGGTCTTGGTTTCTCTACGAGATATTGGGTAAGAACGCCCATACCTGGTCCGATTTCGAGAACAGGTATATCTGGGCAGGCATCCACCGTATCGGCGATGCGCTTTGCTATATTGAGGTCGGTCAAGAAGTGCTGACCGAGATTCTTCTTAGGCTTTACAGCTTTCATATCTTATCTTTATATTATATATTTTGCAAAAATACGATTATTTTTTGAGAATCCACACGAAGTATGCGATTTTTTTTATCTTTTTGGGTAAAAAAGGGAAAGAGCCACTTGTTTCTTTAAAAAAAGGCTATACTTTTAGCCATAAATGGCGCCCAAGCGTTTATTTATGCTAAAAATATGCAGATTCGAACGATATTGTCAATAAAAGTATTATCTTTGCATCTAATTATGGATATAAAGAAGATAGCAAACAACATATGGAAGGTGGCTTTGTCGCTCATTCTGGGTGGCGCCATCCTTTATTGGATGTATCGCGGATTCGACTTCAAGCAAGTAGAAGATGTTCTGCTTCACAAGATGAGTTGGACCTGGATGCTGCTGTCGTTCCCTTTTGGCATCTCTGCCCAGGTGTTCAGAGGATGGAGATGGAAACAGTCGCTGGAACCATTAGGCGAGAAGGCCCGCTCCAGTATCAGCATCTACTCCATCTTCCTGTCCTATGCTCTGAGTCTTGTAATTCCTCGTGCGGGCGAGTTTGCCAGATGCGGCGTATTGAAGAAATGGGATGATGTTTCGTTTCCGAAAGCCTTGGGTACCGTCGTTACAGAAAGAGCCATCGATTCACTCCTCGTGCTGCTGATTACGGCGCTGGTCTTTGTGATGCAGATTCCGGTATTCCTCAATTTCTTTGAGAAAACAGGTACGAGCATGGACAGTTTACTCAGCCAGTTTACAGCCACAGGTTACATAGTGACAGCTATCTGTGGCATAGCAGTACTCATCCTGGCTCACTATCTGCTCAAGCGACTCGCTATATATAATAAGGTGAAAGCAACACTGGGAGGACTCTGGCAAGGTATCATCTCGCTGAAAGGTGTCAGAAATGTACCGCTCTACATCGCCCTTACACTGGGCATCTGGTTGAGCTATTTCTTCCACTACTATCTCACCTTCCAATGCTTTGAGGCAACCTCCCATCTTAATCTGATGTGCGGTCTGGTGACATTCATCGTGGGCAGCATAGCGGTCATCGTACCAACTCCTAACGGAGCCGGACCTTGGCATTTTGCCGTCAAGACAATGCTCATACTCTATGGCATTCAGGCAAACGATGCCCTCTTCTTCGTTCTCATCGTACACTCCGTGCAAACCCTGCTTGTAGTCCTTTTGGGAATCTATGCCTGGATAGCACTGGCGTTTACCGGGAAAGTGAAGAGTGAAGAGTGAGGAGTGAAGAATCCTCTTGCTTTAGGGCGTATGCCCAACTTAACATTGAACATTTAACATTAAAATAAAAATATTATGGCTGACATTAAGAATTTGAACCCAGGTGAAATCTGGCGTAACTTTGACAAGTTAACACAAGTTCCACGTCCATCTGGACATTTGGAAAAGATTCAGGCTTATTTGCTCGATTGGGCAAAAGAAGCTGGTGTAGAGGCTTTCCAAGACCCAGCAGGCAACATCGTGATGCGCAAGCCTGCTACTCCAGGTATGGAGAACCGCAAAGGCGTTATTATGCAGGCGCACATGGACATGGTTCCTCAGAAAGCACCAGACAGCAAGCATAATTTTGAAACAGACCCTATCGAAACCATCATCGATGGCGACTGGGTACGTGCTAATCATACAACACTCGGTAGCGACGACGGACTTGGCGTAGCTACAATCATGGCTGTAATGGAATCAAAAGATTTGCAGCATGGTCCTATCGAGGGCTTGATTACCGCCGACGAAGAGACAGGCATGTATGGTGCCAACGATCTCCCAGCAGGCGAACTGAACGGCGACATTCTCTTAAACTTCGATACCGAGGTTTGGGGTGAGTTCGTTATCGGTAGCGCTGGCGGTATCGACATCACAGCAACTCTCGACTATAAAGAGGTAGAAACCGACAAGGAAGATGCTGCCGTTAAGGTAACCCTCAAGGGATTGAAAGGCGGTCACTCCGGTATCGAAATCAACGAAGGCAGAGCGAATGCCAACAAGTGCATGGTTCGTTTCGTGCGTGAAGCTATTTCAGAACTCGATGCCCGTCTAGCTTCATGGCAGGGCGGCAACATGCGCAATGCCATCCCATTCCAGGCTGAGGTTGTTCTGACCCTGCCTAAGGAGAATATTGAAGCTTTGAATGACCTGGTAGCAGACTGGAAGGACGAAATCTGTGATGAGTTCGAAGGCATTGAAACAACTGAGAACATCGAGTTCTTCGCTGAGAATGTAGAGACTCCTAAGATGCAGGTTCCTGCCGAAATCCAGGATAATCTTGTAGATGCAATCTACGCTTGCCACGATGGCGTATTGCGTATGGCTCCATCTATGCCTGAAATCGTAGAGACCTCTTCAAACCTCGCAATCGTTGAGATTGGTGACGGCAAGGCTGCTATCAAGATTCTGGCCCGTTCTAGCCACGAATACTACAAGATGTATCTTGCCACAATGATAGAAAGCTGTTTCAACATGGCAGGCATGAAGGTTGAATTCAGCGGCAGCTATATGGGATGGAACCCTAACCCTAAGAGCGACATTCTGGAACACGTATTGAAGGTTTACAAAGAGCAGAACGGCACAGACGGTAAGGTACAGGCTGTTCACGCAGGTCTGGAGTGCTCTATCATCCTGAGCAAGTATCCTAACCTCGATGTCGTATCATTCGGTCCTACCCTTCTTAGCCCTCACACAGCCAATGAGCGTTGCCAGATCAGTTGCGTAGCTCCTTTCTGGAACCTCGTCAAGCAGCTCCTGACAGAGATTCCTGCAAAGTAAAAAAAATGGGGAACGAAATTACAAAAAGATTAAAAAAGAAAGCCGAGAGTGAAAATTCTCGGCTTTTTTGTTCCAGTTTTCAAAAGAAATCATTACCTTTGCAGTCGATTTCGCAAGTCTTGTAAAATCTCTGTAGCAGATCATACAAATTCACTTGCATAAGTTTCATTAAAATAACACCAAAATGGACGATTATCACGCGGAGAACAATAATGAATTGTAAGGCGTGGAGATTCAGCAACGACGAAGCCTTTCAGTAGGCCGTACCCAAGCGCTAGCCTCCATACCCCAAACTTTTATTATGTGGAGATTAGCAAACTATGAAGACTTATTGGAATATAGACAAGAATCTGACTGTACTCAATGAGTGGCAGCCAAACTGCTGGATACAAGTAACATGTCCAACTGATGAAGACCAGCGCTTGCTGGAAGAAGAATTCAAGATCCCTGATTATTTCCTCTCGGATATCAGCGATACTGATGAGCGTGCCCGCTATGAATATGACGATGGCTGGATGCTCATCATCCTCCGTATCCCTTATGTCAAGGAAATACGCAGCCGTACCCCATACACCACCGTGCCTTTGGGTATCATCCATAAGCGCGATGTTACCATCACCGTATGCTATTATGAAACCAACATGATGATTGATTTCGTAAGCTACCAACAGAAGCGCAGCGAGGGGTTCACCGACTATGTAGACATGACCTTCCGTCTCTTCCTTTCATCAGCGGTTTGGTATCTGAAGCGATTGAAACAGATCAATTCGCTCATAGAAAAGGCAAAACGAAACCTCGATCATGGTGTGAACAATGAGAGCCTGATTGGCCTGAGCCGCCTGCAGGACTCCCTTACCTACTTCATCACCTCTATCCGAGGCAACGAGAATCTCCTGTCTAAGTTGAAGTTCAAGCTGCAGGTGGACGAACTTGATGCCGACCTCATCGAAGACGTAAACATCGAGATGACACAGGCACGCGAAACTACAAGCATCTACTCCGACATTCTGGAGTCGACGATGGATACCTATTCGAGCATCATCAACAACAACATGAATACCACGATGCGTACCCTGACCAGTATCAGTATCGTCATGATGTTGCCTACGCTGATTTCCTCATTGTTCGGTATGAACTTAATCAACGGTATGGAAGACAGCCATTACGGATTTGCCATTGCCCTGGTTATCTCCGTGCTCGTTTCTGCACTTTCATGGGGCTTCCTTAGATACAAGCGCCTGCTCTAAGCATATACCACTCTGATATGCATTAAGTAGCCCGAAAGAGCACATAAAACGATGATTAGCAAGAAAAAGGCAATTATAAATACAAAAAAAATTAAAAAATCGAGTATCATGGCATGATATTCGATTTTTTTTTTTAAGTTTGCAACTTATTAATAATATAATTTTGTATGGGGTCGAATTGCGGATAAGCGACTATCGGCCCAAGAAACTCGAATCATAAACTAAACAAAGTGACATGATGGACTCTCAAGAAAAAGCTCTGTTGCAGCAGAGCACCCTGGAAGACCCTGCCAAGAAGGCTTATGCCACCAAGCAGGAAGTGCTCGAAAGAGTAAAGGAAATCGCTCATAGCAGCGAAAATCCAAACAAGGAGGAACTCGACCTACTCAAGACTACTTTCTACAAGATTCATCTCGCAGAAAGAGACGCACAGATGAAAGAGTATCTCGCAAAAGGCGGTGACCCAGAGAAGTATATCCTTCTACCGGATGACACCGAAGAAGCCTTCAAGGCTGAGATGCAACTCATCAAGGAGAAAAGAGCCAAGATCTTCCTGGCACAAGAAGAAGAAAAACAAGATAATCTCCGCAAAAAAGAGGAAATTATCGAAAAGATAAAGGCCATGACCACCTCACCGGAGGAGGCCAACAAATCATATCAGGACTTCAAGGCCTTGCAGCAGGAATGGAAGGAAATCAAAAACATCCCTGCAGACAAGGCAAACGAGGTATGGAAGAACTATCAGCTCTATGTAGAGCAGTTCTACGACATGCTCAAGTTGAACAGCGAAGCTCGCGAATATGACTTCAAGAAGAATCTTGAAGCCAAGACCCAACTCTGCGAGGCTGCAGAGAAACTCAATGAGGAAGAGGATGTTATTTCTGCCTTCCACCAGCTTCAGGACCTCCACCAGCAATATCGCGAAATCGGTCCTGTTGCCAAGGAGTTGAGAGAGCAGATTTGGGAACGTTTCAAGGCTGCTAGCACTGTTATCAACAAGAAGCACCAGCAGCACTTCGAAGACCTGCGTGCCAAGGAAGAGGAAAACCTCGCCAAGAAAACTTCCCTCTGCGAAAAGGTAGAGGCTGCCAACCAAGGAGAATACAAGACTGCCAAGGACTGGGAAAAGGTTACCCAGGAAATCATAGAGATTCAGAAAGAGTGGCGCACTATCGGTTTTGCCCCTCAGAAGATGAACGTCAAGATTTTCGAGCGTTTCCGCATCGCCAACGATAAATTCTTCAACAAGAAGGCAGAATTCTTCAAAGGATTGAAAGATACCTACTCTGCCAATCTCGAAAAGAAACAGCAACTCGTAAACAAGGCAAAGGAACTGGCTGACAGTACAGACTGGAAGAAGACTGGCGACAAGTTCATCGCTCTTCAGAAAGAATGGAAGAAGGTGGGTACCGTACCTCACAAACAAGGCGAATTGCTCTGGAAGGAATTTCTGGATACCTGCAACAAGTTCTTTGAAGCCCGCAACAAGCAGAATGCCGGTTCACGCAGCGAGGAACATGCTAATCTGGACAAGAAGCGCAACATTATTGCCCAGCTCAAGGAACTTGTAATTGCAGAGATTTCAGACAACGATTTCCAAAAGAAGCTCAAAAATCTTGCCAAGCAATACAGTGCAATTGGACACGTTCCTTTCAAAGAGAAAGACAAGGTCTATAAAGAGTATCATGAGGCTATCGATGCAGCCTACAAGAAACTTCACGCCACCAACGCAAAGCGCCACTTCGACAACTTCAAGAACAACCTGAAGAATGTTGCCAAAGAAGGCGGCAATGCACTCGGCAATGAGCGTGGTAAACTCTTGCGCCGCTACGACCAGTTGCGCATCGAGATTACTACCTACGAGAACAACCTCGGTTTCTTCAATACGGCCAGCAAGAAGGGCAACAGCCTGGTAGAAGAAATGAACCGTAAGATTGAGAAACTCAAGGCTGACCTCGAAATGGTAAAGCAGAAAATCAAGGCTATTGATGCCGAGAAGAAATAAATACAATAAACCCCAGGGCGAAAGCTCTGGGGTTTATTGTTATGAATACTCCATAAAACAGAATTCCTATAAACAAAAAAAACATCTTTCATTACTGAAAGATGCCTTACCGTATGAGTTGGGATACCCGGACTCGAACCAGGAATGACAGGACCAGAATCTGTAGTGTTA
>OIWQ01002529.1_pt1 | contig 18390 bp, 15 predicted proteins | sample 1587571 | NCBI WGS metagenome assembly OIWQ01 (sample SAMEA3888910, study PRJEB22519) | human gut metagenome | biome: human gut; feature: human-associated habitat; material: faeces | place: Denmark | collected 2010 | reverse complement strand
CCAGATCGTAGACTTGGAGGCTTTCCCAAGAGAGTCCCCAAAGTGGTGTTCCTCCGCATGCTTGCGTACGTAGACCGCAAGAGCTTCCATTGACCAAAGCGCTTGCGTCGGCCCATCCGGCAAATCCTTCGGCGGCGTGCAGGCCAGAGAACGTACCCAAGTACGCGCATCATCACTGATCGTTGCAGGGCGTCCGCTGCGCTTGAGATCCTCCAGAGCCATCATTGGACCGATCTGTAATGCCTTCCGCAGAAAACGGGCGACCGCGCTCACTGAAAGCCTGGCTTCCTCTGCAAGCTCCTTTTGTGGCTTTCCGCTGGCCGCGCCTAGCAGAACTCGGGCGCGTTGCACTTGGCGGTGCTCTGCCGTGCGTGAATTGGCGATCTGAGTCAATGAGGTAACTTGTTCTGGAGTGAGAGTTAGAGGGGTAACGATGGGGCGGCCGCGAGGCATGAGGAGGCTCCAGTAGATGAGGAGCCTCCAATTATACCAGAACCAGCTATTTAATAGCCTTATTTGCAGAACGTTACACTAGGGTGCGTTTTTCTTAATTTGCGCTAAGCTCCTGCCGTGTATTCGCGGCAGGCAGTATGCAGACTTCTTCTCGACTTGTTGGTTTTACCGGAGCACTGACGGCGTATCTGTGCTGGGGATTTATGCCCGTGTATTGGCGGCTTCTTTCAGAGGCCACAAGCTGGGAAGTGATTGCCCACCGCCTCATTTGGTCGCCGCTGGTGATCCTTGCATTACTCCTTCTGCGCGGAAAATTTTCCGGCATCGCGGCATCCGTGCGGCTCCTGGCACGGGAGCACCGGCAACTCTTCTTTCTTTTTTGCGCGGCAGGTTTTGCGGCACTCAATTGGTGGATTAACGTCGTGGCGGTGCAGCAGGCCCGTGTTGTTGAACTCGGGATCGGGATGTTTCTGACGCCTCTGATGTCAATCTGTTTCGGTGTGGTGCTTTTTCGGGAAACACTGGGAAAACTCAAGGCCTGGGGCGTTGCGGCAGCAGGTATCGGCATTGCGGTGCTCATCGCCGGCTACGGCACGTTCCCGTGGATAGCTTTGGGCGTGTCTTCAACCTGGGCCGTCTACGGAGTTTTTAAGCGTGTTCTCACCTTGGATCCCTGGATCAGCAACATGCTCGAAGCCTGCCTTCTGGTGCCTGCGGCGGTGATTTATGTCCTTTGGCTGAACCAAACCGGCGCCGGCCACTTTCTGGCGGGAAATGAGGTTCTCGCGCTTGCCTTAATCGGTACGGGTTTTGTGACGTCGGTCCCGATGATTGCCTTTGCTTACGCCGTGCAGAATCTTCCGATGACGGTCTTCGGGTTTTGCCAGTACTTAAACCCGATCCTGACAATGACCGTGGGGCTGGTGATTTTCGGTGAGCCCTTTAACGACGCATTTGCCGTGCCGCTTGCGCTGGTCCTCGCGGCCGTTGCGTGCTTTGCAGTGTCGGAAATCCGGGCGGCAAAAAGCCCGAAATGACAGGCAACAAAAAAGCCGCTCATGCGCGGCAATTTTTGCCTGAAATGGCGTCCCCATGGGGATTCGAACCCCAGTTCTAACCGTGAGAGGGTCATGTCCTAGGCCTCTAGACGATGGGGACATCGAGGCGTTTGAAGGGCGCAATTCTATCAATCCGGGCTGACTCCTGCAAGTCGCGAAAAAAGCCCGGAGCGGTCGGATCCGGGCTTTTCAAAGCTGACAGAGGCTTCAGGCCTTGCGGTAACTGCCGGCGACGAGATCAAACCGGAAGAAGCGGCATTCCAAGGGGCCGTTATAAAGCGGCACTTTCCGGGATTCGGAAAGCCGCATCTGACGCGGCAGCTGCCTGTCGCTGGTTAAAAGCCACGCAGTCCACCCGGCAAAGTTGTGCTTTAAGTTGTCCGAGACGTCCTTCATCATGGCGGCAACCGATGCGCTCTTGGGGTTGGACTGTTCGCCGTACGGAGGATTGGCAATCACCAGACCGTGATCCGCGCACGGAGTCACGGCGCGGGCATCGCACTGCGTAAAGGTAAGCCGCCCGTCTTCGAGCATGGCGGCAAGGCCCGCGCGCTCTGCGTTTTCACGGGCCTTTCCGACCACAATCGTTGAAATGTCGCTGGCGGCAATTTTGACAGTCGCGTGACGGTTGACGGCCGCCTTGGCGTCGTCCTTGAGTTCCTGCCAGGCGTCCTTATCAAAGTTCACCCAGTTTTCAAAAAGGAAACGGCGGTTCAGACCTGGGGCCGTGTTGGTTGCCGTGAGAGCGGCTTCAATCGCAACAGTGCCCGAACCGCAGAAGGGATCGGTTAACGGCATCTCAGGCGTCCAGCCCGCGATTTTCAGCAGCCCCGCAGCCATGTTTTCCTTTAAGGGGGCTTCGCCCTTATCACGCCGCCAGCCGCGCTTAAAGAGCGCCTCGCCGCACAAATCGAGATAAAAGATGCAGTAGCGCTCGCTCACGTAGGCAAAGATGCGGATGTCGGGCGTGACGCGTTCCACGTCGGGTCTGCGGTTAAAGAAGTGCACAAACCGGTCGCAGATGCCGTCCTTGATGCGTAAAAGCGTGAAGTCGAGCGACGTGAGGGGACTGCGGCGGGCGTTCACATCCACGCGGAAGGTCTGATCCGCCGTAAACCAGTTTTCCCACTTGGTGCGGCACGCGAAGTTGTAGATGTCTTCTTCGTCGCGGTAGTCGGAAACACCGAGACGCATCAGAATGCGGCTTGCGATGCGGGACGTGAGGCAGGCGCGCATCGCGCAGACCATATCAGCCTCAAAGACAATGCCGCCGCGCTCGAGTTTGAGGTTCGTGCCGCCGGCATCTTTGAGTTCTTCTGCAAGATACTCTTCAAGCCCCAGGGGACAGACGGCGTAAAAAGACAGTGGTTTTGCCATAACATTACCTTTCGTTTAACGGCGGCACTCGCCGTGCCCGTAAACAACATATTTAAGACTTGTAAGGCCCTCAAGCCCCACGGGGCCGCGGGCATGAAGTTTTCCGGTGCTGATTCCGATTTCGGCGCCAAGCCCGTAAACGTAGCCGTCCGCAAGGCGCGTGGAGCAGTTCACCATGACGCTGCCGGAATCGACTTCCCGCAGAAAACGCTCTGCGGTCATGTGGTTTGTGGTGATGATCGCATCGGTGTGGTGTGAGCCGTGCGTTTCGATGTGGCTCACGGCCGCTTCAAAAGAAGGCACGACCGCAATTGAAATAATCGGGGCGTTGTATTCGGTGTCCCAGTCGTCTTCAGTTGCTTTTTTAACGGTAAAACCGGCCTGGGTGAGAATTTCATAAGACGGATTGTCGCAGCGCATCTCAACGTCCTTTTCCTGCCAGATGCGGGCAATGCGCGGCAGAAACACCGCTGCCTGCTTTTCATGCACTAAAAGCGTTTCCATGGCGTTACAGGGCGAGTAGCGCTGCGTCTTGGCGTTGTCGCACACCGTGAGCGCCAAGTCAGTATCGGCTTCTGCGTCCACATAGGTGTGGCAGATGCCGTCCAGGTGCCGGATCATCGGCACACGGGCTTCGGCTTCAAGTCGGGCAATGAGAGACTTGCCGCCCCTCGGAATAATGACGTCAACGTACTTCACCGCCTTGATGAGTTCACCCACAAAGGCACGGTCCGTGGTGGGCGCAACCTGCACGCTGTCGGGATTGAGTTTCACGGCGGAAAGCGCCTCAGCAATAAGTCCGGCAAGGACTTTGTTGGTTTCAAAGGCTTCCGAGCCCCCGCGCAAAATGACGGCGTTGCCGGCCTTTAAGGCAAGGGCCGCTGCGTCCACCGTCACATTGGGGCGCGCTTCATAAATGATTCCCACAACCCCCAAAGGAACGCGCATGCGGCCCACGCCGATGCCGCTTTCCTGAGGCTTCACGCTTTCGATGGTGCCTGCTGGATCGGCAAGGGAGGCAATCTGCCGGCAGCCGTCCGCCATCGTCTCAAGCACTTTCTCCGTGATCGTGAGACGGTCAACAAAAGGCGCGGGAAGGCCGGCAGCCCCGGCGCGTTTCACATCAAGGGCGTTTGCGGCAAAAATGCGGTCTTTGTGTTCCGTGAGCGCCAGAGCAAGAAGCTTCAGAGCTTCGTTTTTCTGCGCCGTGGCGGCACGCGCCATGTCGCGCGAGGCGGCCCTCGCCTTGCGGCCGATCGTTTCCATCAGTTCACGGGGATCAAGTTCGCTCATGGCAGATCCTCAAAAAATTAATGTGCGAGAAAGGCGGCAAGTGACGCGAGTTCGAGCCACACATCGCTGTCGCGGTCTTTGACTTTAAGGCCCTTGCCAAGCCGGTCAAGATCCGCGCAAAGCGTGAGCGCGGCTTCAAGGCGCCGGGCATTGTTGCGGTTGACGACACTTTGAATACGCGCGGTTTTGTCAAATCCCCTGACACCTGCGTGCATCATGGCGTCACGGACGTTTTCGCCCTGATCCATGTAGGTACGGGTTAAAAGCGCTGCGCGGGTTTCATCCGTAAACTGCCAGACAATGGCGGGCATGGCCTCTCCCTCGGCCTTGAGGTTTTCGACGATTCTCAAGGCCTTGGCGGCGTCACCCGTGAAGGTCGCGGAAATCAGATTTTCAATGTCAAAACGCGCCACGTCGCCCACCGCACGTTCAATCATTTCGGCGGTAATACGCGTGCCCTTGGGGTATTGGTACGCGAGTTTGAGAACTTCCTGCGCCGCCGCAAGAAGGTTTCCTTCACAGCGCTCGGTGAGAAGGTTCACGGCGTCGCCGTCGGCACTTAATTCGTGCCGCGCAAGGCGCTCACGAAACCACAGGGGCAACTCTTTCACGGTTACCGCAGCGCAGTCCACAACCTGTGCGGCCGCTGAGAGCTTTTTGTACCAGGCGAGTTTTTTCACCGTCCAGTCCGAGGGCATCGAGACGATGACGATGGTGTCTTCAAGGGGGGCGGACGCAAGGGCCGTGAGCGCTTCAGCGCCTTTTGTACCCACCCGGAAGGAGGCAAGTCTCAGCTCCACAATGCGCTTTTCGGCAAAAAGGCTCATCGAGGTGCAGGCTTCGCGCACCTGAGACCAGTCCCAGTTGGCCTGGCCGTTCAAAATCTGCCGCTCGCCGTAGCCCGCTTTTATGGCGGCCGCGCGGATCATGTCCGCGGCCTCGATCATCAAAAGCGGCTCTTCTCCGGTGACAAGCCACAGTTTTGCGGGCTCACCCGTGAGTTTTCCGGCCAGTTCCTTAAAGCGCATGGTGTTTATGAGGCCTCGGGAGCGGCCGCAGGTTTGGCGGCTTCAATGCGCCGCAGAATGAGGCTTACGAGATCGGACTGCATCTCGGCAAATAAGAGCGCTTCTTCGTTCTGGCGGCTTAAGTATTCGCGCTCACTGTAGGTGACGGTCCGGGAGGTCGTCAGCGTAGTTTCCGGCACAAAGTCGCGTCCGTCGGGCGTGGTGATCCTAAAGGTCATCGTGAGCGTGAGCTCATTTTCGGCAACGTCACCCCGAAAGTTAAGCGAGAGAATGTCACGGGACTGTGTTTTATTGACAAGCGTAAAGACGGCATCGGCTCCTTGGGCTGAGTCCGTCAGGGTTACGCAGCTCCCCGCCTTAAGCTGTCGGGCGAGTTCCGCGTAAAGCGGCGTGTTGCGTTCAAGCGCAATGTAAAGCGTGTCAAAGGGCGCATCAAAGCGCCCCTTCATCCGGAATCCGCAGCCCGCGGCAGGAAGGGCAATCAAGGTTGCTAAAAGAGTACGGCGGGAAACGGTCATAACGCGAGTCAGGGCCCATCAACGGACGGGCCCGGTGAAGTGGTATCCGAATCCTTTATTATAGGGGGAGGCACCGCGCCTCTGCGGTAAACTGTTGCGGCTATCGGGTGTTTTCGGACGGGTTTTCGGACGGCATGAAAAGAGGACCGCCGCAGCACACTCCAACCTCCATGAGGAACCACACTATGTTTGCCGTAGGATTTATCGGACAGTCAGGAACCGGCAAGACCACACTGATGGAAAAAGTGGTGGCGCGGCTCGTAAGCCGCGGGCGCCGCGTCTCCGCTGTTAAAAGCACGCATCACGACACCGACATTGACCAGCCGGGCAAAGACAGCTGGCGCTTTCGCAAGGCCGGTGCGAACGAAGTAATTCTCGCAGGCAAAGACCGCTGGGCTCTGATGAAGGAGACCCCCGAGGCTGAGGTGCCGCTTTCAGAACTGTTAAAGCGCCTTGAGCCCGCCGACATCGTGATGGTGGAGGGGTTTAAGGCGGACGCTTCGATCCCGAGGATTCTTGTCTGGCGCAACCGCCCGGAGGCTGAGCCTTTTGCGCTCGAAGAAGGGGTGGTCGCGGTCGCAACCGACGACGAAACGCTGGTGCTCCCCGAAGGCATCACGCGGCTTGACATCAACAGCCCCGGCGCTGTTGCCAACTTCATCATTACCTTAAAGGCCGACAGTGATCACGTATAAGGAAGCGCTGCAGGAATTTATTGCGGCGGCAAAACCCAAAAAAGAGACTGAGACCATTCCGACGCTCTACGGTGAAGGCAGGATTCTCGCAGAAGACGTTGTGAGCACCATCTGCGTGCCGCCCTGGGATAACTCCCAGATGGACGGTTATGCGCTGCGTGCCGCCGACATTGCAGCTGCGTCAGAAGGTGCTCCCGTGCGTCTTTCCGTCTCCCAGCGCATCGCCGCGGGCACGACCGGCACGGAACTCGCGCCCGGAACCTGCGCACGGATTTTCACCGGGGCTCCGATGCCCGCGGGCGCAGACTGCGTGGTGCCGCAGGAAGACGTCACGGCTGAGTCCGGGATCGTCGTCTTTACGCGCCCCGCGCCGGCAGGCGCGTGGGTCCGCAAAAAAGCCGGTGACGTGGATCAGGGGCAGACGGTGGCTCACGCGGGCGAGAAATTAACACCCGGCATTCTGGGGTTGATTGCCAGCGTGGGCGCGGCCTTCGTGACCGTGTATAAACCCCTTAAAGTCGCGGTCTTTTTCTCCGGCAGCGAACTTACGATGCCCGGTGAAGCGCTTCCTCCCGGCGGCATTTATAACTCCAACCGCTACACGTTAAGGGCGCTCTTAAAGGGCCTTAACTGCGAGGTTTACGACCTTGCGGGCGTCACTGATTCCTTTGAAAAAACCAAGGAAGCCTTAAGTAAGGCCGCTGACACCGCCGATATCATCATCACCTCGGGCGGGATGAGCGTCGGCGAAGAAGACCACATCAAACCGGCCGTGAAGGCGCTCGGACGCATTGACATGTGGCGGGTGTCCTTAAAGCCGGGTAAGCCCGTGGCGCTCGGTGAAGTAAAGGGCGTGCCTTTTATCGGTTTGCCGGGCAACCCCGTTTCGGTCTTCGTGACGTTTCTGATGCTTGCGCGTCCCTTTATCCTGCGCTGTCAGGGTATGAAGCACGTCGAGGCGCAGCCCCTTTCGGTGCGGGCTGACTTTGCCTGGACAAAGAAAGGCGAGCGGCAGGAATTTGTGCGCGTGCGCCGTAACGCCAAGGGGGGGCTTGACCTTTACCCCACGCAGAATTCGCAGATTCTCACGAGTTGCGCCTGGGCTGACGGACTGGCCGATATTCCGGCTGGCACGAGCGTCGCCGAAGGGGACTTTGTGTCCTACTATCCGTTCCGCGATCTGTTTATTTAAGAGAGAAAACCGTGCAGATTAAAGTGAAGTATTTCGCGCTTTTGCGTGAAGCATTAAACCGTGACGAAGAAACCGTTGAAGTTCCTGCAGACGTGAAAACGGCAGGGGAACTGCGTGCCTGGCTTGCAGCCAAAGATTCCGAACACAACGAGGCTTTTGCCACGGTTAAGCGCATCCGCGCGGCCGTAAACGGCACCATGGCCGGAGACGATGCTGCGGTGGCCGAGGGCGATGAAGTTGCGTTTTTCCCGCCTGTGACCGGAGGTTAGGTTGACAGTCAAAGTCGAAGTCCGCACGGAAGACTTTTCGGCGGAAAAAGAAAGTGAGGCCGTGAAGGCGGCTTCGCCCGGGGCAGGGGCGCTCGTGAGTTTCATCGGCATTGTGCGCGGAGCGGGGATCCGCTCCATGGAGCTCGAGCATTACCCGGCGATGACCGAAAATGCCGTCAGAGGCATTGTTCATGATGCCCGAAGCCGGTGGCCGGCGGTTGAGTCGGTCACCGTGATTCACCGCGTGGGAAAACTTTTGCCCGGCGACAACATTGTCCTTGTGATCGTGAGTGCGGCTCACCGCCGTGAAGCTTTTGAGGCGGCGGAATTCATCATGGACTGGCTCAAGACCGAGGCACCTTTTTGGAAGAAAGAAACACTCACCGACGGAACGGCCCGTTGGGTGGATGCGCGTGAAAGCGACGATGCGGCCCGCGACCGCTGGAAGAAATAAAAAATGTTTGAAACCCGTGACGGTAATCTGTTTTTGGTACTTGCGGCGGTGGCTTCGGGCGCTGCTGTGGGCGCAAGCCTCAGATGGGCACTTTCCTATGGGTTTAACAAGGTCTGGGACGTGATGCCCGCGGGGACACTCATCTGTAACCTCGTCGGAGCCTTTGTGATCGGGCTTCTCACGGCCTTTTTTGTGCAGCACCCGGGGGTGCATCCGGCCGTGCGGCTTTTTGTCGTGACGGGACTTTTGGGCGGACTCACCACGTTTTCCACGTTTTCGATGGAAAACGTTTCGATGCTGATGGCGGGTGACTGGATGCGGGCATTTCTTCACGCCGGAACCCACCTTTTCGGGTCTCTTTTCATGACCGGAGCCGGCTTTTTTGTGTACAAGACATTTTTTGCGGAGGTTTGACCCAATGCGCAGCCTTTTAACAGGTGTGATGCTCATCGCGCTCGCTGCAGGCGCTTTTGCCGCGGATCCCGATGATCCGGTGGCGGCCTGCTACAGTAAGGCGGGCACCCAGGTTGCTTACGGCGAGTGCCTCAGAGAAGAACTCGCGTCTGTTACGAAGCAGTACACGGCGGTTGTCGACAAGGTGATGGGCGTTGCCCGCAGCGTTGACCGCGCCGAAAAGAAAAAGGCGGCAGCCAAAGCCTTTGACGTCGCCAACAAAGCGTTTAACGCCTACTTAAAGGCTGAATGCGACTGGACGTCCGCTTCTTACGGGTCGGGGGCCGGTGCCGGACACGCTGAAACCGCCTGCCGCATCAATCTCATGCGCCTGCGGATGGGCAGGCTGCAGGCGGAGTACCTTCAGAATCAGTAATCCTTTCATGAATACTCTGATCCTGGTTTTGGTACAGCCATGGCCGGGATTTTCCTTAGTCCAGAACGAGTTTCCCGGCAAACAGAAGAAAGAGGCCGCCGATGGCGGTGTTGCCGAGCTTGGCCATGGCCGGAAACCGGGCAACCGCTCTTAAGGCATCCGCACCGAGCGTCGTGAGAAAAAAAAGCCACGAGATGCTGAAAAACTGCAGCACGGCCGCAAGAATCAGGTAGGGGATCCACTTGGCCTCAAACGCCGGATCAATGAACTGCACGAAAAACGCGACAAAAAAGAGAATGGCCTTGGGGTTGGTGAGACTCAGGATGAGCGCCGTGCGGAAGGCCTTGAAGGCGCCGGCACTGCGTTTTTCCGCACTGTTTCTGACAGTTTCCCGGTCTTCTCCGGCTGCCGTCTTCTTTTTTCCGTAGACACTGTAGAGAATCTTGAAGCCGAGCCAGGCAAGGTAGAGTCCGCCCGCCGTTCTCACCCACATAAAGAGGTCAGGGTGCGCCGCAAGCATGGCCGCCACACCCACAAAGGAACAGGTGATGAGGACGGAATCTCCCACGAGAACTGCGAGCGCGCCGGCAAGCGCCGGGCGGCGTCCTTCGGTGACGGCAGTTTTAAGGACAAAGAGCGAATTGGGGCCGGGCGCGATGATGACGGCAAATGCGCCCAGCACATAAACCCAAAAGTTAACGATTCCGAACTCGAGCATGGCTGACAATTCCGGTTGGCGGAGAAATTTTTCGAACTATAAACACCGCTGAAACGCACGGCTACGCGTTGTGTGACGGTTGCGTTAATACGGCAACTGTGCCGGCAGCGGGCCTGAAAAAGCAAAACGGCCCGAAGGCCGTTTTTCTCACCGGTAAAAGTCCGGGTTATTTCGCGACGACGTTGACGAGCTTACCGGGCACCACAATCACCTTGCGTACCGTGGCTTCACCCACGAAGCGTTTGACGTCGGGGTTGGCAAGTGCCGCGGCTTCAATCGCGGCGCGGTCGGCGTCAGCCGGAACCAGAATCTGGCCGCGCAGTTTCCCGTTCACCTGCACCACGAGTTTTAACTCATCAGCCACAAGCGCATTTTCGTCGATGACGGGCCACGGAGCGTCGATCAGTTCGCACTCAAAGGCCTTGTCAAATCCGAGTTCCGTCCACATCGCGGTGGTGATGTGGGGCGCAAGCGGATAAAGAACACGCAGCAGAAGCGACGCGCATTCCTCAAGCGCGGCCTTGCCGAGCTCGTCCTCGGGCTTAAAGGCGTCAATGCTGTTGAGCATCTTCATCGCGGCAGAAACAACGGTGTTGTACTGCATGCGGTCAAAGTCGCTCTCTGCCTGCTTGAGCGTCGTGTAGACATCACGGCGGAAGTCTTTGACGGACTTGGCGGCAGCCGAGTAGTCGGGAGCAGCCTTCCTGCCGATCAGGTCGGCGCGGTGCGCGTAACCCCAGTTCCAGAGACGCCGCAGGAAGCGGTACGTGCCTTCGGCGCCGGAATTGGACCACGCGGCGGACTGATCGGGGGGACCGGCAAACATCACGAAGGTGCGGGCCGTATCGGCGCCGAACTGCTTGATGATGTCGCGCGGTTCCACGACGTTGTTCTTACTCTTACTCATCTTCTCGATGCCGCCGGAGACAACGGGCAGGCCATCGTCTTTGGCCGTCACCTTGCTCGGCCGCCCCTTTTCGTCGTATTCGACGTTGATTTCATAGGGGTAGTACCAGCGCTTGTGACCGTCGGGAAGCTCACGGTAGAAGCATTCGGCGGTAAGCATGCCCTGGGTAAAGAGGCGCTTAAAGGGTTCGTCATACTTAACGAGCCCCAGATCGCGCATCACCTTGGTCCAGAAGCGCGCGTACAACAGGTGCAGCACCGCGTGCTCAATGCCGCCGATGTACTGATCCATCGGAGACCAGTAGTCGTTGCGTTCATCGACCATGGCCTTGTCGGCGTCCGGAGAGCAGTAGCGCATGTAGTACCAGGAGCTGTCGACGAACGTATCCATCGTGTCGGTTTCACGCTTGGCATCCGCGCCGCACTTCGGGCACTTGACGTTGAGAAACGCTTCGCACTTATTCAAAGGATTGCCCGAGCCGTCCGGAATCAGGTTTTCCGGCAGAATCACCGGCAGATCCTTTTCAGGCACCGGAACCGGGCCGCAGTGCGGGCAGTTGATGATGGGAATGGGCGTACCCCAGTAGCGCTGACGGGAAATACCCCAGTCGCGCAGACGGAACTGTGTCTGCTTGTCGCCGAGCCCCATCGCTTTCAAATCCGCGGCAATCGCGTCGATCGCTTCATGAATGTGAAGCCCGTCGTACTTGCCGGAATTGATGCAGTAAGGGTTAAGCGTCTTGTCGCCGTACCAGTCCTGCCAGGCATCCGTCGAGAATTCCTTACCTTCAACGGCGCAGACCTGAATGATCGGAATGCCGAACTTCTTTGCGAACGCAAAGTCGCGTTCGTCGTGTGCGGGCACGCCCATGACGGCGCCCTCGCCGTAGCTCATGAGAACGTAGTTGCCGATCCAGACTTCAACCTTGCGGCCGTTTAAGGGATGCGTGACGTAAAAGCCCGTGGGGACACCCTTCTTTTCCATAGTGGCCATGTCGGCTTCAGAGACCGAGCCCTTGGCGCATTCAGCGATGAAGGCCTCAAGCTCAGGCTTACCCTGCGCAAGGCGCTTCGCGAGGGGATGCTCAGCGGCGATCGCCACAAAGGTCACACCCATCACCGTGTCGGCACGGGTCGTGTACACTCGAAGTTCCTTCTTTTCCCCGTCGATTTCGTAGGGGAAGGCAAAGTTCACGCCGATACTCTTGCCGATCCAGTGCTCCTGCATGCGGCGCACCTGTTCGGGCCAGCCGTCAAGCTGCTTGAGATCATCCAGAAGTTCCTGGGCGTATTGGGTGATGCCCAAGTAGTAACCCGGGATTTCACGCTTTTCAACCTTTGCGCCCGAGCGCCAGCCGCAGCCGTCGATTACCTGTTCGTTGGCGAGAACCGTCTTATCCACCGGATCCCAGTTCACAATCTGGGTCTTGCGGTAGGCAATGCCCTTTTCGAGCATCTTGAGAAACATCCACTGGTTCCAGCGGTAGTACTCAGGACGGCAGGTCGTCACTTCGCGCGACCAGTCAAACGCAAGCCCCAGGGGCCGCATCTGTTCCTTCATGTCGGCGATGTTGCGGTAGGTCCACTCCGCGGGCGCGACCTTTTTGCTCAAAGCGGCGTTTTCTGCCGGCAGCCCGAACGAGTCCCAGCCCATGGGGGTCATCACGTTAAAGCCCTTCATGCGGCGGTAACGGTAGAGGACGTCGTTTAAGGTGTAGTTGCGCACGTGGCCCATGTGCAGCTTCCCTGAAGGATAGGGCAGCATGGAGCAGACGTAGTACTTGGGTTTTTCCTTGCCGTTTTTGTCTTTGGCGTGCTCTTTTGCACGGTAGACGTCGTCCTTGACCCAGCGGGCCTGGACTTCGGCTTCAATTTCCTGAGGAGAATAGGTGTCGCGCATGGGCGCCTTGCCTTTTCGTGAAAATGTGCGGAATTTCCGCGGGAATAAACGAATTGAAAAGTATACCGCGTTAAGCCTTGGTGCCCAAAAGCCGGATGCGGTCAAAAAGCCTTACAAAAGGTCCTTTTTACGGAAATAAAGGAGCTCTCCGATGATGATGGCGGCGGCAGTAAGGCAAATCGCCGGATAAGCCCAGGGCCGGTGCAGTTCCGGCATAAAGTACCATCCGACAAGTAGCGTCAGGGGCAGAAAGATGACGGAGACGACCGCAAGGATCCGCATGGCGGCTTGTTTGAGCTGAATCTGCAGCTGATACATTTCGCGGATCTGCATAACGTATTCCCTCAGGGCTTCAACATGACGGTGTACGCGCTCGGCACGGTCGGAAAACCCCACAAAGAGCTGACACTCGTCGTCGGTCAACATCTGATTGGAATTGGCGCGGATGGCAGCCGCCGTGGTCGTTAACTGATAAAAGAAGGCGAGAATTTTCCCGGTTGCAGAAGAAGTTCGGTCTGACTCTTAACGGTCTGAGAACCATTGCCAACAATCACCGCATCGGCTCCAAGACGCCCCTGATCGGAGCGCATGAAGCTCAGGAAATCGGGAAAACGGTCTGGCAGGCTCTGGAGGGCTGCATTTTCCGCAAAGGCGGAAAGCCGCGGTTCAAGTCCTGGAAGCGTGGGCTCAACGGTATTTCCGGAACAGATAATCGGGAACTCATCTGGAAGCCCGAAGAATCGGCTTTGTACTGGCGTAAAAAGCCTTACCGGGTCAAGATCGACGACTCTCAGCAGCAGGTAGCGCTCATATTTGATGAAAAGACGCGGCAGGCGGAAAAGCGTATCGGTATGTCGATGACGCTCTTTGAAAAGGCGGGCGGCGGTCTTGTTACCGCAGACGGAATTGACGATCTGGTCGATAAGCTCGGCGTCCCGGCGGGGGTTTTAAAGGAGACGGTGGAGTCTAACTCCAAGGTGAGAGAGGACGGTACGGCGCCTGAAGCCGTGCCTCCGAAAGCCCATCTGGCGGCCAAGCTCGACATGAAGGGCAGGCTCTACGCTTTTTACCCGCTGACTCCTTCAATCACCATGGTTTACGGGGGGCTTACCATCGACACCAAGGCCCGCGTCACCGCGCAGGACGGTGATGTGATGCGCGGACTGTATGCGGCGGGCGAAACCGTGAACCTCTACCATATGGACTATCACGGCGGCGGCATTTTGTCGCAGTGCCTGGCTTTCGGTCGCACGGCCGGAGAGGGTGCGGAAAAGCTTGACGGGCACTGAGGTCGAGTGTTTTAAATATCGGTGATGTAACACGTAGCAGCGGGCGTAAAGCACGTCACTCTGACATCTGTTTATCGAAGACGGGGCGGGTAAAACCGCGCCGTTTCCGTTCTTAGAAAACTTTATTTCATTTTTGACGAAAAACCGGTCACATTTCCAGGTGAAAATCCGGCCGAAAAACTCAAAACGTTGTAAAAAAACAACAAAAATTAAAGATTTTTAGCGAAAAACGCCGAAAAGGATAGGGGAATACCCCCCCCCTGTAGACAAACACAGAAATTCTTATTCTGCGAATGTACCGCCTCGATAGGCGGGGTTGCATGCGTCCGAAAGATGCGTGCAGAAAAAACGAAAATTTTCGGAGTTTTGTAAATGAACAAATCTTTTAAGGTCGTCTTCTCCAAGGCGCGTTCCGCGCTGATGGTCGTCAATGAAGCGACTTCTTCCGTTCAGGCCAAGGGCACAAAGACAGTGATCGCTGCGGCAGCGGCTGCGATGATTGCCGGCGGTGCGATGGCTGAGCCTGGTGCAACGACACCTACGAAGACTAATGTTACAAACGTCAACCTGGTGGCGGGTTCTTCAATTTCTCTGGTTGTTAATGACACTAGTGCATCCGGGACAAAGACCACTATCTCCGGGATCACAGTTGATACCGGTACGGATGAAGCTCAGAAGAATCTTGCTTGGGATGCGACTAAGTACAACCTTACGGAAGCAGCTACGGTCAAGGCTACCGGCGGCTCTTTCGTTGTAGATGCAACGGGCTATACAGGTTCTACAGACCTGAACATGACCAAGGGTGCTGTGACGGGTACGGATGCAATCTTCACGGTTAAAGCTAATAACAAGGCCGCTGCCACGTTCACGGGCTCTGCTGGAATTACCCTTGATAAGGCTGTGATTGAGCTGTCTGCTCACAATGGCTTGGGTTCTGCCGCAGCAAAGGGCGCTACTGTTACTGCCCGCACGATCACGCTTTACTCTGGTTCGCTGACAACCTCTGCTACATCGACTGCTGATGCAGATGCCAGCGGTCGCGGTGTTGCTAAGCTTGAGGCGAGCAGTGGTGCAATGGCCTTGGGTTCTGCTGCCACGTATGTCGCCGGTACCACAGTTGTTGATAAGCCTGCTCAGGCCTTTGACATCACCTCTGATGCCGATACGACGGTTTCTGCTTCCGGCGCTCTGACCTATCACGCCGGTACGGTGAAGAACAGTGCCAAACTGACGCTGACTTCTTCTTCTGCCGCTGCTGTTACCGTTGCCAAGGATGTTGCATTTGCCGGTAACACTGGGACTATTGAGATTACCTCTACTGCGTCCGGTGTTGACTTCAACGGCGTTTATGACGCAACGGGTGAAGGCTTTACGGGTGGTAACCTGAACGTTTCTGGTACTAACGTTGCGATTAACGGTACGATTAAGGCTGACACTGTTTTGATCGGCACACCTGTTGCTGGCAAGGATACGAACAGTGTTGTCATTAACAGTACGACCAATAAGGTTGACGGTACGCTTAATGCCACCGGTACTCTGACGCTCAACACGAGCTTCTCGACCTCCGGCGGCTCCGTTACGGCAGCGGCTACCAAGGTGAACGCCTCCGGTGTTGCTGTGACTATTGACAGCAAGACAGTTGATCAGAAGACGGTCAATCCGACAGTTGATTTCGGTGCTCTGACGGTTGTGGCTGCGGCTACGGCTACGGCTAACAATCTCACCATCACCAATAATGTTGAGAATGTCGGCGTTGTTGCCACAACGATCACGATTGAACCGACAACAACGGCTCCTAATGCAACGGCAGGTTCTCTGACGCTGGCTAAGGGCACGATGGTTGCTGATGCTCTGACGGTCGGTGCCAGCGGTACGCTCACGGTTTCTTCCGGCAGTGCTGCTGCCCTGACCCTCAACAAAGGCGAATCCAACAACGCCGGCACGATTACGCTTGGCACGAGCGGCACGCTGACAGTTGCGAAGGACGCCGTTCTGACCAACGCTGCAGGCGGGAAGATTGGTGCTGATACAACTCCTGCCGGTACGCTCAACGTTGCCGGTACAGTGAAGAACCCCTGGTCCAAAGACAGCAATGGTCGTCTTCAGACGGGTACTTTGCAGGCTGCCGAGCTGAATATTGCCAAGGGCGGTATTGTTGAATCGTTGCTCGCTGACGATGCGTATAAAGTTACGACGACCAACATCGGCGAAGGTACGTTCAAGACCGAACTCAATCGGCGTGTAGACGATGCTGCGGCTACGACCGATAAGCCTTACGATGCCCTGGAACTGAAGACGGCATTCTCTGTTGACGGTGGTTCTTTCGTCACCGGCACGGACAACAAGGAAGTCACGAACTTCGTCCTCAATGGTGCAAGCGGCGCTCTTACGGTTGGTGCTGATAAGGCTCTCGCAACCGTGAAGGCTGTCTCCGGTGGCCAGTTTAATGTTGAAGATGCCGCTGTTTCCGTCAAGGATCTGAACCTCGAGAGTGGTACTGCCACTGTTACTAACGGCAATCTCGCGGTTGAACAGCTCCGTACGACTGCTGCCAGTACGGTTCAGGCACAAGACGGTAGCACAGTGACGGCTTCTCTCGCTGCTTTGGGTTTGGGTGTTTCCGGCTCAGCGTTTACCGAAGCTAAGTACCATGCCACCACGGCTCCGAGTAACGGCAACGTGGTTGCAAACTCCGTCAGTTTGGATCAGGGCAGCGTGCTCAAGATAACAGGTATTGCTGACGGCACGGAATTTACTGTTGCCGGTCTGTCCGGAGCTAAGGCTCTCGTGAGCGGTGCCGGCACTGCTGGTAGCGGTCTCATCGATCTCGGCAACATCAAGGTTTCTGGCTACGATACCTCGAAGGTCATCGACGTATCGAGTAATGAGCTTGCCGGCATCACCTACAAGGATCTGCAGGCTGCTACAGTGAAGGCAAGTGGTTTCACTACTTCCGCCATTTACGGCAAGGTCCAGTCGAGCGGTGCTTCGATCACAATCGGCAATAAAGCTACGCTTGAGCTCACCGGCAGCGACGGTAAGTTGATTTCCTACGAATCCGGTTCCGGTAACTGGGTCAACACGGCTGTTACGCTTGGTTCCGGTGGTGAACTCATTGCAACCGGTACGAACGGCTCTGTGGGCTCTGTGACTGGTAATTCCGGTACCTTCGGTGTCGCCAAGGGCGGCAGCGTGATCGTTGAAGGTAACGTCGATGTGGGTGAACTCTTTATCGACCAGGCTTCCACGATGACGGTTCAGACGGTTGCTGCCGGTAAGACGCCTTACACCGTGAAGACGGGCCTCTTCCAGGCTGACGGTACCTTCACGGCTAAGGATGCTACGGTTGAACTCACCAATGCTAAGAATACGGCAGCGGAAGTCGACACGATTGCCAAGGGCGGTGTGGTTACTGTTGCAGGTCTGAAAAAGACTGCTGGCAAACTTGATGTCTTGGGTTCTCTGACTGTGACCGGTAAGATTGAAGGTTCTGGCAGCACGATTAATGTCGGCAATGCAACAACGGCTGGTACCCTTGTTGCAGGCGAACTCGTTTCCGGCAGCAAGGTCTTTGCCGACCCGGCTTGGGTTGACGGCAAGGCTCAGGAAACGAGCATTGTGGCTGTGAAGACGCTGGCAGCCGGTGCTACGGTTGAAGGCGGCCGCAACTCCATCATTGCCCTCGGCACGACCAACGCAGCTGAAGCTGTGAACGCAGTTGCTGCAACGGGCTTTACGCTTGCTGAGACGGACGCCGCGAAGAAGATCTACTCTGCTGACACGAAGACGGTGAACTCCGTCCTGTATGTCAACGGTGGTAAGACTGCTGAAACGCAGGCTGCAATGATCAAAGGTGTGACTGCTGTGCACGGTGCTGATAAGGCTGCCAATCCTGCGATTTCGGGCGTGAACGTCGCTACGAACAGCATGTTGGCCATTGACGCTACGACGGTTGATACGACCGGTACAACGGCTGTGTTTGCTCAGGCAATGACGCTTGAGGACAACTCGGTTGTTTACCTGGCCAATGCCGCTGCCGGCCAGACGATTAAGCTGTCCGGTACGAGCGTTAAGGATCGTGGTGCAGATCTGTTCTACCACGGTGATCTGCTGATGGACGCGAACATCGATGATGCTACCAACAACCTCACCGTTACGATGATCGGTGCCGCTGACCGCGAAGTGCTCGGCAATCTGCCCGGCATGAAGGCTGCGATGGCGATGTATGAAACCGGTGCCAATATCGGCAATACGTCCAAGTCCGCGCTCTTTAACGATTGGCTGTACACGAGCAGCAACCACGCTTCGATCAACGAAGTCCGCACGGCTGCTAAGGACGTCGCCTCTCTGGGTGCTACGACCGGTGTTCAGACGATGACGATGGACGCTGTGAACCAGATGGGCGAAACGG
>OIWQ01002528.1_pt1 | contig 18405 bp, 10 predicted proteins | sample 1587571 | NCBI WGS metagenome assembly OIWQ01 (sample SAMEA3888910, study PRJEB22519) | human gut metagenome | biome: human gut; feature: human-associated habitat; material: faeces | place: Denmark | collected 2010 | reverse complement strand
TTGAAATGCAAAGCTCTGTCCGTTGAATCCCGAAGCCATCAGCGACAGCAATATGCTCGACGGCCCTACCAAAGGCACCACCTTCAGTCCGCGGCGTTGGGCCATTGCCACAACATCGGCTCCCGGATCGGCAATTGCCGGGCATCCTGCTTCAGAAATCACACCCATGGAATTGCCTTCGATTAGAGGATTCAGATAGTCGCCAATTTCTTCGGGGCGTGTATGCTCGTCGAGGGTGTAGAACGTAAGCGAGACGATGTCGATTGTACGGTCGCACTTTTTGAGAAAACGTCGTGCAGAACGAACGTTTTCAACTATAAAATATTTTATTTCCTTGACAATCTGAAGATTGTATGCCGGCAGCACTTTGTCTAAAGGCTCATCGCTGAGCATCACCGGGATTAAGTAAAGAGCAGTTTCCATTTCAATATGTAAAGTTAGTGCAAGCCGAGGTAAAAACAAAATTAAGCGCGCTTAATTTTGTTTTCAGGAGGTGCTGCCTAAGCAGTCGAAAGTTGGTGCAAGCCGGCTTCTGAGGATTCCACAATGAGGTGGATGATGAAAACACACGAAAAATGGCGGAAAAATGCGATGTTGAGGAAAAAACTCAACATTGTGAGATATGTTTTAAAACATAGTAATGGTGCAATTATTTGATATATAATTAATTGTGCAAAACTTTCAGAATGCCGGATTTTGTTGATGTTGAGTTGTTGTGAAAGAAAAAGTGAGTGTTGAAAGATGTGGTATGTGTAAATTTGCGGTGTAGGAAAAACCATTTTTCAGATAATTATTAATAAAACCATAAAATTTAAAAACAACTGTGAGATTTAAAAACTTTACTTTATTATTGGGAGCGTTCTTTATGCTCGCAGCCTCATCGCAAGCCGCCAATGTGGCATTGGGGAAAAAAGTATATGCTTCTTCAAACCAGCGGCCTCCAGAACTGGCGGTTGACGATAATCTTGACACACGTTGGGAGTCGAAAGCCTCTGACGGCGACAACCAGTGGTTCTACGTGGATCTTGAGAAAGAAACCACCATCGACCATTTGAAGATTGTTTGGGAAGACGCATACGGCAAACATTATAAAATACACGTTGCCGATGAAATCACCGCCGAGATGGCTCTCAAACTTACAGATGATGACAAGACAAACGATTTCGCAACCGGATGGACAGAAATTGCAGAAATCAACAAGACTCTGTCGGGATTTCCAGCATCGGAGACCATAGCAGTATATACGACGGATGTCGTTACAGCCCGCTATGTGGCAGTTGAGCTGATAGAGCGAGGCTTGCCTTATGGTTTCAGTTTCTGGGAGTTCGGTGTGTATGACATGGCGGAGGAAGCCTCAAAACTCTCATCGATAGAGATTACGGCAGACAAACTTGAAGGCTCTGTCGCCGACACTTATACGCTCGGTTACAAATTCCTCGACCAATATAAAATGGACTATATTCTGACAGCCGAGGAAAACGCATCCCGTCAGATGATTGTTTCGGAAGGCGCTACCCTTGACGGCGACAAAATCACCGTTAGCAGCCGTGGCACATATACAGTGAAGATGAAAATCGGCGACATTGAGTCTAACGAGCTGAAGATAGATGTCAAGGCAGAAGGTGCGAATCTGGCTTTGAAAAAAGACATCGTTTTTGCAACCGAAGGTTCTAAAAACCCGGAAAATGCAGTGGACGGCAATCTTGGAAGCCTCTGGATTACAGACGAGCCGAGCGGTGTGGAAAACCACGAATACGATGCCGTGTTGGTTGTAGACCTCGGCGATGTATATGATGTGAACTGCATTCATACATCCTTTGAGGGAGCATCGTCGGCAGATTACACTATCACCTTCTCTACCGACAACGTGACGTTCTCCGACCCTGTGCCTGCATTTACTGTGACAAACGGTATAGGTATGACAAATCGTCACGATTGGCTTACAAGCGAGGAAGCTGTAAAGGCCCGTTATGTGAAATTCCACTCAACTCGTGCCGCGACACAATATGGTACAAAATTATATGAGCTTGAAGTTTATTTAAACTCGAAGTCGGAGCTGACAAGTGTCATGATTGCTGCCGACAAGGAGTGCGGCACCCCTGGCGACTACACTTTCACACTCACAGGCTTGGATCAATTCGGTGGGAATTACGACATCAGTGGCGATAAGGGAATATGGACAGTAAGCAATGGCTTGATGAACGGCAATGTCTTGACAGCCGAAGAGGCAGGCGCTTATGAAGTGTATTATACTGCGGAAAATGGATTGCAGTCAAACGTGGTGACAGTCTATGTGGTTGATCCGAAGGGCGACAACCTTGCGTTGAACCGTCCGGTGACTGTTTCAGAGGGCGACCAGACCGGTGATTCAAAGCCGGAAAATGCTGTCGACGGTGTAGATGCTGCCGGCTCTCTGTGGGGAGCAGCCGAGCCTGCAGGCTCGAAGGACCACACTTACGACTGCTGGATTGTAGTGGAATTGGAAAAGGTGTTTAAAATCGATGCTGTCAAGGCTTCTTGGGAAGGCGCAAACTCTTGCTGTTACACTGTAGAGGCATCGACCGACGGCAAGACCTTTACTGTGTTCGGCACTTATGACAAACCTGCACGACTGGAAGCTCGTACAGACTGGTTTGCCGGCAAAGGCATTGAAGCGAAATATATCAAGGTTTATTCCACCAAGGCTTCTACTGGCTATGGCACAAAATTGCAGGAACTCTACGTTTATGACGTAAACGGCACAACATCTGGCGTGGCAGCAATCGCTGCCGAGGGCACAATTTTCGTAGCCGGCAACGAGGTTGTTCTTCCGGAAGGCACTGTAGAGGCAACTGTTTTCAACCTTAACGGCGCAGTTGTGGCGCACGCTGAAGGCACAGCCACAATGAGCATCGCAACGGTTCAGCCGGGTGTCTATGTTGTCAAAGCCGTTAAGGCTGACGGCACAGTGGTGACGGCAAAGATTGTTAAGTAACGCAATTCGTTGATTGCAAATAATATGGATGGCTTCCGCCGTGTCATGACGCGGCGGAAGCTTTTTTTAAAACTGAACTATGAGAAATTATCTGCTTTTGACAGCCGCTATCGCCGTTTCTGCTATTGTAACGGCGCAGCAGCCCGTGCCGGTGGGCAGCGGCAGCTATGCGGAGTATACGCCGTTGGTCAAGTCGAAGACCGACCAGCATGGTGGCGACAAGAGCCGCATTATGGAGACCCGTCGCATCTATATTTCCGACAGCAAGCAGGGAGAACCCATCCCCACCAACGGCTGGTGGACAAACTTGCTTGTCGACACCTACAGCGGTGTGCTGTGGAGCTATCCGCAGGTGGTGAAAGCCGACGGCAACGGCATTTTTGTGGCGCATCCAAACCATTGGAGCAGCGATGGCTGTGAAATGAAGTACGACACAAGGATTACGGTGAAAGGCAGGCGTTTCCGTCCAGCGGAAGCGATAGCTGATGATTGGAGCGACTGGGGGCTGCGTATGCAGCTTGCCGACGGTGATAAACGCATGAATGTCACTATGGCGCAAGGAGTGCCGTTCACATGGGTGGAAGCCGACGGTCTTGACCTGCTGCTCAATCTCGGCGGTGGGGCAGCCGACCTTTCTGTTGACGGACGTATCATTGTGACTAACGGCAGCGACACGTATGGCATATACGCTCCTGAGGGTACGGCATTCGCCGACAACGGCGACGGCGACCTCCGGGTGGAATTTGCCGACGGCAAAGCACATTATCTGTCGATAGCCGTGCTTCCGGCAGCCGATGCCGCCGATTTTTATGCCCGCTATGCCTCTGTCGTGCCGCGCAACACCACCGTTGACTGGCGCTATGACGAGCGCAGTGGCATGATGACATCGATATGGAGCATTGTCACTGAAAATCTTGACGGAGGCGCGGAACGCAATGTGCTGCAGGGATTTCTGCCGCACCATTATAAAAATTCCGTGACCGACATCGACTTCATTGACTATACCTATGCCACTCCGCGCGGCAAGATGCGTATGGCTGCCGGTCAGCGTTTCTCGACGGCTTACAAGTTCAGCGGTGTGCTGCCGTGGTTTGCCGCACCGAAAGAGATGCCAGACCTCGGCAACCCGTACAATCGGGAGCGCATGCGGCAGATGATTGCCGACTATGCGCAAAAGGGGGCATTCGGAGCCGACACATATTGGGGAGGCAAAGGACTTACACAGATGGCATTATATATGACATTCGCACGCGAAATGGGTGAGGAGGCTTTGTTTGAGCAATGCCGCAGCCGCTTGCGCGAGGCGCTTGAAGACTGGCTAACATATACTCCTGGCGAGAAATCGCGCTTCTTTGCCCGCTACGACCGCTGGGGCGCACTTGTGGGCTATGACACCAGTTACGACAGCGACACATTCAACGACCATCATTTCCATTATGGCTACTTCACCTATGCCGGTGCGCTGCTTGCTCTTGTTGATGACGATTTCCGTGCCAGATATGGCGACATGCTGCGTCTTGTAGTGAAAGATTATGCCAATTGGGACCGCTCCGACAAGCGTTTTCCGTGGTTGCGCACATTCACGCCGTGGTCGGGACATTCCTATGCCGGAGGACTCGGCAACACGGGCAATGGCAATGGTCAGGAGTCGACGTCGGAGTCTATGCAGGGCTGGGGCGGAGTGTATCTGCTCGGTGTGGCGCTTGGCGACAAGGCAATGCGCGACGCAGGAATTTTCGGATGGGTCACGGAGTCGAAAGGTGTGGCTGAATATTGGTTTGACCGCGACAAGGAAAACATTGACCGCACACTGTATGCCAAGCCTTACTGCTCCAATCTTACCGCCGCCGGCATAGGTTGGTGGACATGGTTTTCCGGTGATCCTGTCTGGATGCATTCCATCCAGTGGATGCCCGTGTCGCCATGTCTTGACTATTTGAGCGAGGATCTGAAGTTCGCCAAGTGGGACTATGAGCAAATGTGGGCGGCGAAAGAAATTGGCGGATGGGTGGTGAATCCATCCGAAGGGGAGTCGACACTGAGCAAGGAGCCTGGTCTCGGCAATGTGGTGCTGTCATATCTGCAACGCTTCGATCCCGACCAGGCGGCGCGTGTGATGGACGAGATGTGGGATGCGAATGCTCTTGTGGCGCGTCAGACCGACACCAACGGCATCTCTTATTTCATTACCCACAGCCACCGCACCTATGGCGACCGTGATTTCGCGGTCAATGCCGACATTCCTACGTCGTCGGCGTATTGCAATGCCGACGGACGTTACACCTATGTGGTCTACAATGCCGATGCGGCAGAGCGCGTCGTGACGTTTTTCAAAGATGGAGTAAAAATGACGCAGTTCAAGGCTCCGGCACATAGGCTGACGGTCTATGGCGAAGCACCTCAGGCATCGTCGATAGAGATTGCCGCCCCGGCAAAGACGGTGGGTGCAGGCAGCGACACGCAATTCGCGGCAGTGGTCTGCGACCAATACGGCGCGACTGTCGACGCCGCTGAAATTGCATGGAGCACAACATACGGCACGATTGATTCCGACGGCACGCTGCATGCGCCGTCGGCAAAAGGCTCGGCTACAATAACCGCCGTCTGCGGCGCACTGTCGGCATCGGCTGATGTGCGTGTCGATGCCGTTCCGATGCTTAAGAGCGTAAGACTGCTCCCAGAAATGGATTATGCCATTGCCGGACAGACGGTTGAGTTCTCGCTGTCGGCGGTAGACCAGTATGGCGACGCATTTCCAGTGGCTCACACATGGGCGATTGAGCGCGACGGCAAGGTGGTGAAGAGTGATTCCATACTCAATCTCAAGGAGGCTGGCGTATACACCGTCAAAGCCATTGCCGGAGCAAAGACCTACAGCCATCGGATTTTTATGACACCGCAGATGCCGAATCTTGCTATCGGGGCGGTTGTGACTGCAAGCAGTGAGGAAAACGCCGGAACGCATAAGGAAAATGCCGTCGACGGCGACCGCACGACCCGTTGGAGCAGTGCGGCGTCCGACGACCAATGGATTGCTGTTGACCTCGGCAAGGAGGCATACGTGAATTCCGTGAATATAGTGTGGGAAAACGCCTATGCGTCGCTCTACGATGTGCAGACAAGTGCAGACGGAAAGCAATGGACAACGGTGAAAACCGTTGCCGGCGGCGGTGGCGTAGAGCAGACGATTGTCGGTGCTTCTGCGCGCCACATACGCATATCCTGCCGCTCGCGCGCCACGACCTATGGGTATTCAATGTGGGAGCTGCAGGTGCTGGGTATTGATCCCGACGCCGATCCGTCGGCATTGATGGGAATATCCATCGATGCGCCGGCAACAATCGTCAAGGCAGGGGCGAAAGTGGCTTTGGCGGCACGCGGCTTTGACGGACGCGGCAACAGGGTGGCTCTCCGTGATGTGACATGGAGCGCAGATGCCGGCACAGTGGCTGCCGACGGGGTGTTTACGCCATCGGGCTACGGCATTGCCACCGTCACAGCCTCATCAGGAGGGCATGCTGCCACGCAGGAATTTGTGGTTGAGGAACGCATTGCCGCACAGACGGTTGCAATCGGGCCGAAGAAGGCGGAGATTGTGAAGGGCGAATCGGTGGAGTTCAGTCTGGCAGCCGTAGACCAGTTTTCTGTGGCATTTCCTGCCGACGATTTTGTGCTTACATGCGCTGACGCACCCGAAATGATTAGCGGAAGGGTGTTTACCGGCAAGCGCGCCGGCACATATACCGTTGTGGCTACCGACGGCACGGTGAGTGCCACGGCAACGGTGAAGGTGGGCGAGTTTGCCGACACCAACCTTGCTCTCGGCAAGCCTGTCTATGCATCAAGTTATGAAAATTCAGGCACAGTGCCGGAATATGCCGTCGACGGCGATGCCTCGACGCGTTGGGGCAGTGATTTCGCCGACAATCAATATCTTGTTGTCGATCTCGGCGCGGAATATGTGCTTGACCGTGTGGAAATAGATTGGAACGCAGGGGCTTATGCCTCAAGCTATCGTGTGGAAGTGTCGCGCGATGAAAACCTATGGCAGACGGTGGCGCAGGAAAAATCATCTGCTGGAGGCTCCAAAACACATCGGTTCGGAGTTGCCGCCAGCCGTTATGTGCGTGTGTATTGCATGTCGCGCCACAATCAGTACGGCTCGTGTATTGATGAATTGAGGGTTTATGGCAAAGCCCGCCGCCTAAATCCCAAGCCTGTAGCCATCACTATCGACGCCTCCGACGGTATGGCGGCGTTTGTCGGCACTCCGGTGAGAATGACTGCCAGTGTGGCCGACCAGTATGGAGTGGGATGCGCCGATGAGTTTGGCGTGGAATGGGCTGTCGATGGCTCGTGCGCCACGATTGACGGCGAAGGAATACTTACGCCTGTGGCGGAAGGCGAGTGTGTGGTGACAGCGCAAAGCGGCACAGCCGTAGACCGCCGCACCGTGCGTGTGCTCTCAACGCTCGTTCCGTCTGCTTTGCGGATATCGCCGGCCTACATGGAGGTTGAGGAGGGCGCCGTTGCAGAAGTGGCGGTGCTGGCAGCCGACCAATATGGGCAGTCAGTGGCTGTCGACGCTGCGGAATGGACTGTTCCTGCAGGTTTGGCTGTCGAAAATGGAAAACTGACGGCAAATGCGCCGGGAACTTATATGGTCGCAGCTGAGGCATTCTCGCTTAAAGCCGAGGCAGAAGTGAAAGTGTTGCCACGCCTGACCGACAATATCGCACTCAAAAAGACGGTGACGGCATCCGATGGCTCGGCGGTGACGGCACTCAACGACGGCAACGGCGGCTCGCGCTGGATTGCCAACGGAGAAACCGTCGATTTGACAATGGATCTTGGCGGAGTCTATCATCTGATGCGGTCAAGCATCCTTTGGGAGCGTGCCGCAGCCGCCGACTATACGGTTGCTGTGTCGCTCGACGGCGAGAATTGGCAGCCAATGTTGGCAACGGAAGGGCTCTCAGACACCGGTGCTGACCGCACCGATGAAACGACGGTCAATGGCATAGCCCGCTATGTGCGTCTGTCGATGACGCGCAAGGCGACACAATGGGCATACTCCATTTATGAATGGCAGCTGTATGGCCGCCGTATGCTTGCCGGCGAACCTTGCTCTGTGGCTATTCTGCCGCATGCCGGAGAGACAAGTGTCGGTGTAGGCGTGGAATTTGAAGCAGAGGTGAAAGACTGTGACGGAAATGAAGTGACCTCCGCGCCGAGGCTGTGGACAGCCACTGGAGGCGTGTTTGCCGGCGGCACTTACAGTAGCGAGATTGCCGGAACGTTCGGCATTGCCTGTGAGTCGATGCTTGCGAAAGCGGTGTCGCAAATCAAAGTGACATGTCAGACGTCGGTAATAACCACAACGAGCGTTGACTCGTGCATCTATCTCGACGGCGGCAGCCTTGTGGTTGAGGCCGACGGACTTACGGGTGTGACGGTGTTTGCTGCCGACGGAAGTGTGGCGATGCGCAGTGATGCCCGCGGCGATGCGTTGCGTTGCCAGTTGGCGTTGCCGCATGGAGTCTACGCCGTTGTCGTTGCCACAACGTCGGGACATCGCGTGACGAAAATAGTATTGTAGCAAGGTGATATAGGTTGGGAAAGGCACTGCGACGGGTTGTTGCGGTGCCTTTTGTCTGTCAGAAGCTTTTTGCTGTTTCGGTTTGCGGCATTGTGCAGTCGCGACGGATGCGGCGGTAGACGTAGATGAATGCCGGAACCAGGAAGATGTCGGCGGCAAACCACGCCACAGAGTCGCCGAAGCACACGGCAATGTAGCCGAAATCAGGCACAAACACCAGACTGACAATGCCGCGCGCCACCATCTCCATCACGCCCGACAGCATTGCGAAGTTGGTGAATCCGGCGCCCTGGATGGTGTAGCGGAGCACGCACAACAGAGCCAGCAGAGGCATCATATATGCCGACACATGCAGGAACAAAGCCGTGTTGCGGATTATCGCCGTGTCGGAGGCCGACACAAACATCAGCGACATTTCCTCCGACCACAGCAGCATTGTCGTGCTTACCGCCACGACGTAGACCATCACCATCGCCATACTCGATTTCACGCCCATCCACACCCGTTGCGGACGTCCGGCTCCATAGTTCTGACCGGTGAACGTGGCCATGGCGATGCCCAGACTCTCGCACGGACAGATGGCAAACATCTTGATGCGCATGGCGGCGGTGAAGGCAGCCACGCAGTCGGTGCCGAGGGCGTTGTTGGCGCTTTGCAGCATAATGCTGCCGATGGCGGTGATTGAGAACTGCAAACCCATCGGCACGCCGATTTTGAGCAGTGTTGAGCAGTGTCGCCGCGACATTGTCCGCTCGTCGCGCGAGGCACGGAGGATGTCGAACTTACGAATCATATAGACGTAGCACAGCACAGCCGACAGCGCCTGTGAGAACACCGTGGCAATGGCGGCCCCAGCCACTCCCCATCCGAGGGTGACGATGCAGAAAATGTCGAGCACGATGTTGAGGATGGTGGAGAAAAGCAGAAACCAGAACGGGGTTTTGCTGTCGCCGAGCGCGCGGATCATGCTTGAGAGCAGATTGTAGTAGAACGTTGCCGGCACGCCGATAAACGTGATCAGCAGATACCAATAGGCGTCGCTAAAGATGTTTTCGGGAGTGCTCATCCATCGAAGGATGGCCGCGCACAGCAGGCTCGTCACCACGGCTATCGACACCGACAGCCATGCCGTCAGTTTCAGACTGCTGTAGACGTAGCGGCGCATTGACTCATAGTCGCGCGCTCCGAATTTCTGCGCCACCGGAATGCCGAATCCGCAGCAACAGCCGTTGCAGAAGCCAAGAATCAGAAAGATCACCGAACTGCTGGCGCCGACTGCTGCCAATGGACTTATGCCCAAGAATTTGCCCACAATAGCCGCATCAATCAGCGAATATGTCTGCTGCAGCAGGTTGCCGAGCAGCAAGGGCATAGTGAATTTGAAAATGAGCGGCATCGTGGCACCGCTTGTCATTTCATTGCATTTTGCCATACTTATACCTACAAACCTAAAACTGGATGCAAAATTACTTAGAAATTTTCTATGGTTTTCTAAATGAAGTGCAATAAGTGCAAAAAAAATGGGCGCATCTTAGCGGATGCACCCATTATGCTTATAAACGAGTCGGTTTAGTCGTAGATAAACGCCACGTTGTCGACGTATAGATTCTGACCGATAGTGCCCTCATAAGCCGTGCCGCAGCCGGCAGAGAACATCATGATGATGTGGGTTGGAGTTGCCAGCGGGCTGTCCCAACCAACCTCATGGATAGGCACGATTTTGCCCTTGCTGTTGCGCGCATAGTATGGACGGCTGCTGTCGACAAGGTTCATGTAGCTTTTATAGTAAGGCTGTCCGACGATGTTTCCGTAGTAGATGCGCAGGCGGTGTCCGTTGACCCATCCGGTGCTTTTCGTGTAGCGTTCGCGACCTGTTCCCACGCGCTTTGCGTAGATGTTGCCGTTGGCATCCTCCCATCGGCGCTGCAGCAACACGAATACCTCGCATGCATTCTGCTTTTTGAGAACTTTCTTCTTTCCGAAACCGCTTGAATATATCATCTGGGCATTGGCTGGAATCTCCACTTTGTAGTCGTAGGTCAGATATTTAGGGCGTTTTGTGAACCTTACGTTCATGTCCAGTTTGCTGTATGGATTTTTGGTGCTGCTCACCGGCTCCACCATTGTGCCGAAGTAGATGCTTCCCGAAACCAATACGTCCATATTCACCACACCGAGTGCCTTCACCTTCTCCATGATTGTTGAAAGCTTCACGCATTTGTTTCCGGCAGCGCGCTGCGCTGGGAACACGGCGTTGCTGCCCTTCACCACGCCAGCCACTTTGGCATACACGTTTGACGTAGCCCAAGGCGAGCCTCCGAGGTTTCTGTAAGCCTTGTTGCCGTGGATTGTCTGTGTCGGGCCGATTTCGTATAATGTCTTGGATTTTCCGCCGATGATTGCGGACTCTTTGATGGTTCTTGTGACCCAATGCTCAAAGTCGCCGAATGCGACCTTCTCTCTAGTCTCGGCGAGCAGTCCGCTTGTGGCTACGAGCAAGCCTGCCGCCAATAAAAATATTCTCTTCATTGTTGATAAATAAATTTTCGGGGTCAAAATTAGTCATTTCCACTGAATTGTGAAAGCAGATGGGCAAAGAGTGTCGTGTCGAAGCCGAAACAGACACGTTTTTTGAACCAATAAGCCATTATTTTACCATAATTAAAAATAAAAGAGACCAATTGTTGGCTTTGTATTGATTTAATTGATATATTTGCGAACTATTTAATCACTTATAAACAACTGACCTATTATTCTATGAGAAAATCAGCATTTTCAAAGATTATGCTTCCTTTGCTGGCGCTGTTGTTGCTCTGCGCGCCCAAAGCAAAGGCGGAGGGCGAATATGCCTGGCCTGCAAATTACGACGGCGTGATGCTGCAGGGCTTTTATTGGGACTCTTACAAGGATTCTAAATGGACTGTGCTTCAGGCAAATGCCGCTGAACTGTCGTCTTATTTCAATTTGATCTGGGTGCCTAACGCAGGCAAATCGTCGGCAAATCCGTCGATGGGCTACGACCCTGTCTACTGGTTCAGCAACTTTAACTCTTCGTTTGGCAACGAGGCGGAGCTGCGCTCGATGATTTCCACATTCAAGCAGTTCGGCACCGGCATTATCGAAGACGTGGTGGTCAACCACCGCAACGGCGCCACCAACTGGTATGACTTCCCTGCAGAGACTTACAATGGAAAAACTTACAAACTCGGTCTTGACGCCATCTGCAAGAACGACGAGCTTGCCAACCAGACTGGTATGCCGCAGCCTACCGGCGCATACGACACCGGCGACAACTTTGACGGCTGCCGCGACCTTGACCACACAAATCCTGCAGTGCAGGAGGCGGTGAAGGCTTATCTCGACTTTCTGAAGAACGACCTCGGCTTCACGGGTTGGCGCTATGACATGGTGAAGGGCTACGGCGCTGAGTATACCAAAATCTACAACGAATCGGCAAAAGCATCATACAGCGTGGGTGAGTACTGGGACAACTACGACAAGACAACATCGTGGATTGACCGTACGGGCCGCACATCGGCTGCCTTCGACTTTGAGTTCAAGTGGGCGCTCAACGCCGCTTTCCCGGGAATGAACTTCTCAAAACTCGTGTGGAAGCGCAACGGCTCGCTCAACCAGCCTGCCGGAATTATCCACATGGACACTTACCAGCGTTATGCTGTCACTTTCGTCGACAACCACGACACTTACAAGGAGTCGGACAAAATGTTTACCGGCGACATTGAGGCTGCCAATGCCTTCATGCTCTGCTCACCGGGAACTCCGTGCGTGTTCTACAAGCACTGGCTCGACAAAAAGGACGCCATCAAGAAACTCATCGCCATCCGCAAGTCGGTCGGCTTGACAAACCAATGCACTGTCAATGTGCTTGAGACAACCAATAACCGCTATGTGGCTGAGGTGACAGGCAATAATGGCAAGCTGCTCATCAAGATTGGACGTGGCTCTTATGACCCTTCGGCGAAAGGCTACTCTACATCGGACAAGGTGGCTGGCAACGCACTCTACTCCATCTGGACAAAGGTGGCTATCAAGAATCTTGAAAGCCAGGTGGCTCAACTGTCATTCTCGCCCGACGGCGGCACTTATGTCGGCGGCGTCAAGGTGACAATGGACGTGGCAAACGCAAAGGATTTCAACAATCCTGAGGTTGTATACACTACCGACGGCTCAATCCCTTCGCTCACCAACGGCACACATGCGGCTCCTGGCACAACACTTGACATCTCTACCAACACCAAACTCAAGGCAGTGGTGGTGGCCGACGGCAAAGTCGTGTCGGGCGTCAAGGAGGCAAACTATATCACATCGATAGAGCCTGTTGAAATCTACGTTGAGAAGCCGGAGTCGTGGAATAGCATCAACATCTACGCGTGGGTTTCAGAGCAGATAACCAGCGCTTGGCCAGGCGATGCCATGACAGAGACAGCAACCGTTGACGGCAAGACAATGTATTACCACAATTTCGGAACACAGTATCCTGAAATCAGCATAATCTTCAACAACGGCACAGCGCAGACTGCCGACATCAGCGAAGTGGGCTACGGCAAGCACTATTTCCGTCTGAACAGCGACACTGGCAAAAGCATCTCGGTGACTGAGTTCAAGCCACAGAGCAGCGTTACGTCAGTGACCGGCGGTGAGCTGGTAGTTTATCCCAACCCTGCCACCGACGTGATAAATGTGAAATCAGACAAGGGAGTAGCGTCGGTTGAGGTTTACACACTCAGCGGCGCGAAAGTGGCAGAGAGCGACACCGACGCAGTGAGCGTTGCCTCTCTCCAGAACGGAATGTATATCTACTCAGCTACATTTGCCGACGGCACGAAAGTCAGAGGCAAGTTCTTGAAAAAGTAATTTATAATTGCTTCTATAAGCTACACCAAAGGGCTGACACTTCTTGCGAGGTGTCGGCCCTTTGTGTCTTTGTTCCCGGGAAAATGGAATAAGTGTATTTTTTGAGGGTGCAAAAAATGGAATAAGTGTAGTTTTTTCTTGGTTTTTAAATGGAATAAGTGTACTTTTACGCCGTGTTTAAAATGGAATAAGTGTTATGCTGCGTAGAAAAATACAAAAAGAGATACACGATTACTATCGTTCAGAATCAAATAAAGTGTTGCTGCTTGATGGAGCAAGACAGATAGGAAAATCTTTCATTATCAGATATGAAGGACAGAAATTCTTCAAAAATTATATTGAGATTAATTTTCTGGAAGACAAAAATGGTGACAAATTATTTGAAGGAGTCTCTAACTCAAAAGATTTTTATCTCAGACTAAGTGCTTATGCAGGAGACAAAATGGGCTCAAAAGAAAATACGCTTGTCTTTCTTGATGAGATACAAGCGTATCCTGAACTTCTCACTCTGCTTAAGTTCTTGAAAGACGAGGACCGCTTTACATATATCGCAAGCGGTTCGCTTCTCGGCGTAACTCTTAACAAGACACTTTCAAAGCCGGGCGGGCGTATTATCAAAAAGAAAATGCATCCGCTTGATTTCGAAGAGTTTTTGTGGGCAAATGGCGTCGGAGAAGAAACAATAGCCTACGCGCGGGAGCAATTTGCCAAAGAGAAGTCGATAGAAGAAGCCATCCACAATAAATTTATCGACTTATTCAAGAAGTATCTTCTTATCGGGGGGCTGCCCGATGCTGTAAATACTTTTATTGAAACAAGCAATATTGTTGCCGTTCGTGCCGTTCACGATGAAATTTATGAATTATACAAAGGCGACGCCTCTCAATATGACAATGAAAACTCATTAAAAATAAAGCGAATTTATGAGATGATTCCATCTAATATGGAAAACAAAAAGAAGCGACTTTATTATAGTGAGATAGAGAACAAAAAAGGAAAAAGAAGCGCTGACTACGAGGCAGAATTGGAGTACCTGATAAGTTCCGGAATATCATTGGAGGTTCTTGCCGTTTCAAATCCAAAATTTCCTCTTAAAGAGTCGGTTCAAAAAACATTAATAAAGTTATACTTGAACGATGTCGGACTTCTGACAAACATCTTATATCGCTATAATGTCAATGCTGTAATCGGAGCGGAAAGCAATGTTAATCTTGGCGCTGTATACGAAACGGTAATTGCCCAAGAGTTAAGCGCACACGGCTACTCTTTGCGTTATTACGACAATAAAACAAAAGGAGAAGTCGATTTTATCGTAGATGACTATGACGCGCTCAGCGCAATGCCAATCGAAGTTAAGTCAGGAAAGGACTTCAGGCAGCACCGGGCGTTAGACAAGTTTGTTGAAAATGAGGATTATCACATCAAAAAAGCAATACTGTTCTCAAACGACAGCAAAGTGGAACGAAGCGGAAAGGTGGTCTACATGCCGATATACTACGCAATGTTCCTAAAACCAAGCAATCCCGACAGCTTTATCATACCATAAATTGCTGTAACTCGCCGAAAATGAATGTTCGTTGTGCATTTCGCAAAACAAATACAACAAAGGCATTTTCGGCACTGCGCAATAAAACTACGAGGGAAGGTTGATTATTTTGTCCGATAAAACGTTTATAAGCGACATAAATTAGGGCTGACTTGCGAGGTGTCAGCCCTAATTTATGTCTTTGTTTCCGGAAAAGTGGAATAAGTGTGCTACTTGTTGCCTTTGGCGCGGTTGTGCGTTTTGCAGAGCATTTGGCAGTTGTCGATTGACGTTGCTCCGCCTTTGCTCCAGGCGGTAACGTGGTCGGCATCCATTTCGGATAGTTTGTAAATCCGAGTGCGGTTGTTTCCCGTGCCAATGGCACAAAGTGGGCAATTCGACGTTCCGTTGGCCCGCGCCTGTTCGGTTTGGCGATTATACACGGTCTTTTTGGTTGATTCCTCAAATATGCGTACCTCTAAAAGTTCGGGATGCTGTTCGCCGCCAAGCAGATACTCGTAGATGTTGGCGCGTTTGCCTATGGATTCATCTTGCAGCAGTTCGGCGACGTGGGCATTGAGGACGGCGCGGTCGTATGGCGTTGTGTGGTAAAGTTCATAAAGTCGCCCCCATTCAAGACCCGCCATGCTCTCAGTGGTGTCAAACAATCCCGAAACCCAGTCAATGACAGAGTTAAAGTAGTTTTCAAGTTCGGATATTGAGGTGTCGAAGCGGTGTTGGCTCATATAGGCGTCGATGGTCTTGCCTTTGGCGCGGCTTATCCAGTCGAGGGCGCATTCAAGGTATTGCTGACGCTTTACGTCGCCCCTGACGTAGTGACTCCATTTCTGTATTGCTGCATTCTGCGAGTTGCTGAATACGGCTTTTGCCGCCGTGACAAACGGACCGCTATGCACCGCATTGCGCCTTTCTTGGGAATTGAGTGGCACGCCAACGATATTGATGGTCTCAAACCACTCTTTAATCTCCGGCTCTGTGCCCTTACATACGAATACCACGAGGCGTGATTTCAGAATTTTCTCTTTCAGCACATCATCGAGCCCTGAAAAATAGGTTTCGCGTCCGTTATGAAGTATAGCGAATTTGTCGGTTACGAAGCGTCCGAAAGATGTGATGCGCTGTTGTCCGTCCAATACCTCAAGCTGCCCCGAAGGGGTCTGATTGAAGTAGATAAGTCCGAGTGGATAACCTTTGAGCAGGGAGTCGATAACAGCCACATCTTTCTTGCCGTCGTTGTAGATGTTTTTCCCTTCTTGTTGAAGTTGCGCACTTTGTCAAAGGACGAAACTCTTGGGCAATATGCGCCATCGATACCATAGGTTCTGCAGGTAAAAAATTATATTCTGTTTATATGCTTGTCAGCCGTTGTTTTTCTATTATTTGTGTTGTTTTTTCCACATATAAGCATTATCTTTACAGCGTAAAGTGTGATACGAATATAAAAAAACATAATGTGATAATTGAGGGAGAGAAATACCTATTTTGTATTTATTAACAAACATAACAAAGATACTATGAACAAGTATTTAACTATTATTGCAGCCATCTTTCTATTATTATGCTCTTGCTCTAAGGAGGAATCCAATGAGCCATTGCCACCTGCGGAATCCAATGTGTATTATGTGAAATACGAAGTAAAAGTGTTGGTGCCAAATCATTTTAGTCAAACAATTACATACACTACAGAGTCTGGTGTGCGAACAGTTTCTACTACATCATCTACGTGGGAGGGGACATACGGACCTTTCAAAAAAGGTGATTTGGTTAAACTGACAGCCAAAGCACAGGCTTCAACCATAAAGAGCACAAACTATATTAGAATATATGTTAGTTGCAACAACTCGCCTTTTGGGATAAAAAAAGAAGCGTCAAGTGATTATAACAATCCCCCTTTATCGATTAGTTACACGATGCCATGATGTTAACATGGCCATTCCTTTAAGCCTGGGAATCTGTCGTATAATCAACGAATTGATGTCCGATGTTATAACGGCGGAATGCCTCGAACTTTGCGCAATGAGGCAATGGCAACGTTGGTAGACTATCATCGCGTAGCGTTGCCGTTGATTTTTAACATTTCAATTGGATTTTGCTACCGAACCCAAGTCCTGCCGGGCATGCGGGAATGTGGATAAAAAAAGGTAGTCAGCGAAACTAACTACCTTCTGTTGTGTGGTCCCACTTGGGCTTGAACCAAGGACTCCCTGATTATGAGTCAGATGCTCTAACCAACTGAGCTATAGGACCTGCTGCGGCTTTATTGCCTGAAGCGAGTGCAAAGATACATCTAAGTTGCGGAAATTGCAAATGTATGGTGCTATTTTTTTTGCCGAAAATCTTGTTTAGGTCTTATTTTCGCTGTAATTTCGCCACACTATGGAAGATTCTATTAAAATCAATAAAGTGTTGATTCGCAATCTTCAAATGGAGGATTACGAACAGCTGTCGCAGTCGTTCACGCGCGTATACGCCGACGGCAGCGATGTGTTTTGGACCCGTGGACAAATACAGAAATTGATCGACATTTTTCCGGAGGGTCAGATTGTAACGGTTGTCGACGACAAAATTGTGGGCTGCGCCCTGTCGCTGATTGTCGACTACAACCTTGTTAAAAACGACCACACTTATGCTCAGGTGACGGGCAACGAGACATTCAGCACCCACAATCCCAACGGCAATATTCTCTATGGCATAGAGGTGTTTATCCATCCGCAATACCGCGGACTGCGCCTCGCCCGCCGTATGTATGAATACCGCAAGGACTTGTGCGAGTCGCTGAATCTGAAAGCCATTATGTTTGGCGGACGCATACCGAACTAACATAAGTATGCCGACAAGCTGCGCCCGAAGGAATATATCACGAAGGTGCGTCAGAAAGAGATTTTCGACCCGGTGCTGACGTTCCAGCTGAGCAACGATTTCCACGTGCGCAAGGTGATGCGCAACTATCTGCCCAACGACGAGGAGTCGAAACACTATGCCTGCCTGTTGCAATGGGACAATATCTACTATCAGGCGCCGTCGCAGGATGTGGTGAGCAAGAAGACCACCGTGCGCGTGGGACTGGTGCAATGGCAGATGCGCTCATACCGCACTATCGACGACCTTTTCGAACAGGTGGAGTTTTTCGTCGACGCGGTGTCGGGCTATCAAAGCGACTTTGTGTTGTTTCCTGAATACTTCAACGCTCCGCTGATGGCGCGGTTCAACGACGACAGCGAGGCGGAGGCAATCCGCGGACTGGCGCAGTACACCACCGAAATCCGCGACCGCTTCGTGAAACTTGCCATCAGCTACAACATCAACATCATCACCGGCTCGATGCCTCAGGTGAAAGAAGACGGACGCCTGTACAACGTGGGCTTCCTGTGCCGCCGCGACGGCTCGTATGAGTCGTATGAGAAGATTCAT
>OIWQ01002516.1_pt1 | contig 18494 bp, 13 predicted proteins | sample 1587571 | NCBI WGS metagenome assembly OIWQ01 (sample SAMEA3888910, study PRJEB22519) | human gut metagenome | biome: human gut; feature: human-associated habitat; material: faeces | place: Denmark | collected 2010 | reverse complement strand
AGCCCGCATTCCTCCCGGGGCTCAAGCCCCGGGCTTCCTGCGGGAAATTCTGTGATTTCCTCCGCCTTTTCGGCCATACTTGTCTGTGCGCTCGATTTAAAGCCCGGTAAAACCGGAATGGTTTCGGGACTTTTCTTCGGTTTAAGTTTCGGTTTGGGCGGTATTGCGGCCGCCGCTTTTGGGTGGCTTGCCGACGTGACGGATCTGAAAACGGTGTTTGTCATTGCGTCGTTCACGCCGCTTTTGGGCGCTGTTGCACTGTTTTTACCCAAAGAAGCCGGGCATGATGCAGCAGTGCAGATGCAAAGGAGCCGGTAATGATTGTTTATGTCAAAGAATTTCAGGTGCCCTGCGGCGTGCTTTTAATCGGCTCCTGCGAGGGAAACCTTGTGATGAGTGACTGGCGGGACGGATGGCACTGTGCGAGCGTGCAAAAGCGCCTTGAGCGGTACTTTAAGGGGCCTTTCGTTGAAGGGACAAGCCCTGTGATTGAGGAGGCTCAAAAGGAACTCGCTGAGTACTTTGAAGGTAAACGCCGAACGTTTGACCTGCCGCTGGCCTTTGCCGGAACCGACTTTCAGAAAAGTGTCTGGCAGGCGCTTCAGAAGGTCGGGTACGGCGAGACGGTGAGTTACGGGGAACTTGCGCGCCGCATAGGGCGCCCAAAGGCCGTGCGGGCCGTGGGCGTTGCGGTCGGCGAAAACCCGTTTTCCATCATCGTTCCCTGCCACAGGATTGTGGGTGCTGACGGCAGCCTCACGGGCTACGGCGGAGGTTTTGAGGCAAAGAAGTTTCTTTTGGGTTTGGAATCTTTTGGGAGGGCGGTGCCCCATCGGTATTGAGGTTGGCGGAGGTGGACGACCATGGACGAATTTCAGGGCTAAATCTTTGAAAGGAAATAAAAAACCCGAGTTGTCATGGACAACCCGGGACGTATTCCTGGTGGGGTGGCGGGAACAAAAGTTCCGCGTAAAATCAGGTGATATTTCGGGTTATAAAATATTTATCCATCATCTTATCCATCATAAGAATTTCACCTAGCCGCTGCCTCTGGTTCATCTCTGCGCAGAGCTTCGCGCCATGCGCATATCTTATCTTAGTGACAAATTTTTTGTCCCTGGTGTTAAAAACCTCAAAAACACTAAAAACCCCGCACTTGTCAGCGTTCTGTCGTAGTTCAAAAAAGGAGTGACAAAACGGCAGATTTCTCCTTTTCGGTGAGCCAAAGCTCTCCTGACTTCTTTCCTGACTGCGTTGCGTATGGCGAAACGCGGCGAAGCGCTTCACGCTTGTAAAGAAGTCGGCGAACAGGGATTATTGTTTTCTTCCCCGCCCTGCCAATTACTAAAAAAGCTTCTTGCGCCAGTTTCTTAATCGTGAAGGAGACACTGTGCTTCGAGGGAGGATCAGGGCTGCAGAAGGAACCCGAGGCATTGATGTTGATCGTGCTTCTGATGGTTTTCAGGGCGGCGATTTTGATTTTTGAAGGCAAAGGATCGCAAGAGCTGAGATGATCCTCAAGTCATAACTGTCCATATCCCTTTTTGCGCTAACACAAATTTATAATTTCCGAAGTGAAAAACCACAAAAACCCCCTACTCTATTACGCTCGGACGGAGAGTAGTGTTGAGGAGTATTCATGGAAGTCGGTTACTGCGAATCCGAATATGAGGCTGCCATGCTGGATTTGCTTGTGTCTTTGGGATGGACGCAATCCGGAGGCGATGAGCTGTATCGCAAATATTCCGATGCCTTAATTCTTGACGATCTACGTTCATACCTTCAGCAACGATTTCCGGATTTCACCCCCGAAGAATTGGAGCGGATTATCTTTAATCTGAGTAATTCGGGTGCCGCCACGGACTATTTAGCGCTTCGTGCGACGGCTTCGCTTTGTGTGAACGGCTTTGTTTTTTCGCGTGATGATCTCGCCTTGCCGAATCAACATGTGGATTACATCGATTTTGAGAATCCGCATGCGAATATCTTCCGTGCAGTCAACCAGCTCACGATTCGAGAACTTGGGGTCGAAAGGCGTCCTGACATTTTGCTTTTCGTGAACGGAATTCCACTTTGCATCATTGAGCTTAAGAATCCTGCCCAGCGACAGGTGTCTATCTTTGATGCGTGGGAACAAATTCATATCCGCTACAAGCGCGATATTCCGTCGCTCATGAAGTTTTGCGTGTTGTCAGCTATTAGTGACGGAGGCTCTACAAGACTCGGCACAACCTATGCGCCTTTCGAGCATTACTACGCGTGGAAAAAAGTCGAGAACGAGGAGGACGCAGCAGCTGGGCTCGGCGAGATGCAAACGCTTGTCAAGGGTGCCTTTGCGCCTGAGCGTTTTCTTGAGATCGTTAGGGACTTTGTGTATTTTCCCGACGTTCAGGAAGGACAACAGCGTGAGACAGAGATTGTCTGTCGATATCCGCAGTTCTTTGCAGTGAAAAAGCTCTACGACAGCATTCTTGGGCACCTACGTGAGCACGGGGGCGACGGAAAGGGCGGAATCTATTTCGGCGCCACTGGCTGCGGCAAAACCTTCACCATGCTTTTCCTCGCTCGGCGCATTATCAAGCGTACGGTGCTCTCGCCGACGATTCTCATCATCGTCGACAGAGAAGATTTGGAAACGCAGTCGGGCAAGCTTTTTGAGTCTTCAACAGATTTTCTCGGCGACGATTCCATTCGTTCTTTTGATAGCCGAGAAGACTTGAAAACGGAGCTTCTTGCTCGACAGTCGGGCGGCATATTCGTTACGACGGTTCAGAAATTCTGTGAGACGACGGGGCTCCTTTCCGAGCGAGGCAACATTATCTGTTTTAGCGATGAGGCGCACCGTACTCAGCTCAATCTCGGAGAAAAGCTCCAAATCAAAGACGGCAGTGAAGACGGCAAGGCCGGAGCATTCGTGAAGTTCGGTTTTGCTCAGTACCTACATGATGCGCTTCCGAACGCGACATTCGTCGGTTTCACCGGAACACCCATTGAAGAGACCGTGCATGTCTTCGGTCCCGTTGTTGACAAGTACACGATGAAGCAGGCTGTTGCCGACGGTATTACGGTGCCGCTCAAATATGAGGCACGGCTAGCTCGGATTGTGCTGGACACTGAAAAGGCGCAGGAGATTGAGGCCTATTACGCGCAATGCGAAGAAGAAGGCGCGGATGCAGAGAAGGTTGACCGCAGTCGACGTGCGATGAGCAAGCTCGAAGTGATCTTGGGGGATGACGATCGATTGGAGCGCATGGCTGCGGACATCGTTGTGCACTACGAAAGCTATGTGGCTGAGCATGTCGGGACGGTTTCGAAGGCAATGATTGTGTCGTCAACGCGCCCGATTGCTTACCGCCTTCACGAGAAGCTCAAAGCCATTCGCCCTGAATGGTTTAAGCCGAAGCGAGTCGTGGATGAATCGATCTTCGATACGCCTGAAAAGCAAGCGGAGCTCGAAAGCTATCAAAGTCTCCCAATGGTGAACATGGTGGCGACACGCGGTAGCAATGATCCAAAGGACATGTTCGAGCTACTGGGGGACAAGTCGCATCGTCAGATGCTTGACCGCGAGTTTAAGAAGCCGCAGTCCAATTTCCGTATCGCCATTGTTGTCGATATGTGGATCACAGGCTTTGACGTTCCGTGTTTGGCAGTCCTTTATAACGACAAGCCTCTGCAGCGCCACACGCTCATTCAGACGATTTCGCGCGTCAACAGAAAGTATCCGGGAAAGGAATACGGGCTCATTGTCGATTACATCGGTATTCGCAAGAACATGCAGGAAGCTTTGAAGAAGTACGGGGGTGATGAAGAGCCGCCGCCCGATACCGAAGTCACATACATGGTTTTTGCGAACGAATTACAAATCCTCAAGGAGTTAACAAAGGTCTTCGACGCGTCGGACTTCTTTACGGGCGGCCCATTGCCTCGTCTTTTGGCTCTGCAGCGCGCGGCGGAGTTCGTGCTTTCGCAACTCCCGTTGCCCGATGACCCTAAAACGAGCTTTTCAACGATTTTCAAAGGGCACGTTAGACGGCTCAAATCCGCGTACGGCATCTTGCAGCCTGCCGGCCGTCTCAGTAAAGAAGAAACGACTTGGGCGCAATTCTTCATGGCTGTTCAGGAAATTAACGGCAAGACGACGAATACACGGCACAGTGTCGAAACCATGAATCGTGTTGTCGAGAATATGGTATCCGAGGCGCTGCAATGTACGGGCATCGAGACGGTGCTCAATGCCGAAGGCGAGGAAGAGCTTTTCTCTGAAAAGTTCACGGAAGAAATTGAGAAGGTGAAGCTTCCGCATACGAAGTTTCAGTTGCTCGTCAAGTCGCTCAAGAAGGCAATTCGTGAGTACGGCAAAACCAACCAGCTTAAAGCGCAGCGCTTTGATGAGCGCTTGCAGAAGGTTATCGACGAGTACAACACGCGCGACAAGTTGATATTTACGAACGAGGTGGCGTCTCAGACGGTGAAGGCCATTCAGAAAGTGGTGAATCAGAAGCTCAATGAGCTAACGGGGGAAGTGTTGGACCTCTTCCGGCGCCTCCGAAAAGATCGCGAAGAGTTCAAGCGGCTTGGTATCACCTTTGAAGAAAAGGCCTTTTACGACATTCTTGTAGATCAGCGTGAAGCACACGGATTTGAGTATTCGGACGAGAAGTGTCTCGGGCTATCCCGCAAGATCAAGGCGCTTATTGATAACTCATCTGTTTATGCCGATTGGCTTAACAACGACAACTTGAAGGCAAATCTTCAGAAGGAACTCACAATTCTGCTTTTCCGGGAGGGCTATCCGCCCACATGGAACAAAGAAGTTTTCAATAAGGTCATGGAGCAAGTTCGCAACTTCAAGACCCACAACAATTGATCAAGAACAGGATAAGAAATGGCACAAACGAAGGGTTCAAAAAACAAGAAGCCCGCAGAGCTCAAGCTTGAGGATGTTTTATGGAATTGCCGCGATATTCTCCGCGGCAAGGCGAGCATGGCGACGCGGCGTGACATGATTCTTACGCTCGTCTTTCTGAAATTCGTCGGTGAGAAGTTCTATCGGCAGCGCGAGAAGATTCGCTCAGAAATGTCGGCACAGAATCTCCCTGTCGAGCTTTTCATTGAAGAACCGTCTTCATATCAATGCGATGGGGTTTTCTATTTGCCGGAAGAGTGCCGTTGGGAGGAGCTTCTTTCGTCCGACAGCGCCAAGTTGCCGCTTACGATCGATTTGATGGTTTCGAATCTCGATTCGTCAATTGAGAGTCTTCGAGGTGCGCTCCCGATGAAGCTTTTTACGGATTCTCGTATTGAAGGGAAGACGCTTAAAGCGCTCATTGATGAAATCAACAAGATCAGTGAAGACCGTTTCCACGAGAAAGATCTGATCGGACGCGTCTATGAATATTTTCTGCAGGCATTCTCCATCAATGCCGACAAGGAGGAAGGCGAGTTCTATACGCCGCACAGCATCGTTGAGCTCATCTGCGAATTGATTGAGCCATACGATGGCACGATTTATGACCCTTGCTGCGGGTCGGGCGGCATGTTTGTGCAGGCGTCAAAGTTCGTTGAGGCACATGGCGGCAATACGAAAGCCGTGCAGGTCTACGGGCAAGAAAGTCAACCGGAAACCTATCGACTTGCCAAGATGAATTTGGCTGTGCGCGGCATCTCTTACAACCTCGGAAGTACGGCAGCTTCGACTTTCACGAACGATTTGCATAAGACCCTCAAAGCGTCCTACATCATGGCAAATCCGCCCTTCAATTTGAAGAAATGGCGCAGCGAAAATGAACTTTTGACGGACGTGCGCTGGGCAGGATACGGCGTGCCGCCGGTGAGCAATGCGAACTACGCATGGATTCTCCACATGCTCTCCAAGCTCAATGTTGTGAACGGCGTCGCTGGTTTCCTTTTGGCAAATGGCGCCCTTGGGGATTCGGACACCTATGACATTCGTCGCAAACTCATTGAGAACGACAAAGTTGAAGCCATCATCGTTTTGCCACGCGAGATGTTCTATTCAACCGACATCAGCGTGACACTTTGGATTTTGAATCAGAACAAAAAGGGCGGGCTTTATCACAAGCGACGGCTACGCAATCGCACAGGGGAAATTCTGTTTGTCGATCTGCGCACGTGGAATCAGAGCATTTACGAAAAGAAGTACGTGCTGTTTCTCCCCGAACAGATTAAGAAGGTTGCGGAGATTTACCACACATGGCAGAGCGAAGGTACGGAAAGCGCCGCATACGCCGTGCCGGAACTCTATCGCTCGGTTTCGTTCAAGGAGATTGAAGCTAACGATTTCTCCCTTGTGCCGAGTCGCTACATCGAGTTTGCGGATCGCGACAAAGATATTGACTATGAACAAATTCTGAGCGACACGGCTTCAGTGGTAGCCAATCTTTTGAAGCGGCAAGTAGCAAATCAAGAAGCACTCAAGCACGCATTCAAGGAGCTCGGTTATGAATTCTGAGCTTTTGAAAGAAATAAATGCGGCTCCTAGGGTTGCCCTAGGGAGCTTGCTTGAGACAGTTGATGTTCGAGGGGGTACAGTCGATCACGACGAGATTGAAGGTGTCAATATTAATAAGACTTTTGTGGCTACTGTTGCTAACCTCAAGAATACAGATCTTTCTAAATACAAACATGTACCGACATTTGCATTTGCCACTAATTTAATGCATATCGGTCGAGATGTTATTTTTCCAGTTGCGCTAAATACTTCGAGAGAAACTAAATTTGTTTCTCCCGCATATTTTGTATTTAGGATCAAAGACGGATGCAAGCTTTTACCGCTATTTCTTTTGACATTGTTTCGAACTTCTTCCTTCGATAGGCGAGTTTGGTTTGCTACAGATAGTTCGATTCGAGGAAATCTCACTTGGGACGACATGTGCCGGGTGAAGATACCGCTGCCGCCGATCGAGGTGCAGAGGGCGATTGTTGCGCTCTACCATTGCGCAGAAGAAGCTAGAAAGATAGCGGCTGAGGCAAGGCTACAGCTGACACAGGCCTGCCCTGCCATGATTCAGCGAGCTTCGCATTGTCGATAAAGGTAGATGACATATGGCCGTATTTCAATTTAATTTGTTCTGTTCCAAAATTCCAGACAACTTGCTGCAGAGTGTTTTTGAGCGCTTTGAGATTGAAAAAGTCGATCTCAAGGCGTTGAGGTCAGAGGAATGGAGGCAGGAATGGGAACGCGCCGCGCACGGGAATGAACTTGAAGCGGAATTGCTGACGCTTTTCCAACAAACGAATGAGTTCCGGGGAGAGAAAGCGCAAGCAGCAATGCAGGATGCGGCGAAAGAATTGCTCTCGGAATCAGCCTTCGACGCATTCCGAGAAGAGTGCCTGAAGCTGAAAAACATTCATGCGTGCCTTTTGCAGGCGTGGCTTATCAAAAAGGAAATTTTTGAGTATGCCTGCAGTCTCTACGTCATTGACTCTATCGCTAGAAGCGGATGGAGACTGCGAACAGGAATCGGCAACCACGAAGTTGACACTTCATCGTCGGCATTTCTTAGCTTGTCCGAGGCGATTCGAGGTATTCTGAGCAGGCAAATGCGAGGGCGCTTTTGCGAAATCAAAGACGTGGGACAGCGAGGCGAAAAGCGACTGATTCTTGCTCAGATTTCGGACTACAACGAGACGTCGGATGAATTTGTACGGGGAGAATTCACAGGTCGGCCGCGACTGCCCTCCCGAACGCTTGTTTTTGCCTACAACGCACTCAAAGGTACGCTTGACGTCAGTACGCAGGGTTTCGGGCGTGTGGGAGACAAATTTCACGAGGCGTTCTGTCAGTGCATCCTCGGACTGCCCGAACTACCCAAAGAAAAGCAGGCCCTAGCTTATTGCCTCGGCTGGTTGCTGAAATGCCAACCGGACTTTGTTTGTGCGCCTTGGGAGGCAGTTAAATCCTGCGCCGTTGTCGGAATGCAGCTCAGAGACTGTCGACTTGGGAAAGTCGTTGCTATCAATTTGACGGCACCGAATAACTCGCAAGAAAGCTCGACACAGGCTATTTACGACCAGCTCAATAGGCTTTTCGGCACAGCACTGCAAAATATGATTGAGCTGCGGTCAGTGACCTTGCAGATGAAAATCAAGCTGCGCTACGGCAGCGAAATCAGGAAAAATATCCGACTCACCGAAAGGGGCATGCAAAATTTAGATTTTGGAGAGGCAGACGAAGACATTCATGCATTTTTAGTTGCCAACGGGCTAGAAAAGCCTTCACAGCAGCCTCAAGAGACAGTCGATGACGACCGGGCCTGATTCTCTGTTGACAGCGCTATGTGGCAATGAGCCCGACTTGCAAAGACCGTCGGGATATCCGGATAAGATGATCCGGATGCATGGAGTCAAAAAGGTAGAGGCGCTGAAAAAACTCGGATTTTTGAAAGTGGCTCCCTGCGCAGCATTTACAGAATGTCCTGAGCCCGGCTGCTTTTGCTGCTCAGTCGCTGTTGAAGAAAAGAACGGGAACTTGTACGCACTTTGCAGCGACCGGGCAGACATTGCTCGTATTCCGATCAAACCAGAAGATGTGCAGCAGTCTCGTGTGGATTTTTTTGCCGTTGCCGCCACAATAGCGAATTCGTTCGGGCTTGAATTTTTGAACGGACTCAAAGACGAGCAAATCAGAGTTTGCTACTTAAATGGCAATGAATTGCTTTTAACGCCGGGAGCGCCTGTCTGCGTGCAAATAGCAGATCGAACCGCAGTTCTTGCAGACTGTTTTCGCTGGACGGGATCGACATTTGCATTCATCAAATCGCGAGTAGAAAACCTGTTGCCCGCTCAAAAGGGGAAATCCGAAACAACCGTCGAAAAATACTGCCGGATATTGCGGCTTTTTATGGGGCTCAAACAGCAGGAGCCGGGAGTAGAGGCTCGCTACAGACTGATGGCACCGAAACTGAACTGCAGTTTTTCCGAAGTCAAACGACTGGTTCAGAGCGCGAAGAAGAAACCGGCTGTTCTGCAGTCGCTGGGTATAGCTGAAGAACAGAAAAATTCCTTATAAATCAGCAGCATAAATAATTTGATCGGCTATATTGACAAGCCAGACTATAGCTGACGGATAGTTGAGTCATCTTAATCGATCCATGAGGATTCCATGATGACTCAAAAACTCTTTTTCCGAGCTCGTGAGGCGCAGGACCACACAGCGCTCGCTCGCTCAACCTTCTACGCTTATATCGCCAAAGGCTTGCTGCCGCCGCCGATCAAGGTTGGAGACCGCGCCTCGGCTTGGCTCGTCTCTGAGATCGTTGCCGTCAATAAGGCACGTATTCTCGGCAAGACGAATGAAGAAATCAAAGCGCTCGTGATCTCGCTCGTCGAGGCTCGTTCTCGAATGGAGGACGACGCCGATGAGTGAGACGCAGAACCAGAAGGGGTATGTCCTGTCGATGGGACTTCTTTCAAACGAACGCCTTGAGGTTTCAAATGCCGAATTTCTTCATGAAGCTTTTGCCATTTCTGCCGCTCATTGCGGAGATTGTTGCCCTGTTACTGTGTCTTTCGTTGGCAATCCTTCCCGCGATGCTCGCTGGGTAGCCCGCCCTTTCACGGGCAACGATGCGCCCGAATCCGACCATGCGAACAACTACTTCGCCCTCGCGGCATTCATGCCGGATTTAGAAGGCACCTACCATCGGCGCAAGAAGTCTTTTGCCGCGCTGTTTGTCGTGGCGCTTGACGATGTGACGCCGGTCGTTGTCGAAGGAAAGCAGAAAGCCCAGATTCCCTTCAGCCGTGTCTCACTGCCCCCAACGTATGTGCTCGAGACCTCCGAGGGCAACTTTCAGGTGGGTTACTTTCTTCACGAGCCGATCCTTGATCGCGGTGAAGCAGAAGACCTTTTAAAAGCGATCATCGCTTCGGGGTTAAGCGATCCCGGCGCGAGCGGCCCCTGCGCGCGCCTGATGCGACTGCCGATCGGATGCAACGGAAAGTATCAGCCTGAATTCCGCTGCCGTTTGAGATTGTGGGCACCAGAACGCCGCTACACCATTGATGAGCTACGCGAAGGGCTTCAGATACGTTCCCTCAGCGCGTCACGCGTCAAACAGCCAACGGTTGCTTTGCTAGGCAACGCTCATCCAGCCGCTGCAGAAGGGAATGCAGTCTACACGCCTGCGCCGACGACGAACATCGTACTTCAGACCCTGAGCGAACGCGGCCTATTGAAGCGCGAAGTTGCGCCCGGTAAATACGAGCTGACTTGCCCGTGGGTCAATGAGCATACGGGTCAGGTTGATAGCGGCGCAGTCTATTGGGCACCGGATGAGAATCACCCGCATGGTGCCTTCAAGTGCCAGCACGGGCATTGCATTGGGCGCGGCATCTCGGAGCTGCTGGATTACTTGGGCATCGATCATGAAGCGGCGCTTATGAAGGCGCGCATTACGACAGCGCCGGGCGAGGTCAATCGCATTGTTGCGGCGGTCGAGACGGAACTCGCGCGAACCGAGCTCTACTTTCAGCGCAGCGGGCGCGTCGTTCGGCTTGAGCGATCGTCGATTACAGGTAACTTACAGCTTCAGGAAGTCAATGCCAACAGCTTGCTTGTGGATTTGTCGGCACTGACGCGCTGGCAGCATTACGACGGGAGATCAAAGAAGGTCGTTCCCTGTGATCCTTCGCCCAAGTATCTGTCAGCCATTCTTGAAAGCGGGCGACATCAAGCGTTGCCTGAAATCATCGGCATTGCAAGGCATCCCATGATTGATGAGCGCGGCGCAGTTTCAAAGAAGGCGGGCTATAACGCAGCCAACAAGCTCTACGCGGATTTTGATGAACGCGCATACGAGGTGCTGGATTGTCCAACGCAGGAAGACGCACTCAAGGCGCTTGCTGAGCTTGAAACGTTGCTGGAGGAATTCCCCTTTGAAGCCGAGTGTGACAAGAGTGCAGCCCTTTCAGCCATTTTGACGGCAGTGGTTCGCTCTCAGCTTAAGTTGGCTCCGATGATCCATGTACAGGCGCACTTGCCGGGGTCAGGGAAGTCGTATCTAACCGCGTTGATTGCGGTTTTCGCCACGGGCGACGAAGTGGCGGCGTCGAGCTTCCCCAAGGACGATGAAGAGTGTCGGAAGTTCCTTCACTCTCAGCTGCTTGCATCGCCCGCAGCCATCATCTTCGACAACCTGACGACAGACATCTACGCATTCAAGAGCCTCTGCATGACGATTACAGAGCCCACATTCAACGCGCGCATTCTTGGTTCGAGCCGCACGGCAGAGGCGAGCACGCGAACGCTGATCCTGTCAAGCGGCAACAATGTCGGCCCGGTCGAGGATATGACAAGGCGAGTACTGACGATCTATCTGAATCCGGCCGAGCCAAACCCCGCGGAACGGACATTTCAGCATCCGAATCTCATTGACGAGTTAAGAGCAAATCGCGCTCATTTTGTATCGTGCGCGCTCACAGTGATTTCGGCATGGATGCTTGCAGGCCGGCCGCGAACAATTTGTATGAAACCGCTCAATTCCTTCATGCAATGGGGCGAGTGGTGTCGCCTGCCGTTGCTCTGGCTGGGGCGAAGCGATCCGGCAACGCGCTTGTTTGAGCTGATGGCGAATGATCCTGAGCGGGAACAGACAGCACGAATCTTCGACGTGCTTCACAGGGTCTTCAATGGCTCCTCGTTCAGCGTCAAGAACGTGGCGACAAAGATTCACTTCTCGGGATTCGAAGATGACATTTTCGACGCTTTCGAAGAAGCGGGTTTGAGCTCGGGCGGTTCGCTGGATCGCCGACGCCTTGGATGGTGGTTCAGAAGGAAAAACGGCTGGACGGCAAACGGCCTCAAGCTCGTCAAGCTGCCTTCGACTGGCAAGCAGATTGTGTATCGCTTGGAGGTTCAACCGTCGCCGTCCGCAAAGCTTTAAAAAAAGTGTTTAGCTTCCGATTTTAATGCATTAACTATGAAAAAGTGCGAATCGATAGATAAAACAAATGGTTATGCCGCTGTGCGCTTGAATGCCGTGAAGCATGGCATTTTGTCCCGGGAGACAGTGTTGCCTCATGAATCGCGGCAAGATTTTGAAACTTTGCTCCACGAGCTTCAGGACGAATATTTGCCCAACGGTCAGACAGAACGAACTCTGGTTGAAGAACTTGCCACCATTCTTTGGCGAAAACGACGAGTACTCGCGGCCGAAGGAGCTCAGATCAATAGCGGCATAGCTTGCGCCATGGCAAATGCACTTCGACTTGTCAACACTGCGACGCCGTTCCTTCCAAGAATTACATGTAACGAACTCTCGGACAATGAATCGTTGCCTGTGAGGGAAATCTTGGCACTCGATACTGATGGTCTGGAACGAAGGAGGAAAGCGCTTCAAGTGATGTATGAGTCGGTTGACAAAGCGCACCAGTTGTTGACACAGGGAGGACGAGGGGCGGCGCGCAGGGCGCTTGCGGCGCTGCCGGAGGCGGCAAGTGCGCTTTGGTTTGAAAAAGAGCGGTATGGCGAAACCATCTTTCAGGTCGACCGTTTTTTGGAAAATGAGGTGCTGCCGCATCTTGCCGAAGAAAAACGGTTGCTCGATAACGCTGACTTGCTGCGCCGTCAAGCTCTCGGAAGCGCCGTTTCGGGGCTGCCTTTTGAATCAATTGCCCGCTACGAGGCGCATCTGGATCGTAAATTCGAGCGAACGCTCTCCATGCTCATCAAGTTGAAGGCAATGAAAACAGTACCGGCCGATGGCTGCCAAACGCTCGTGGGGAAAGGCGTTGTGGCGGATTGCATGCGTCAGGTCCAATAAAAATTTGCTGTTGATTTGGAAAAAAACGATGGGTGGTTTAGGAAGCGGACGCGTCAGCGCGCAGCACAGAGAGAAAGTTGAGCAGGCTCGATTCATTCCGTCCAGCTGGGTTCGGGAGCGGATGGGAGTGCTGGGGATCGGAGCGCCGATAATAATCGGCTGGAAGCAAGGTAGTCAACCTTTCGGCGAAGCGGGAATGGTGCTGTTCGACCAGCGCTTGCACATCGTCTATCGGAAGCGCTCAGACGGTGAGGCGCAGTGGCAAGACGTACACGAGGTTGTCGAGCTCTCCTACACGGAGCCGCATTTTGGCGGCAAGCGTTTGTGGTTTCTTTGCCCTCATTGCGGGCGTCGCGTCGCCGTCCTTTATTGCAGCGACGTCGTTGCCTGCAGGAAGTGCCAGCATCTTTCTTATCGGACGGAGAGAGAAGACGCGATCGATCGTTTGCGGTCAAAAGCAGCGAAGATTAAGGACCGGCTGGGAGGAGACCCGTATCAACGGCCGAAGTGGATGCATCGGAAAACATTTGCTCGCTTGCGAGAGCAATATTTCATGGTCAGCCTAGACGTGGAGAGACGGGCGCAGGAGCGCTTGATTACGGTGGGGAGGAGGATCATGAGGCAGTCTGCATCAAGGGGCCGCGAGGGTGTCGGCTGGTAGTAGATAGAATGATTCTATCTGTTTGGTAAATTCGATAGCATTGTTTTTTTGGGGCAAAAGGGGTTTTGGTGGTTTTTTGGGGTTTTGAACGGCCATCACTGAAAAAATGTCAGCAACAAAAATAAGCACTATGACTTGATTTCTGAGCAGGCATACTCTCCCCACGCCTCCATGATGGCCCTTCGCTCTTTTGCGAGCGGCGCGCGGTCGTAAGCGCCGCTGTACGCGTCGTTGCGCGAGTGCAGCAGGCAGAATTCGACGGCCTCTTGGTCGAAGCGCCGGTTGTTGCCCATCTCATCGTCTTTTGCCCATGTACGGAACGTGGCGCGCGCAGTCCCGTGCAGCGTGATCACACAGGGTTTCTTGAGTTTCTCCGTTTTGACGGGGTCAATCCACCCGATGCCGTCTTCTTCAAGGCGCTTCTCATGCAGGCCTCGTAGAAACATGGTGAGTGCGACGTCAGAGAAGTGGCTGCCATGAGAGCTCGGAAAGACATAAGGACTTTCCGCATAACGGACAACCTTGCTCAGCAGCTTCTTCGCGCGAGAGGACAGAAAAATGGTCCTGTCGCGATTGGGAGTTTTGATTTTGTCGTGTTCCAGAGGGATGACCCAGATGCCCTTTTCAAGGTCGATTTCGTCCCAGCGAGCCAAGCGAACGGCTTTAGAGCGCGCCGCTGTCAAAATCGCAAACTCACAAGCCCGGGCGGACATGGAGTCGTACTGATAGATGGTCGCCATCAATCTGGGCAGCTCGGAGACGGCACAGGCGGCGTAGTTTTGCTTGGGCTTGCGATTTTTTGAAAAGGGTTCCATGAGCACGCCCAAGGCGCCGCTCATCATGGCTGGATTATCCGGGTTGTTCCGTTTGTGAAGGGCGATTGCCCATTGGAAAATCTTCTGGGCGTGAGTTCGGGCTTTCTTCGCGATTGAAGGTGTGGCCTGCCAGATCGGGGCCAGACACGTGCGGATGTCTTCGGGTGTAATGTTTTCAATGTTTTTGCTGCCAATGACCGGAAAGAGGTGACGGGTGAGAATTTGCCTCGTGTCTTTCTCCCCGCGGAGATTCTTGGACCAGAAACCGTTCTTAGCGCGGTCCGCAATCCATTCCAAAGCCACGGCTTCAAAAGTAAGCTTGCTCTTCTCGGCTTCTCGCAACGCCGCTTCCTTGGCTTCTCTTTTTGCTTTTCTTTGTTCTTCCCGCTCTTCAATGGGACTACCGCCATTGTCAATCAGGGCGCGTGCCTCACGCGCAGCCTTCCTCGCCGCAGCAACGCTCGTCTTTGGGAATGAGCCCAAGGAAAAGTCGTGCCTTCCGGTGGCATCGCTGTAGCGCAGGATAAAAAGCGTCTGAGTGGGAGTTTTGCGGATGTAGAGTCCCTTGACGCCCCCGATGGCAAACGTTCCTTGTCCCAGCCGCTTGATTTCAAGCACTGTCAGTTCTTTCGCGATTTTTGGCACCGGCACCTCCTGATTTTATGATGGATAAAATGTTACATAATTATATAACTCTGTGTATCCATCATAGCATACATCATAAAATCGCAGATGTTCATGGATGGTCTTGGACGTCCAGAGACGCCAAAACCGTGTAAATGCTTGATATAAAAGGAAATCCCGGACATCCTGAGACTGTCCGGGATTGAATTCTGGTGGAGGTGGCGGGAATTGAACCCGCGTCCGAAGCAATTTTTCCGCCGAATCTACATGTTTAGCCCGGAAATTTAAGTCTTACTGACAACCCTGCCTTCGGGCGGGCCGGTCATCAGCCAGTCGCTTGATCTCGACCAATGCGTCGCGACACCGCATCAGTCCAGTCCCTGTGAATGACGATGCTGCCGGTTTTACCCGACCCGGACCAGAGACCATCCGGTGCATCGCCCGCGGCCCTTAGGCGGCGAGAGCGAAACGCTCGTTGTTGGCGTTTATTTGTGTCTAGCTGTTTTACGAGGTGACTAGACCTCGACATGCATCGTGCAGCGTCCTATACCCCGTCGAAACCGGAACACCCCCACACGCTGGATCGTGCATATTAAAGGAAGCCGGCGGACTTTGCGCGCTTTTTTGGTAAAAACTGTTGCTGCCGCAAAGGTGCGCACCAAAAAGCAACAAAGCACCAATCAGGTGCATTATGATCATTCTTTGTGCATGGCGAGCGTGCCGGCGCCGCAAAAAGGTGCAAAAAAAGCGAATTTCATTTTGGCACGGTTTTTGCTTTATTTCGGACAACACGAAGCGGGTGAGCTTATTTCGGGCCCGGCCGCGACAGATAACGTAAAACACTTCCCTTTGATTCGAGGAGAAAGAATATGACGTCCCCCTCTGACGTTTTGCAGATGGTCAAAGACAACGATGTTAAGTTTGTCGATTACCGCCTGACCGATACCCGCGGCCGTGAACAGCACGTTTCCGTTCCTGCTCATCAGCTCACGGAAGAAACCTTCGAAGACGGTCAGCCCTTTGACGGCTCCTCGATGGCCGGCTGGCGAGGCATTGAAGCCAGCGACATGATCCTGATGCCCGACCCCAACACGGCTCACATGGATCCGTTCCGCGAACAGAACACGCTGATTCTGACCTGCGACGTCGCTGAACCCGACACCGGCAAGGGCTATGCCCGCGATCCTCGCTCTCTCGCAAAGCGCGCCGAAGCGTATCTGAAGTCCACCGGGATCGGTGATCAGGCTTTCTTCGGTCCGGAACCTGAATTCTTCATTTTCGACAGCGTCACCTGGAGCACCGACCCGGATCACACGTTCTTTAAGATCGGCTCGGAAGAAGCCCCCTGGTCCACGAAGATCGAATTTGAAGGCGGCAACCTCGGCCACCGCGCTCCCTTTAAGGGCGGCTACTTCCCGGTTCCGCCGGTTGATTCCCTCACCGACATCCGCGCCGAAATGGTGACGCTTCTGGAGCAGCAGGGCGTGCCCTGTGAAATCCACCACCACGAAGTGGGTGCTGCGGGTCAGTGCGAAATCGGTACTCGCTTCTCCACGCTCGTGCAGCGCGCCGACTGGCTGCAGATCATGAAGTACACGATCTGGAACGTGGCGGCTGCCTACGGTAAGACCGCGACCTTCATGCCCAAGCCCATGAGCTGCGACAACGGCTCGGGCATGCACGTGCACCAGTCCATCTGGAAGAACGGTGAAAACCTCTTTGCCGGCAACGGCTACGCCGGTCTTTCCGAGCTCGCCCTGCACTACATCGGCGGCATCATCAAGCACGCCCGTGCCTTAAACGCCCTCACCAACCCGACCACGAACTCCTACAAGCGTCTGGTCCCGGGCTTTGAAGCCCCGGTGAAGCTTGCGTACTCGGCCTGCAACCGCTCGGCCTCGTTGCGTATCCCGCACGTCTCGAGCGCCAAGGCCCGCCGTGTGGAAGTGCGCTTCCCGGACCCCATGGCCAACCCCTACCTCGCCTTCTCCGCGATGCTGATGGCTGGCCTTGACGGTATTCAGAACAAGATCAATCCGGGGGATCCGGCCGACAAGAACCTCTACGATCTGCCGCCCGAAGAAAACGCGAAGATCCCGACGGTTTGCTCGAGCCTGGACATGGCCCTTGACTACCTCGACCGCGACCGTGAGTTCCTCACCCGCGGCGGCGTTTTCAGCGACGACTTCATCGACAGCTTCATTGCGCTGAAGATGCAGGAAGTCACGCGTTACCGCGCAAGCATCGAACCCTGCGAATTCGATATGTACTACGCCGGCTGATATAGGGCGCTCACGCTGAAAGGACGGTGCCGTGGCAAGGTTTTTCCGCGGCCCGCCTTCGGCAGATGAACGCAAAAAAAAGGCGCAGTGGTGACATCAGCCGCTTGCGCCTTTTCTTTCCTCTTTTACGGCATAAAGGCAGAGATTGTGTTGAGAACCAAAGAGCCGTGCGGCACGTTTGACGTGCGGCTTTGTGCAGGCGCCGATCTTTTGGCAACATCAGTTGTGGCGCTGGAAAAAACGGGCGTTGTCGCCTGGTGTAACGCCGCGGCTGAAATGCTTTTCGGTGTCTCGCGCCGCAACCTCACCGGGTCTGGTATCGGCCAGTGGCTGCCCGCGGTGACGCAGTGGCTCTCGCATCTGCCTGCGCAGGGCGACAAGTTTTCGCCCTACGGAGCCGTCGCGGAACTCTGCCGTCCGATGACCGACCCCGAGCCCGTCTACGCAACGCTTTCGCCTTTAGCGGGAAGCGAGGGCTATCGGGTGCTGGAAATCACCGCCGTGCACGACGCCATGCAGCTGGTGCGTGAGGAAGAGCAGGCGGGGATGAACGAGGCCACCAAGGCCCTTTTGCGAAACCTCGCGCACGAAGTGAAAAATCCGCTCGGAGGCATCCGCGGTGCGGCGCAGCTTCTCGACGCCGAGCTTGCCACAAGCGATGAGCGGGAATACACCGCCGTCATCATCAGTGAGGCCGACCGCCTGCAAAGCCTCGTGGACCGGCTGTTGGTGCCCTACCGCAGGGAAAGGCGTGTGGGACCGGTCAATATTCTCGAGGTTCTGGAGCGCGTGAGAAATCTTCTCACCGCGGAATTTCCGGCGGGCCTTGTGATCCGGCGGGATTACGACGTGTCGGCACCGGAAATCACCGGGGACAAAGAGCAGCTCATTCAGATCTTTTTAAATCTGATGCGTAACGCCGTGCAGGCGATGCATACGCTCATTGACGAGGGACGTGCCGAGATCACGCTTAAAACCCGTATTGCCCGGCAGGTGACGATTCAGCGAAAACTTTGGCGCATGGCCTTAAGCGTGGAAGTGATCGATAACGGGCCCGGCATTGATCCGGCGATCCGCGAAAAGATTTTCTACCCGCTCGTAACGGGCAGAGACGGCGGCACGGGGCTGGGGTTGTCGCTTGTGAAAACCTACGTTGATCAGCACGGAGCGGCGATTGACGCGGAAAGCGAACCCGGGCGCACGGACTTCCGGCTGCTTTTTCCGTTAAAAGCTGCCTGAAACAAACGAAAGGAACACCGAGGTCAACTCCCCCTGACTGAAGTCAGAGGCTTGGCAACAAGTCTTGGTTGACTAGCCTCAGTCC
>OIWQ01002515.1_pt1 | contig 18498 bp, 16 predicted proteins | sample 1587571 | NCBI WGS metagenome assembly OIWQ01 (sample SAMEA3888910, study PRJEB22519) | human gut metagenome | biome: human gut; feature: human-associated habitat; material: faeces | place: Denmark | collected 2010 | reverse complement strand
CACTCAATCAAACGTCCCCATTTATTAGGGTAACTCTTATATTCTTTACATAATTGCTTGACAATAATGCTGCCCATTATAATTCATCCACCATTTCGCCAATATGTTTCCGAAATAAATTCAGTCCGATGAAACAGAGCATTACGCCAAGTATAAGTGGGTATAGTAACTCAATCCAATATGGGAAAACACCACTCACTAATATCCGCTGACATGACTCAACAACGCTAGCCATAGGATTGTATTTCATCAAAGGATGAAGACTTTCAGGCAGAATAGTTGCTGGGTATATAATAGGCGTCAGCCAGAACCAGAATTGAAGAATGATACCGAAAAATTGGCCAACATCGCGAAAAAAAACATTTAACACTCCAGTAATGATCCCAATTCCCATGGCCAGCACCATCATAACCATCAATACAGGAATTAGTGCAAAGTAAGATAGTCCAGGGAAATCATTTGAGATAATCAAAAAAATGGTAAACAGAGAAAAAATAATGGAGAAATTGACCAATGCACTTCCTAAGACAGTAATAGGTAAACATAATTTTGGAAAGTTTATTTTCTTAATCAGATTGGCATTATCTAGAAACATATTTTGAGATCTTAGAATAAGATCGGAAAATAGCCCCCAAGTAAGAATACCTGAGCATATATAAATACTATAAGCATATTGAGAATCAACACCAGGCAATTTTGCTCTCATAACCTGCGAGAAAATTACGGTATACACCACAATCATTGATAGTGGATTCAAAACACTCCAGGTCACTCCGAGCAGTGAATTCCGGTACTTTGATTGAAACTCCCTTTTAACATTACCGAGAATAAAGCCCCGATACTCCCATATTAATTCTATAATCTTCACTGTCTCACCTTTATTTGATGAAGATTTCTAAATCAGTGACTTTTAGCTGAACTTCTTCCGAATTACCTTTAGTCTCAATGTTCAAACGCAACAATGGCTCAGTATTTGAGGTACGGATATTAAACCGCCAGTCAGTAAACTCCATGCTCAATCCATCAATACGATAAATTTGCTCAGCCATCAGCGTATATTGTTTTTCTATTGCCTCAATCATCGCAGTTGAATTACCAACCTTATAGTTAATTTCACCGCTGCAAGGATATGCATCCATTCGCTCTTTCACCAGAGTCTCAAGAGATAAGTTTCTTTTAGCAATCAACTCTGCCACCAGTAACCATGGAATCATCCCACTATCGCAGTATGCAAAATCGCGGAAATAGTGGTGGGCACTCATTTCACCACCATAAATGGCATCTTCCTTACGCATACGCTCTTTGATGAAAGCGTGGCCCGTTTTCGACATAACTGGAATACCGCCAGCTTTAGTCACAATGTCAATGGTGTTCCATGTCAGACGCGGGTCATGAATGATCTTCGCCCCCGGTTCTTTTTGTAAAAAGGCTTCAGCTAACAAACCAACAATGTAGTAGCCTTCGATAAACTGCCCTTCACCGTCAAACAAAAAGCAACGGTCGAAATCGCCGTCAAATGCGATCCCTAAATCAGCGTTATGCTGTTTAACGGCATCAGAAGTGTCCTGACGGCATTCAGGTAACAAAGGATTAGGGATTCCGTTAGGGAAAGTTCCATCCGGTTGGTGATGAACTTTAATAAAGGTAACGGGAGTATTGGCTGCGGCAAAACGTTTTTCAATCGCGTCAATGACATGACCAGCAGCACCATTGCCTGAGTTTACAACGAGCTTCATTGGTCGGGCAAAATTCGCGAAGTCAATATATCCCATCAGATGGTCAACGTACTCATCCAGAATCGAGATTTGTTTATAGCTACCACGCTTTTCTTGTTCAACTGGAGCAAAATTATTTTCTTCGGCTAAACGCTGCACATCGCGCAATCCGGTGTCACCACTGATAGGCTTCGCATTTTCGCGAACCAGTTTCATTCCATTGTAATCCATTGGGTTATGGCTGGCGGTAACTTCGATGCCACCATCTACACCAAGATGGAAAGTTGCAAAATAGATCTCTTCGGTCCCGCTTAAACCAATATCGAGGACATCAGTACCCGCATCCATCAGACCATCAGCCAATGCCAATTTCAGGCTCTCACTGGTTAATCGAACGTCGCCACCTAACACGATTGTTTTAGGTTTCAGGAATTCACCATAGGCTCGACCAATACGATATGCAATGTCTTCATTTAATTCTTCACCTAATTTTCCACGAATATCATAGGCTTTAAAACAAGTCAGCTTGGACATAAATCTTTATACCTTCAAAAATTAGCAACGACCATACTGGTCTTTAATACGAATAATGTCGTCATCCCCTAAATAGGAGCCGGATTGGATCTCAAGCAGTTCCAATGGAATCTTGCCCGGATTTTCCAGTCGATGTTGTGCTCCGATGGGAATAAAGGTTGATTGGTTTTCAGTCAACAGGAATTTCTGATCTTTAATTGTCACTTCACCGGTGCCAGAAAGCACAACCCAGTGTTCGGTCCGGTGATGATGCATCTGCATTGAGAATGCCGCGCCAGGTTTAACGGTAATACGGTTTACATTGAAGCGTTCGGTCTGTACAACAACATCGCATCGTCCCCATGGGCGATATATTTCTCGATGACGTTTATACTCACTGCGATGATTGGCTTTGAGATATTCAACAACTTTCTTGACATCCTGTACCTGATCCTTATCGACGACCAGTACGGCATCTTTTGTATTAATGATTACCAGATTATCAACGCCAATAGCTGCAACCAATTTTTCATCCGTGTTGATATAGCAATTGTTTGCATTATGCATGAAGGTATCGCCCGTCAGCACATTACCTTTTTTATCTTTAGGACTTACTTCCCATAATGCTGACCAGGAACCCACATCACTCCAGTCAGCATCAAGTCCGACTACGACAGCATCTGTTGTTTTTTCCATGACCGCGTAATCCACTGACTCATCCGGACAAGCGATAAACAGATCACGGTCAATCTTGATAAACTCATCGCTATCTTTGCAACCACGGATAGCCGCCTTGCAGGACTCAAGTATATCAGGTCTGAATTTTTCCAGCTCTTCAAGATATTTCTTCGCACGGAACATGAACATTCCGCTATTCCAGTAATATTCTCCAGAGGCTAAATAACTCTCCGCCGTTTCTTTGTTCGGTTTTTCTACGAAACGGCTCACCTGGTAAGCGATATTCTCGCCAAGTACTTCTTCCTGGCCGCGGTGAATATAGCCATAACCCGTTTCTGCACCTGTTGGTACAATACCAAATGTGACAAGTCGCCCCTGCATGGCAAATTTAAATGCTGACTTTACCGCCTGGTGAAATGCCGATTTATTGTTAATGATGTGGTCGGCTGCTAATACCAGAAGAATTGGGTCATCGCCATTCTCTATTGCACTTAATGCTGCCAGCGCTATCGCTGGCGCAGTATTGCGGCCAACGGGTTCAAGAATGATATTATGAGATAACTTATTAATTTGTCTTAGTTGCTCAGCAACAAGAAATCTGTGTTCCTGATTGCAAATGACTACCGGTTCCCGTGCATCGACATCATCCAGACGGAGCACTGTTTCTTGCAGCATTGAACGCTGTCCATACAGGCGAAGGAACTGTTTTGGGTAGAGCTCGCGCGACATCGGCCATAAACGACTACCGGTACCACCAGCCATTATCACAGGAAGTAACATCTCATATCCTTTAATATCAATGCGTTATAATAAAATCAGCAAAAATGTATCATCGTAACTCAATAAGAAATGGGCACGCTACCGCACTGGCTCTACAGCAACCAGAGCACTGCTCACTTTTTGTTGGGTTAACAAATTCCAGATAACCCTCAATAAATTCAGGAATATCTCGACCTAATATTCTCTTATTTCTTGAAGGAGTAGACAAGGAAAATGTCCAGCTGTAGAACAGTAATTTCTTACTGATCTACCTTTTTTAGTATTTGAAATTTATGAATAAATGATAGCAGCAGCATACTACTTGCATGAGGAGAATCATCAGACCTTACGTATACTGCTGCTTTACCAGTTTGCAAAAGAAGACACAAGTTCAGTCGCTCTAACTCAGAAGCTTAAGTATTTGTTCCCTGAACTTCGGCCCTTCTTTCAGGTTACGCAGGCCGTACTTAACAAACGCCTGCATATACCCCATTTTCTTCCCGCAGTCGTAGCTGTCGCCCGTCATCAGCATCGCATCTACCGACTGTTTTTTAGCCAGCTCAGCAATAGCATCCGTCAACTGAATACGCCCCCAGGCACCAGGCTGGGTATGCTCCAGTTCTGCCCAGATATCAGCAGAAAGCACGTAGCGCCCTACTGCCATCAGATCGGAATCCAGAGTCTGCGGCTGGTCTGGTTTTTCAATGAATTCAACGATACGGCTGACTTTACCTTCGTTATCTAAAGGCTCTTTGGTCTGAATAACAGAGTACTCAGACAGATCGCCTTCCATACGCTTAGCCAGCACCTGACTACGCCCGGTTTCGTTAAAACGAGCAACCATGGCAGCCAGGTTGTAGCGCAGCGGATCCGCGCTCGCTGTATCAAGAATGACGTCAGGTAATACGACGACAAACGGGTTATCCCCAACAATTGGGCGAGCACAAAGAATTGAATGACCCAGACCCAGTAACTGAGCCTGACGAACGTTCATAATAGTCACGCCTGGAGGACAGATAGACTGCACCTCGGCTAATAGCTGGCGCTTAACACGCTGCTCAAGCAACGATTCGAGTTCGTAAGAGGTGTCGAAGTGGTTCTCAACCGCGTTCTTAGACGCATGAGTCACCAGCACGATTTCTTTGATACCTGCAGCTACAATTTCGTCGACAATGTATTGAATCATCGGCTTGTCTACGATCGGTAGCATCTCTTTAGGGATTGCCTTCGTGGCAGGCAACATGTGCATCCCCAGACCTGCTACCGGAATAACTGCTTTCAAATTAATCATTAAGTCATTCACCTATTCAATTGTTGCTGAATTATAGCTTTTTAGCTTGTTTTAGCCAGTATGAATTACATTACTCCGATGCAGCGTATGTTACGCCGCTTAACTTCGCAATGCAGTAATCTTAATCCCAGGGAGTGTCACTTTAGCCAGGAATGGTCGCAAAGTTACCGCTCCCGTCCCGGGAGTCGAAAATTCACCGCTTCGACATTCACCACCTGATGGTTTACCCGGTCGATGTCAACTGAGCTTTGCCCGGTTTCGTTTACCGCATGGACATTCGCCAGCGAGAGTAATGTGTCCTGTTTAGCCATAAACTTGCCGCGCACATCCTGACGGAGATCGAAGTGCATCTTAAGCGCGGGTCCCGTTACAGATTGCTGCATCACTTTGATGTTACGTAAAAAAAGGTGCTGTGGTTGGTTATGCAACTCAAGCGTGGCACGCTTCATCTCCACATTGGTGATCGCCACAAATGAAGTCGCATTACCAGAGGAGATCTGAATACCGCGCAATTTGTATTCACGTTTCGTATTATCCAGATGAATATTATTTAACTTAAAGTTTTGTGGAATGGATAAATAACGCCCTTTGATTACGCCGTAACCAATGAGCATACCTGCGCTATTCTCCATATTGATATTATCAATTACGAAATTATCACATCCGTAAATAGCGACCGTAGCATTATCAATGCCCGCTTTCTTACTATAATCTGGAGTGATGTTTTTCGCGGTAATATTACGAATAATAAAGTGTTTGCCGTTCTCTACATGGACTAACTGTCGGCAGTCGCTACCAGTGATGTTCGCTACCACAAAGTTTTTTACCGCCAGTTCATCGGGATAGGTATTGTCATAGGTACTCCCCGCCAGACCGATGCCGATGCCCCAGTTCACGTTGCCGTTGGTACAGTTGATACGTTCAATGACATGGTCAGAAATGAGGATGTTGCTGTCATTTATCGCTACATTCCACTCGATAGCATCACCCTGTAAATCGCTAAAACGGCTGTTCGTGATCTTTACGCCGTCCATTCGATTATGAAAACCCTGACGCAAAATGCCATAGTTAGCGCGCGTGACGGTAATATCATCGATCGTCAGATTACGCATCAGCCTCGAGGTTTTACCGCCGATATAGATTTGCGTCACCGGACCGAAACCACTCATGGCAATCCCTTTTATCACACAGTCCGACCCCCGCACATCGAGGGTAACGTTCCTCAGGCTCCCGCCCTGCTCGCCCATCACCTTGCATCCATCCTGCAGAACAAAGCGCCCACGGCCATTGCCGCTTATTCGCCCTTGCAGGAATAGCGTTTTGCCTGGCGGGATAACGATGGCGGTATTGAGATCCTTACATTCCAGCCCTGTTGGTACGACGACCGTTTGTCCTTCTTTGAACGCCTGCCTGAAAGAGGCCACCCAATCCTGTGGGTTGTAATCCTGAATGTTGACGCTGCCCGGTGATTCTAGCGCCCGAACAACGGGAGAATGCAGCACGACAAGCGCAGAGCCTGCCGTCAGAAAAGTACGGCGTGAGAGTTTTTTCTCTGACATACAACCTCGATTTACATCGTTTGCAGCAGACTGGCTAACTGTTTATTGATCGCTAACTGATTAAATTCAGTTGCAATTTTTTCTCGCGCGCACTGCACAATCGGCTGCACCTGCTCACTGTCGAGCAGGCTAAATGCCGCTAATCGATCTGCCAGCGCCTGCGCATCGTTTTCCGGTGCCAGCCAACCAGACTTGCCCGACTCGACCAGTTCAGGGATCCCACTATGGACGGTGGAAATCACCGGGATCCCCACCGCCATCGCCTCCATCAGCGCCACCGGGATCCCCTCCATATCGCCATCCCTTCCGGTAATTGAGGGCAGCAAAAAAACATCGGCCTGCTCAAGCATTTCCTTCACCTGATGACTGGGTTTAAAGCCTGGCATCTCAATCACATCATCAAGTTGATATTGCTCAATTAGCGTACGCAGACGACGCTCCCAGGGGCCAATGCCAAGGATGCGATAACGGAATGAGACGCCCTGCTCTTTCAACTGACGACAGGCTTCGATGGCGACGTGCAGTCCTTTTTTCTCAGTTAACCTGGCGACAGAGATAATCTCCAGCGGGGCGGCTGGCGATTTCAACTGGCGTGGCGTAAAGCGCGTCATATCGATTCCCATGCGCGAGACCGCAATTTTCTGCGGCGGGCACCCCATATTTTTTAAACGTCCGGCCCAGAGGTTGCTGATAGGTAACATCAAATCCCCACGTTCAAACAGTTGCTGATATTCAGGGGTGTAGTGGGCAAGCACATCCCGATGCGAAACATCAATGCCGTGAAATACCGTGGCGATTTTGCCGCGGATCATCCCTAGCTCACGCAGCTTGGCGGCCGTTACGCCTGCGGGTCCAAAATGAGCGATAAACACATCCGCTTCAAACGCCCGCGGGTTCGCGCCACAAATGGCCGCCAAAATCAGATTGCGCGCCTCATCGCCATAGCGTGAAACATTCAGCGCTTTCCAGGTGGCTGAGCGGGTAATACCGCGCAGGGCCGCCACTGCCCTATACTTAAGCTTCGCCAGTTTGCTGTTCGGCTCATTCAGTAACCAGCGCGTTTTTTCACCCAGACGGTAGGTATTAAATGAAGCATGGGTATTTTCAAGATCGCCCTTGTGCAACGCGACAATTTCCACGTCGTAGCCCATGTCGATAAATGCGGTAATCTGATTGAGTACAAAGGTCTCGGAGGAGAGCGGAAATTTAAGCAGGAAAAAGCCAACCTTCATTTTTCCCCCTCAATACGCGTTAAAACCGATTGCACCATGTTCACCCCACGTTCACGCTCACGCCTAACCGCGTCGCCGAGACGTATGTTCAGCTCAGGTAGCTGTCCGAGAGCATCGGCGACCTTTCCTTCCAGGCTGCCATCGAGCAGATGGCGAATATCGACGGCCATCTCTGCTAACCCCAGTTGTTGCATGATCCCTGCCGATTTATGCTCATAATTAATGGCGATGGCTGGCGTCATAAAATTCATCGAGATGATGGCCGAGTGCAAACGAGTCCCCACCGTCAGATCGCATGCAGCCAAAATTTTCCCCATCTCCAGGTCGTTGAGTTCATCCATCACCACGTGATAACGGCCCGGGTCGTTAACATACTGGCTCAGGTTCAACGCCACCATGCGGTCATCTTTGTTGTAACTATCAATACCGGTACAGGTTGACAGCGCTATCACCTGGTAACCTTCATCAAGGATGCGGTTCACTACCCCAGCAAAAGCTTGCTCATAGGCCTGCTGCGTTGTCCCCAGACGCTTATCAAAAGGAGCCAGCTCACGCAGAGTAATGGCAACGGTCTTCTGTTTTGCCGCCATGTGTAACCAGTGCTGTACGGCATAACCAGGCTCATAATCCTCATCATGGTTATTTACCAGCCAGGCGGTATCTACCCCGGTTTCGACTTTATCCGTGTTTATTGCACTGCGCTTCATCAGATCCAGACTGACGGATTCACGCAAAATCAACGCATTACAGTGTCCAAAAACGTAGTTCGCCAGTTGATTAAACTGTTCATCCTGGAATGGCCCCACGCTGTGGCCAATCATGTACAGCGGTTTTTTCGCCATAAACGTACACAGGGCATGTTCAAACTGCGGTACGCCATACAGATCGACAAAAAACGATCCGCCGACCTGGATAATGGCGTCGTAGTGCGACAGCAGACGAACAAAATCGGTAAACCCCTGGGCGATCGCGATATTGCGCAGATTACCGGAATCGGTGACACGCGAGAGCAGCACCTGATGCTGATAGCGACGACGCAGCACTTTCTTCACGCGTCCCATAACGCCCGCAGCATTATTGTGTTGCTTCATCTGCGAATACAGCGGATCGCCCATCACCGGGCGGTTCAGCAACCACGAAGAACTCACCGGATAACGGCTCATAACATCCACTTCAGTCTCAGGACGCAACGCGTTAATGGCATCCAGCAAACCGCGCAGAATCGCGCTATCCCCACGGTTCCCACAGGTATGGTTACCTAAAATTAATAGTTTCATTATGACCTCTTAAAGCGTTGTTCTTATCCTGCACGGAGCAAGGTTTTCATTTTTTCACTGCGGCAGAGCTGGCGTTTTATTTCCACCACTAACGGATGGCGCGACACCACAATCATCGCCGCGAACGCCAGCGCTCCTGCCGCTACCTGGATCCCCAGCAACGCGCCTGGCGACAGTTGGCTGCGCAGCATTACGTCCAGCGCATAGCTCACCACAAGGGTCGGTAAAGAGAGATATAACGGCAGCCACAGACTGAGCATGTACTGGCGGTAGCTGGAGCCAAGAACAGGTTTGATCATCACGAAGTAACTGAGGATCGTGTTAATCACCTGGACCAGCAAAAAGCCCAGCGTCACGCCAATCGCCCCGGCCTGATGACCACCGATGAAAATGGCGGGAATAAACAGAAAGGTTTTGAACACATTGAATTTGAAGCTGATGTCGACCCGTGCTTTCGCCATCAGCAGTGAACCGATCGGATTCCCCACAGAGCGCAGCAGTCCAACAATGCACAGCAGTTGCAAGACGGGAATAATACCGTTCCACTTCTCGCCAAATACCAGCGGCACCACATTGTTCGACACCACCATCAATCCCAGTAGTACCGGGAAGTTGATGATCCCGACCACCGACAGCAGCTTGTAAAAATTCACCCGTAGCTTTTCACTGTCGTCCTGAATTTTGGCAAACGCCGGAAACAGGACACGGGTAATAATCGGGTTCAGTTTGATCGGGGGAACAACCGCCACGTTCCAGGCGAGATTGAATCCGCCCGCCACGCCAGCGCCCAACGTTCTGGCTAAAACCAGCGTGGAAAGGTTGGTATTGAGGTAATTGATAATGCTGTCTGCCGTCAGCCACGCGCCAAAACGCAGGTTCGACGAAACGGATGCCAGCGAAAAATGCAGCCCCGGACGGTAAATCCGGCGACCAAAATAGCCGAACAGCAGCGTTCGTAGCGTACTGTTCACCAGATACCCGAGAATGGCCGTCAGCGCGAGCGGCCAGAAATGGGCGCTGACCACGGTAAAGGTAAAACCGGCCAACACCGAACTGGTTTCAATCATGCCAATTTTGTTGAAGGCCAGCTCTTTTTGCATCAGCGCGCGAAACTGCTGCCCGTGCGGTATCACCACAAACGCCAGCGATAAGGTTTTGATGAGTGGCGCCAGTTCGGGATTATTGAGCACGCTGGCAATCGTCCCGCTAAGCAGAAACATCACCACACATACCACCATACCCAGCCCAACGTTGAGCCAGTACAGCGTAGTCAGCTCAAGATAACCGATGTCTTTGCGCTGAATAATTGAGTTGGCAATACCGAAATCCGACAGCGTATCGGCCAGCGCAATGATCACCAGCGACACGGTTAACAACCCAAACTGGTGGTTATCAATAATCCGCGCCAGGACGGTCATCTGGATAAGTCCCAGACCAATAATGATCACCGTAGCAATCGCCGACCACTTTGCGCCATTAAGCGTTTTTTCTCGTAAGCTCATGTTAATACGCCGCTTTGTTCACAAAGCCTTTGAACACCGTCAGAAAAACAATTTTGATATCGAACCACACGCTCCACTCGCGAATGTATTCGAGATCAAACTCCACACGTTTTTCCATTTTTTCCAGCGTATCGGTTTCACCGCGCCAGCCGTTGATTTGCGCCCAGCCAGTAATGCCCGGTTTCACCTTATGGCGTAGCATGTACCCCTCGATCAGTTGGCGGTACTGTTCGTTATGCGCCACCGCATGCGGACGTGGGCCGACGATAGACATCCCTCCGGTCAGGACGTTAATAAACTGCGGCAGTTCATCGAGCGACGTCCGGCGCAGGAAATTTCCCACAGGGGTAACGCGCGGATCGTTTTGCGTCGCCTGCGTCACCACCGCGTCGTTCTCCATCACTTTCATCGAGCGAAACTTCCAGACTTTGATCGGCTTCCCGTCCATGCCATAGCGGGTCTGGCGGAAAATCACCGGACCTTTGGAGGTCAGTTTTACCAGCAGCGCAATACCACACAGCACCGGGGAAATAAGCAGCAGGATCAGTGAAGCCAGCACGATATCTTCCGCGCGCTTTAACAGACGATTAATCCCCGAGAGCGGCGTGTCATACAGCGGCACTACCGGAACGCCGTTCATCTCTTCAATCCGTGAATGCAGGATGTTGAAGGTAAAGACATCAGGAATGAGGATCACCGAGCAGGTGGTGTCGGCCAACTCACGCACCAGTTTTTTTACGCTGGCGCCATCGCTCATCGACATGGCGATATAAACGTTATGAATGCGTGAAGCTTTGGCGTCGTCCACCAGTTGTTGCAGATTACCGGCCCAGTCGCGGGAGTTTTTTCCAGGGATTGGGTCGTGATAGCCCCCCGCCACTTCAAATCCCAGCCACGGTTCATGGCGAAAACTGTCCAGCAGCATTTGTCCGGCGGGCAGGTCGCCAGCCACCGCCACCCGGCGGGTGTTGTAACCACGATTACGCAGCCACCCCGCACCGTAGCGAATAAACGAACGACTCAACACCAGGCCGACGCTTGAAAGGAGATACCATGCCAGCCAGACGGCGAGACGGTTATCGAAATCGTTATTAAAGGCGATCAGACCTGCGCTAAAAATCAGACTCAGCGTCCAGTTTTGTAGTAACAGCACCAGCTCAGTGGAAATTTTGACGCCGCGCCAGGAGCGATAAAAATCCGTTATGCCACCGAGCATCTGAAAAACGACCAGCGTGATCAGCGCCACCAGCAGGTGCATATACAGGAAAGGCAAACCGCTTAATTCGCAGATCACCCACAACCCGCCAAACATGATGGTGATATCTGAAAAGCGTTGCACCATCGAAATTAACGACGCATTGGTTTTGGCGCGTTCGCGCTTTTTTAGATGTGTCATCGTGGTTCCTGTTAGTCACCCTTTGCCCATAAGCGGGCAAAGGAAGCACCGGCATTACTGATTCAGTAACGCCAGAAGAGTGCGCGTTCGCGCGTTCAGGTATGCACCACCAACCGCCCTGTAACGAGTATCACAAGTGGTAACACGGGTTATTTGGCTCATGTGCTCTCCTTCTTCAGGTAGCAGTTAGCCCCGAACTGATTATCTAAATAAATAAGCGACAAAGGCTAAACACTGTTTTTTTATTTCATAATAAGTTCACAGGAAGTCAGTAAAAAGAAATGAATAATTCATTTCTATATATGCTCATGACGTGTAGAAAACCTCACAATATCATCCTCCTCAAGATAGACACCAGAACGAACCTCGATCATCTCAAGTGGTACTTTTCCTGGGTTTTCAAGGCAATGAAAGGTTCCCTGAGGAATATATATTGATTGATTTTCACTTAATAACTGTACTTCATCACGGATCGTAACTTTTGCGGTTCCCGCAACAATAATCCAGTGTTCTGCACGATGATGGTGCATACGTAATGCAAATCCCTGGCCGGGTTTCACGGTTATTCTTTTAACCTGATAACGATCGCCTTCATCGATAGAGTCATATTTCCCCCAAGGTCTAAAAACCTCCCGATGAATATGATGTTCCGAGCGGCCATCTGCCTGAATTTGTGTAACGATTTTTTTGACATCTTGTACATCTGTTTTATTTGCGATTAATACTGCATCTTTAGTTTGGACGACAATCAAATCTTTTACGCCAACGGTTGCCACCAACCCTGACTCTGCATAGACATAGCTGTTCTCTGTATTATGGTCAATGACATCACCATGATAAACATTGCCCTCTTCATTACGATTGCTAATTTCCCAAAGTGATGACCATGAACCCACATCGCTCCAGCCAACGTTCATAGGCAGAACCACAGCATCGGTAGTTTTCTCCATAACGGCATAATCGATCGACTCCTCCGGACAAGCATGGAAATCTTCCCGGCCGACACGGATAAAATCATTGTCTAACTCAGCGTTATCCATAGCCAACAAGCAAGCCTGCAGAATATCCGGGCGATATTTTTCAAGCTCTTCAAGATAGCGCCGGGCCTGGAATAAAAACATACCGCTATTCCAGTAATACTCACCGTCAGAGATATATTTTTCAGCAGTTTCAAGATCAGGTTTTTCAACAAAGGCATCAACGTTGAAAGCAACCGAATCAACTTTAGTCTGTGTACTGCTGACTTCCCCGCGACGAATATAGCCATATCCTGTTTCTGGTGCATCTGGAACAATCCCAAATGTAACAAGCTTACCTTTTTCGGCTAATGGAATCGCTGATATTACTGCATCGTGGAAATGTTTATTTTCTTCAATAATATGGTCTGCAGCCAAAATCAATAACAATGGATTTTGATCTGGATTATTATTACATGCGGAAATTGCCGCTAGCGCGATTGCTGGCGCCGTATTACGTGCCAGAGGTTCCAGAATGATATTACCGGTTAACTGCCCTATATCTTGCAACTGCTCCGCAACAATAAATCTGTGTTTTTCATTGCATATAACTAATGGTGGAAAACAGTTGAGTCCATTCAGTCGACAAATAGTCGATTGTAGCATCGAACTTTCCCCATCCAGGCGTAAAAACTGTTTTGGATATAATGTTCTGGATAATGGCCACAAACGGCTTCCTGAACCACCTGCGATAATTACCGGATGAATGTTATTCTGACTCATATGTCACCCCCTTAAGATTATTAATAAACTGATTTAAGACGTTATTTTTCTCAAGCGCAGACTGTGCATATGCTTGAGCTATTGTATTTTTTTTAGGCATAGCTAATGCCACAGCAATGCCATCGACAAGTAGTCCAACAGACTCCGGTTCAATCCGGACCGCAATACCGGGATAATTCATGCAAAATTGACCAAGTTCAGTATGTATCTCAGCGGTAATAACGGCATTCCCCCCCGCGGCTAAAATATTTGTCAATTTCGAAGGGAGGACTGCATCTGCAGCACCACGCCTTTGAATAACTAAATGGCAATCAGCTAATCTTAACAAGGCTGGCAATAATTCATAAGATTGCAATGGATAGAATTTAACATTCATCAAGGAACGTTGCAGAACCATTTGTTCCATCTTGAATTTCTCGCCCCCCTGACCAACAATAACGTATAACCATGGTTTATGTTGGGTCAACGCGGCAGCCTCAACGATATTTTCCACTCCCTGTTTTTCGCCAATATTGCCTGAATACAGGATAATTTTTTTCTCTCTGGGCAAACCGAGCTTCTGCCGCATTTTCTCTACATCAGTACTATCCACTTGGCTAAATCTTTCCACTTCAGACCAATTGGGAAAAAAGATCAGTTTTTTTGAGGAAACGCCTTTATCCTGTGCTCTTTTCATCATGGATTGAGAGATGGTTGAAACACTATCAACATTTAACAAAGCATCGCGCTCAAACACCTTTGCCAACCGTGGCAGTATTCCTAAATGCGCTTCAGAAGCGAGTCCCAGCCCTAACATAGCATCGACTTCAAAATCCTGGATATGCAGGATTGTTCGGGAACCAGACAGTTTTGCTAGTAGGCGCATCGCTGGGGTACAAAACAATGTGGGTACCACACCAATTATGTACTCAGGCTTCCATCGATACTGCGCCAACAACGGAAAAAAGCTGCTCAAGGCGAAACTGCATAAGTGCAATAAACGTTTGAGTGTTGACGGTTGCTTAGGGACATACAATGGACAACGCCAGACAATAATCTCCCCAACTTCCCGACAATAGCGCCAAGAAGAATAAGGCTTATTCACTTTCCAGTTCGGGTAATATGGTGGAGCAGTAACAACGCGGACATCATGGCCCTGACGAACCATCCACTCCACCATCTCACCAGTATATTTCCCAATCCCGGTCAATTCAGGCGAGTAATTGATACCATACACCAGAATTTTCATATACCCTGCACCTGTTCTTTTCTGAACGGATTGAAATATGCTTGAGAATTTGTATGTACATTGCTATCTGCATTCAATTCATCTGGTTTTTCCCATCGCCACGTATCATGCTGCTTTGAAGGTAAAACTAATGTACTGGCATTAATACTCAGTCGATAACCCAATACTATATAATGGGTAGAAAAAGATGAACCAGAGAAATTATCATCATAGAAATGTTGCCAGACCCCAAAAAATCGCCCATCGGTAATTGAAAATTTCCGTCCTAATTCCTCTTCTGTTAAACGCATAAAAGCTAGTTCCAGGGTTTCATCTTTTAATACTCTACCACCAGGAACAAACCAATACCCCTTAGCTGGTCGGTGAGTCCTTTTTCCGACTAAAAACTCTCCAAACTCATTCTCAATGATAAAGTCGAGTGAGATAAGTGGTGTTGAACGCACCACATTAGCGAATTCTCCTTTACTAAGGAACATTATTCCCCCCGATAACACTGCTGATTTTCAAGAAACCAGTGATAAGTATTAACTAACCCTTGTTCCAATCCAATTTCATGATGCCACCCTAGTCTTCTCAGACGACTAATATCAAGCAGTTTACGTGGAGTACCATCTGGTTTAGAGGAATCGAAAATAATATCACCACGAAAACCCACTACCTTAGCAATTGCATGAGAGAGTTCGCGAATAGTACAATCCTCACCCGTTCCTACATTGACATGAGAAAGCATTGGTTCGGTATTTTCTTGCCATACTTCATTATCCAGCTCCATGACATGGATACTGGCAGCCGCCATATCATCTACATGCAAGAACTCTCGCATTGGTCTGCCACTCCCCCAAACCTCAACATATTTTTCATCTCTCAGCGTGGCTTCATGAAAACGGCGTAATAAAGCGGGTATAACGTGGGAGTTTTCTCTATGAAAATTATCATTTGGTCCATAAAGATTAGTAGGCATTACCGAGCGGTAATCCCGACGATACTGGCGATTATATGACTCACATAGTTTTATCCCCGCAATTTTAGCTATGGCATAAGGTTCATTGGTTGGCTCAAGTGAACCTTGAAGCAATTCACTCTCTTTAATTGGCTGTTGCGAAAATTTAGGATAAATGCATGACGACCCCAAAAACAATAACTTCCCAACATTAGAGTTGTGGGCGGCATGCAAAATATTACTTTCCATCATCATATTTTCATAAATAAAATCAGATGGATAATTGTTATTAGCCATAATCCCACCCACCTTTGCTGCTGCAAGATAAACCTGATCAATATGTTCACTGGTAAAGAAATCATTAACCGATTTAGTGTCTAACAAATCTAACTGCTCACGATTACGGGTGATCAACTCTATATCGTCACGCTGCGCGAGTTGTCGATAAATAGCAGACCCCACCATTCCACGATGCCCCGCAATATAAACACGTTTTTTCATCATTATTAGCTCTCCTGTGCAATAAAAACATCGTAACCGTGCGACTTCAGCAGGGAATGCTTCTTCGCTGCTTCAAGATCGTTGGCAACCATTTCCGAGATCATCTGGCGCAACGTGATTTCCGGCTTCCAGCCCAGTTTTTCATGTGCTTTGGCCGGATCGCCCAATAGCGTTTCCACCTCTGCCGGACGGAAATAGCGCGGATCGACGGCAATCATGACATCCCCAGGTTTCACACCCGGCGCGTCGTGTCCGGTTACGGAAACCACGATGCCTTTCTCATTCACGCCCTCGCCTTCAAAGCGCAATTTAATCCCCAACTGAGCGGCGGCCATTTCCACAAACTGGCGCACGGAATACTGCACGCCGGTGGCAATCACGAAATCTTCCGGCTTGTCCTGCTGCAGCATCATCCACTGCATCCTGACGTAATCTTTGGCATGCCCCCAGTCACGCAGCGAATCCATATTGCCCAGGTACAGGCAAGACTCCAGCCCCTGCGCGATGTTGGCGATCGCACGCGTAATTTTGCGCGTGACAAAGGTTTCGCCGCGGCGCGGAGATTCGTGGTTAAACAGAATGCCGTTACAGGCATACATACCGTAAGATTCGCGGTAGTTGACGGTTATCCAGTAGGCGTACAGCTTAGCAACGGCATACGGCGAGCGCGGGTAGAACGGCGTGCTCTCTTTCTGCGGGATTTCCTGTACCAGACCGTACAGTTCAGAGGTGGAAGCCTGATAAAAACGGGTCTTCTTTTCCAGGCCGAGGAAGCGGATAGCTTCCAGCAAACGCAAGGTGCCGATAGCATCGACATCCGCGGTGTATTCCGGTGAATCAAACGACACCGCGACATGACTCATGGCGCCGAGGTTATAGACCTCATCCGGTTGCACTTCCTGTAAAATACGGGTCAGGTTGGAGGAGTCCGTCAAATCGCCATAGTGCAGATGGAATTTGGGATTGCCCGAATGCGGATCCTGATAGATGTGGTCCACACGTTCGGTGTTGAATGATGAAGCGCGGCGCTTAATACCGTGTACTTCATACCCTTTTTCCAGCAGGAACTCTGCCAGGTAAGAACCATCCTGCCCGGTTACGCCAGTGATGAGAGCGACTTTTGACATGTTATTACCTCTTAAATGATCCCCTCAGGGAGTAACTTTCTCGACGCGTTCGCGTGTAACTATTGCGGGATTTCCCCGACAAACGACATTGGCTGGCAGCGATTTAAATACACTGCTGCGTGCTCCGACGACGGTGCCATCGCCAATCGTCACGCCAGGCGCGACAAAGACATCTGTCGCCAGCCAGCATTTATCACCAACTACAATTGGTGTGGCGTTAATATCAAAATGTTGACTGGCATAATCATGACTCCCGGTGCATAAATAACTTTTTTGCGAAATAACCGCGTGCGCACCAATCGTAATATCACCCAGCGTATATAAAACCGCGTCATCACCCACCCAGGAATAATCTCCCAGGGTTAATTTCCACGGATAAGTAATTTTTACTGAAGGTCGAATAACTACGTTTTTTCCTATTTTTGCGCCAAACATTCGCAATAAAAACGCACGCCAGCGATACATTACCTGCGGGGACCAGCGAAATAATGTGGCTTGCACTGCCCACCATAATTGCACTTTAATGGCACCGCCGCCGCGAAAACCTCCCGGCACGTTGAAGCCGCTTAAATCCTGCATAATGTACCCTTACGCTTTTCCATATAAGGTTTTTGTTTTACCGGTTGTGCGCAGACGTAAATATTCTGACAACCCGGTCCAAAAACCTGGCATGTGTAATATCTGGCGCTGTACCTTTTTTGCATCCCGGCACAATTCCAGATTATTCGTCGTTGACACCCCACCCATGGAAAACTCTGACACCAGCCCGCTCAGCTTTTTAAACGCGTAACCTGACTTGTATAATTTGGCTGCCAGTGCGTAATCAGACGATATCTTATATTGCAAATCATAGCGCCAGACATTCAGTCCAGAGAGAGGAAAGAAGATTGCCTGATGGCTGGCGGGAAGGCTGTGATAAATATACCAACCCGGTTTAGCACTACGCTTAATTTTATGCCCGTCGCCAAAATCCAGCAGCGCATCGCCGGTGATCATCATGTTATCTTTTTGCATTTTTAACTTACGGACAAAATTTGCGGC
>OIWQ01002506.1_pt1 | contig 18606 bp, 9 predicted proteins | sample 1587571 | NCBI WGS metagenome assembly OIWQ01 (sample SAMEA3888910, study PRJEB22519) | human gut metagenome | biome: human gut; feature: human-associated habitat; material: faeces | place: Denmark | collected 2010 | reverse complement strand
CTCGGGCCCGAAAAGGAATCAAATCACTATGCGCTGTAAAACGCTGACTGCTGCTGCAGCAGTACTACTGATGTTGACTGCAGGCTGTTCCACTCTGGAGCGAGTGGTTTACCGTCCTGACATCAACCAGGGAAATTATCTGACACCTACCGATGTCGCTAAAGTGCGCACGGGTATGACGCAACAGCAGGTTGCTTATGCTCTGGGTACACCAATGATGTCCGATCCTTTTGGCACTAACACCTGGTTTTATGTGTTCCGTCAGCAACCTGGACATGAAGGCGTAACCCAGCAAACGCTGACGCTGACCTTTAACAGCAGCGGCGTATTGACCAACATTGATAACAAACCCGCTTTGACCGATAACAAGTAGGTTTAAGAGATCAAAAAAAGGTGCTCAATGAGCACCTTTTTTATTGTCTGTTACTTTTTAGCGGATTTCTCTGCTCGCTGTCTGCGCAGCTCTTTTGGGTCAGCAATCAGTGGCCGGTAAATTTCCACCCGATCGCCGTCATGCAGAACATCAGCAAGCTTTACCGGACGGCTGTAGATACCCACTTTATTTTTACTGAGATCGATATCGGTACGTAATTCCAGCAGCCCGGAAGCGCGGATAGCCTCTTCCACCGTTGCGCCCTGCTGCAGCGTTACGCGCTGTAAATACTGTTTCTCGGGTAGCGCGTACGCCACTTCAACGACAATTTTAGCCGACGCTGACACTGTAAACCTCTTTCGCGCGAACCGTGAAGGCCTGCACCATATTTGAAGCCAGTTCTTTAAAGATACGGCCAAACGCCAGCTCGATTAACTTATTGGTGAACTCAAAATCGAGGTGAAATTCAATACGACACGCTTCATGACTCAGTGGCGTAAACTTCCAGCCGCCAATCAGCTTCTTGAACGGCCCATCGACCAGATGCATCAGAATGCTCTGATTACTGGTCAGTTGATTGCGCGTGGTGAACGTTTTACTGATCCCTGCTTTCGAGACATCCACAGCGGCCGTCATTTGTCCCGGAGTCGACTCCAGTACGCGGCTACCGGTGCAACCCGGCAAAAACTGAGGATAGGACTTAACGTCATTCACTAGCTGATACATCTGTTCCGCACTGTAGGGTACTAAAGCGGTCCGGCTAATCTGAGGCATAACAATTCCCATCAATATCAATCACACAAATAATACCATTTATCACCCGCTAAAAAAAACGCTATAGCCTAACTCGTGCTAAGATAGCGCCTTGCGCCCCGCTGGATGAAATGGGGTGTTTTTCCATTCCAGATTACCTATACTGAGCGGCATTATGACGAAGAAAAAAGCACACAAACCTGGCTCAGCCACAATCGCGCTAAACAAGCGCGCACGACACGAATACTTTATTGAAGAAGAGTTCGAAGCAGGACTCGCCCTGCAAGGTTGGGAAGTCAAATCCCTGCGCGCGGGTAAAGCCAACATCGGCGACAGCTATGTCATACTCAAAGACGGCGAAGCGTTCCTGTTTGGCGCCAACTTCACGCCAATGGCTGTGGCCTCAACACACGTGGTATGCGACCCCACTCGGACCCGTAAACTGTTGTTAAACCAGCGTGAACTCGACTCCCTGTATGGTCGTATGAATCGTGATGGTTATACCGTCGTTGCGCTTTCGTTGTACTGGAAGAATGCCTGGTGCAAAGTGAAAATTGGCGTTGCGAAAGGTAAGAAACAGCACGACAAGCGCTCTGATGTGAAAGAACGCGAATGGCAGTTAGATAAAGCGCGTATCATGAAAAATGCTGGCCGCTAAATGCTACTCCCCTGTGACCAGTCTCTCCTCCTGAGACTGGTTCTTATTTTTTAGTTATCGAAACCCACACAATACATTCACCGAGTTTATAGTTTATTTATGCTGAATCGTTCAGATATGAAATAAACCCCCTGCCATTACCGTTGCGGTCTATAGTCCAATAATATAAAAGTTCAAGACCATAGCATTCATATTTCCATTTATTTAATAACACTATTATTACTATTGTTTATTATATTGACATTCATTTCAATAAAAACAAAATCATTTAAATACAATTAGTTGCCATGAAAACAACCGTTAAAAGCAAACTGGAAAGTATCCTTTTCAAATGACTAATTACTTTTTTAATATGGATAAGTTGCAGAATACTTTCTTTCTGACTATATCATCTAATACGAAAGAACTATTCAGCCGAAAGGGCCCAGACGTATTTAATCAATAAACTAACATCTATGTGACCTAATCAATGAAATTACATGTGTAAATTCATCTTTATGATGAACGGAGCCCCTGTCTGCTCATTTTCCCAGCGCGCTGTTGCGGATTAATACTCCCGGCATGCCATCAGGAGTGAACATATGCGTCTACTCGCCGTTGTATCAAAATTAACTGGCGTTTCCACAAATGTTGAAGCCTCTGAAGTTACGCTCAGTTCACCTTCTATCGTGAAACTGTCTGTGTCGCGTGAGGAGGTGAGTCAACTCACGCGCGTTAATCAGGATCTGGTTGTCACACTCCGCTCAGGTGAAACCATCACCATTAAAAATTTCTACCTCGGAAAAGGCGAAGCGCAAAACCAACTTGTTCTGGAGGACAGTAATGGCGCACTGTGGTGGGTTCAGGATACTGACGGAGCATTCCATTTCCAGCACCTGGACGATCTCACACCGCTGATGACGGCCGAAGGCAGTCATGAAGGCGGCGCCGTCTGGCCGTGGGTTCTTGGCGGGATCGCTGTCGCTGGCGGGATTGGCCTCGCTGCGGGTGGCGGCGGCGGCGGCGGTGGGAGCGATAATAACGCTGGAAACGGTAATGCCGGGAACGGCAATGGTAGCGGCGGCAATGGCAACGGTGGCAACGGCGAAGGTAACGGTAACGGTAATGGCGACGGTGATGGCGACGGTGACGGTGATGGCGGCACACCGCCAACGATAACCCCTAACAGGCCTGACGTACCCGTTATCACCAGCATAATCGATAACCAGGACCTGATTACTGGCCCTGTCAATCAGCAGGAATCCACCAACGATAATACGCCGACACTCCAGGGCACCGGCCCCGCGAATGCCACATTACATATTTTTGATAACGGCGTCGAAATAGGCCAGGTGACAATCGATGCCAACGGCAACTGGTCGTTTACGCCATCCTCTCCTCTGGCAGACGGCACGCACCAGTTTACCGTCAGCGCTTCAGACGGTACGGGCAGCAGTGGCATGTCGGACAGTTGGGAAATTATTGTCGATTCGCTTGCCCCCGACGCCCCCGTGGTCACTCAGGAAACCGACAATGTCGGTTCCATTACCGGCTTTATCGCCAATAACGGCGTAACCGACGATGCTACGCCGACGCTCACTGGTACAGGCGAAGTAGGTAGTTTCATCAGCATTTCTGATAACGGCATTCTGATCGGCATGGTCCGGGTGGATGACAATGGGAACTGGACATTTACACCAGACATTCCGCTCAGCGATGGTGTTCACAATCTGACGCTGACGCAAACTGACGCCGCGGGTAACGTGAGCGCGGAAACGCGCGTGCCGACATTCACCGTTGATACCACCCCGCCTGCAGCCGCAGTCATTTCCTCCGTTAATCCAGAAGGTACCGAGGTAACTGGTCGCGCTGAGGCGGGAAGCCTGGTCATTATCATCGGCAGTAATAATCAGGTTTTGGGTTCAACTACGGTCGGTCAAACCGGCAATTTCGTCATCGCGATTTCGCCCTCACAGACGCACGGTGAAGCGCTGATCGCGAAAATTCAGGACCAGGCAGGCAACATCGGGCCAGATACCTCTTTCAATGCCACCAACTCTGGCTACCCGGGCGTGCCTGTTATCGTCAGCATAATGGATGATTTTGCCCCCTCAACCGGACCATTGAGCAATAATCAGGCCACCAACGATAATACCCCCACGCTCTCTGGCACTGCCGACGCCAACAGCACGGTGACTATTTACGACAACGGCACAATTATCGACAGCGTACTGGCTGACGGTAACGGTAACTGGACATGGACTTCCAGCTCCCCGTTATCAGATGAGCTACACGCCTTCACCGCCACCGCGACAAACCAGTCAGGTACAGGAGGTATGTCACCAGCGTTCAATATCAACATCGACACCCAGCCACCGTCGCCACCTGATGATCTCAACGTATCTGCGGATGGGACTGTCGTCACCGGAACGACCGATCCAGGCAATACCGTGGTTATCACCGGCAGTGGCGGAACTCAGATCGGCAGCGGCGTCGCCGGAACGGACGGCTCATTTACCATCACCATTAACCCACCACAGACCAATGGCGAAACCATTGAAGCCATCGCAACCGATCCGGCAGGAAACCCAAGCCTGCCTGAAACAGCGCTTGCACCAGACATTACCGCGCCACAGCCCCCAACAAACCTGCTAGTTAATGGCACTGGCGACCAGGTCACCGGCAAGGCCGAACCCAACAGTACGGTCAATATTCTGGATCCAGATGGCAATATCATTGGTACGGCAACTGCCGATACGGATGGGGATTTCACCGCAACGCTGGTTCCGCCGCAAACCAACGGCGAGACCCTTACGGCAAATGCGACCGACACCGCAGGCAACAAGGGCAACGACGCCTCTGTCAACGCACCGGACACCACGGCACCTGATGCGCCAACCGGCGTCACCGTCGCCGGAGACGGCGGTTCTGTAAGCGGACATGCTGAAGCGGGAAGCACCGTCACCGTTAAAGACAGCAACGGTAACCCGATTGGCATAGGCCAGGCTGACAGCGGCGGCAATTTCACCGTGTCTATAGCGCCGTCGCAAAAGAACGGCGAAACGGTAAAAGTCACCGCAACGGACAGCAGCAATAACGAGAGTCAGCCTACCTCCGCGTTGGCTCCGGATATCACTGCACCAAACCAGCCAGTTATTATTGCCGTTACTGATGATGTTGACGATTTCACTGCCCCCATCAATAACAATGGGTTAACCAACGACGATAAACCGAAAATTGAAGGCATCGCCGAAGCAGGTTCGCGGGTCAAAATTTATGATAATGGCACCCTGCTTGCGACCGTTAACGCTGATAACAACGGTAACTGGAACTATACGCCCACCGCAGCACTAAGCCAGGGCGCGCACGTATTTACGGTGACGGCAACAGACGCTGCCAACAACACCAGCAGCGCCGCCAGTTGGAAAATTATTGTCGATAGCATCGCCCCAACCGTTCCAGTAATAACGTTGGTTAACGATGATGTTGGCAGCATTACGGGCAACGTTGCAAATAACGGTTGGGTCACCAACGATAACACGCCAACCCTCTCGGGTACCGGTGAACCCGGTTCGCTGGTGAGCCTGTACGATGGCAGTCTGTTGATGACGGTTATTCTTGTCGACAGTTCGGGCACCTGGAGCTATACCGTTCCGGGAAATCAGGTGCTCGGCGACCGCACTCATCAGTTTACGGTATCGGCAACCGATGCCGCCGGTAATGTCATCACCTCACCCACAGTGGTCAGCGTTACCGTAGATACTCAACCGCCAGGCGATCCTGTCATTTTGGCTGCCACCGACGACGTTGGGAATGCGCCGATCGATCTGCCTTCCGGAAGCCGTTCAAACGATACCTTACCAGAGCTGAAAGGAACCGGAATAGCCGGTTCTACAATCACCCTCTATGAGGGTTCCACGCCAATTGGCAGCACAACGGTTTTACCCGCCGGCACCTGGAGTATTCAACTCAGCCAACCGCTCAGTGAAGGCGCACACAATTTATCCGCTATCGCCACGGACGCTGCAGGCAACGCCAGCAATGCAGGGAACTTTACGCTGACGATTGATACCACCCCACCAGTTGCCCCGGTTATCAGCTCTGCAGAAGGTCTTATTGGGACAAATCTACAAACGCTGAGTAACGGCAGCAGTACCAAAAGCTCGAATCCCGAACTCTCCGGAACCGGCGAGCCCGGCGCGAAGATTACGATTTATGATAATGGCGGTTCTATTGGCACCGTCACCGTACAGCCAGACGGCACCTGGACATTTACCCCAACCTCACTCGCCGACGGGCCGCATAAATTTACCGCCACGGCGACTGACGTCGCGGGCAACACGGGGATCCCGTCGGCAAGCTTTACTCTGACAGTAGACAATACGCCTCCCGCACAACCAGCCGCGCCAATCATTACCGACGATGTGGCTCCGGTAACGGGAGTGGTCACTAATGGCAACACCAATGACACCACGCCAACCTTTAGCGGCACGGGGAACGTCGGGGATCTGATTACCCTCTATCTTGCTGGTACTCCCCCATTGCAGGGAACAGCAACAGTAGGTGCAGACGGTACCTGGAGCTTCACTCCGTCAGCACCGGTTGCTCCTGGTAGTTATCAGGTAACTCTCACCGCAACCGATCCAGCAGGCAACGTCAGCCAGCCATCTAACGCCATAACACTGAACATCGACACGACGCCGTCTGCACCTCCGGTGATTATCGCCGCCAACGATAATGTCGGTGATGTCACGGGCGACCTTGCGACAGATGCCGTGACTGATGACACCACGCCAACCATTCGCGGTACTGGCTCAGACGGGGATACCATCACCCTGTATAACGGGGGGACGGTAATCGGTACTACAACGGTGGCTGGTGGAACCTGGAGTATTACGCCAGGGACTGCGCTGGCGAACGGAAGCTACACATTAAGCGCCACCGCAACCGATGCAGCAGGTAACATCAGCGACAATTCAAACAGCATTTCGTTTACGGTTAACAACACGAAGCTGACGTTGCCGCAGGTAACGGATATTCAGGATAACGTTGGAATCTTTACCGGTTCGCTAACCAATGGCAGCGTCACGGACGATACCACCCCGACCCTCAGCGGGACCGGCACACCGGGCAGTACAGTGTTAATTTTCGATGGCAATAATCCCGTCGCAATTGCTACGGCTACGGTTGCTGCTAACGGCACCTGGAGTGTGGATGTTCCCCTCACGCCGAACGTCACTCACACACTGACGTTCGGCGCAGTGGATGCCGCAGGTAACTCACTGGCTGCAGATAACCCGCTGACGGTGATTGTCGATACCCTGCCGCCTGCAACGCCTACGGTTACCAGCGTAGATCCTAACGGGACGCTGGTAAGCGGTACGGCCGATGCCGGCAGCACCGTGATTATTCGCAGCGGTAACACCATTCTCGGCCAGGGGGTGGCAGACGGTTCTGGTAACTTTGCTGTCACCATTTCGCCAGCGCAAACAACCGGTCAGGCGCTCAACGCCATCGCTCAGGATACCGCCGGAAATCAAAGCGACCCTACAACGTTTAACGCCGCTACCTCCAGCGTTCCGCATCCACCGACTCTTGAGATCGTTGATGACATCGCGCCCATCATGGGGGTGATTGGCAACGGTAAAACCACCAACGACACCTTACCGCTGCTGCAAGGGACGGCCACTGCTGGGGCATCGGTGACTATCTATCAAAATGGCGCATCCATCGCCACGGTAACCGCCGATGCCGTGTCTGGCGCATGGAGTTATCAGCTACCCGCTGACTAACGGCATTACCTATAACTTCACGGTTTCACAAACGGTGGACGGTACCCCAAGTGGTCTGTCGCCCAACTACGCAATCACCATCGACACCACGCCCCCGCAGGTGCCAACTATCACCAGCATTATTGACGATATTGCCCCCGGCACCGGATCGTTGGATAAAGGGCAAATTACCAACGATTCACGCCCAACGTTTAACGGAACCGGCGAAGCGGGGGCAACCATCACCCTTTACGATAATGGCATCGCTTATGCCACTACCACGGTAAACAGCAACGGATTCTGGAGTTTTACCCCGACCGCTCCGCTGGGAGAAGGCGACCATATCTTTACCGCTCGCGCAACAGATGCCGCAGGCAACCAGGGAGATCCATCCGGTGATTTCCAGATCATTGTCGATACCCTGGTGCCGAATGCCCCCTCTATTGTGACAGTCACGGACAACGTTGGTGCGATTCAGACCCTGACCTCCGGGCAGTTGACCAACGATAATACTCCAACGCTTGCTGGCGTTACCGAGGCGGATTCGCTTGTTACCATCCGCGACAACGGGGCGGTCATCGGCACAACCATCAGCGATGAAAACGGCAACTGGAGCTTTACGCCTGCGCCTGCTCTCGGTGAAGGCAGCCACTCGCTGACTGCCACCGTCACAGATGGCGCGGGCAATATCAGCCCGGCAACGCCGCCGTTTGTGGTTGTCGTCGACACGCAGCCGCCAGCGGCACCGACCATTACCTCCGTAATTGACGATCAGCCTGGCAATACAGCGCTGACCAACGGACAACTGACGAACGATGCGCAGCCTACGCTGAACGGCAAAGGCGAGATCGGCGCCATCATCACGATCCGTGATAACGGCGTCGCCATCGGTACAGCGCAGGTGGACGAGTCAGGCAACTGGCGCTTCACACCGGATGCACCGCTGGGACAGGGACAACATATATTCACCACCGTTGCCACCGATCAGGCAGGTAACTCCGGTGGGGTATCATCATCGTTTACTATTGAGCTGGACTCAGTTGCCCCGTCAATCCCGGTCATCAGCACAGTTCAGGACAGCACCGCACCGACAACAGGCCCGATAACCAACGGGCAGACCACGAATGAATCCCGTCCGGCCCTGAGCGGCACCGGTGAAATTGGCGCGACCATAACCGTCCTGAGCGATGGTCAGCCCATCGGCACCACCACCGTTGGGGCTAACGGCACCTGGAGCTTAACCCCAACGGATGCACTCAGTAACGGCCCGCATACGCTGACCGTCACCGCCACCGACAGCGCCGGTAATACCAGCCAGCCATCCAATGGCTTCGCGCTTATCGTGGATACCGTGTTGCCTGGTACGCCAGCGATTACTCAGGTTGCAGATGATGTCGGCCCGCTGATCGGTAATCTGAACAACGGTCAGGCCACGAACGATCCACTCCCGACGCTAAGCGGCACGGCTGAAGCCAATGCCACGGTAAGAGTTTACGATAACGGATCGTTTATCGGCTTTACCTCAGCGGATGGCACGGGCGCCTGGAGCTTCACGCCAGGAACCGAGCTTGGCAACGGTAACCACGCGCTGACGGTGACAGCCACCGACGCTGCCGGAAACGTCAGCCTCACGTCCGCTGGATTTAACATCGTTGTTGATACCGTCGCCCCGCTTGCACCAACGATTATCCAGGCTTTTGATGACGTGCTACCGGGAACCGGAACGCTGTCGAGCGGGGCCTTTACCAACGACACCCGTCCCGTACTCAACGGCTCGGCGGAAGCCGGTGCCCGGGTAGCCATCTACGATAATGGCACGCTGCTGGCAACGGTAACTGCGGCGATAGACGGCACCTGGGAATATCTGCCTGCCGCGCTGGGTAACGGTCAGCATGTGTTTACCGCTATCGCCACCGATGCCGCCGGAAACGTAAGTCCCAACTCCGGCGGGTTTATTATTAATGTCGACACCATTGCGCCATCCGCCCCGCTGCTGGTCTCAGTGGTGGATGATATCGCAGGCGGCGTGTTCAATGCGGCGCTCAACAACGGACAACTGACCAACGATGCGCGCCCGACGCTGAACGGTACCGCCGAGGCAAGCAGCACCGTCAGCATCTATGATGGAAGCACCCTGCTGGGTACGGCGCTGGTGCAAAATAATAACAGTTGGTCGTTTACCCCAACTACGCCGCTGACGAATGGATCGCACACCTTCACCGTCACCGCAACAGATGCGGCGGGCAACACCAGCAGTGCGACGGCAGGCTTTAGCGTGGTGGTCGACACCACGGCGCCGACGCAGCCTTCAATCAGCAGCATTATTGACGACGTCGGGCCAAACACCGGGGCGATTGGCACTAATCAGCCAACCAACGACGCACGCCCAACGTTAAACGGCACCACAGAAGCCAACGCGCGGGTCGATATTTACGATAACGGCAGCTTTGTCATCAGCGTGACGGCGGACGGCAGCGGTAACTGGAGTTACACCCCAACCACCGCGCTGGCACAAGGTACCCACTCCTTTACCATCACCGCAACGGACAGTGCGGGTAATACCAGTGGCATATCGTCTGCGGCAGCGATCGTGGTCGATACCGTCGCCCCGGGCATTCCTACAGGGCTGGCGGTAAACGCCAACGGTACCACGCTCACCGGCGTTGCCGAGCCAAACAGCACGGTCATTATTACCTCCAGCGGTGGAACGGTGCTCGGCACGGCAACCGCCAACGCCTCCGGTAATTTCACCTTCACGCTGAACCCACCGCAAATTAGTGGGCAAACGCTGCAGGTCAGCGCCCAGGATGCCGCAGGCAACATCGGCACGGCGGGTAATGTTCTGGCACCGTTTACTGGCGTACCGCCTGCGCCGGTTATTGCCAGCGTTCTCGATGACGTCGGTACGATCACGGGGTCCGTCGCCCCCGGTAAAACCACCAATGATACGCTGCCAACGCTCAGCGGAACGGCGCAGGCTAACGCCATCGTCAGCCTGTACAACAACGGCGTGCTAATGGGCACCACGACCGCAGACGGTAACGGGATCTGGAGCTTTACCCCATCCGGGGCGCTCAGCGAAGGTAACCACGCGTTTACCGCCACTGCAACAAACGCCAACGGCGCAAGCGGATTGTCCAGTTCGTTCAGCGTGATTGTGGACACCACGCCACCGACCGCGCCAACGATACTGATCAGCGCCGATGGCGGCACCGTCAGCGGCGTCGCCGAAGCGGGAAGCACGGTCACTATCTCCCTGCCCGGCGGCACCAGCGTGACGGCAATCGCCAACAGCAGCGGTGTCTACAGCGTCAACCTGCCGGTTCGCCAAATTGAAGGTCAGTCGCTGTCCGCCACGGCGACCGATGCGGCTGGCAATACCTCATCGCCGACAAGCGCTATCGCACCGGTATTACCACTGCTGGCTGAAGACAACGTCACCAGTCTGCCGCTGCAAACCGATGTTATCGTCAGCACCGAGCATCAAAGCGATTATGGTTTCCTGCTGGTTAATGCCTTGGGGAATGTCGCCAACGTGCTGGGGAACGATACGGCAAGCGTTAATTTCAGCATCGCTTCTGGCGGCAGTGGGTCCATTACGATCAATGCCGCCGCGACCGGCGTGGTGCTGTCGCTGTTAAACACGCTTGAAGTCGTTATCCAGCGCTTTGACACCGGGCTGAATGCCTGGGTAACGGTGGTGGATACCGGGAAACCAGACTTCGCCAGCCTGCTCACCCTGGGCGCCTCGGGCGTAACGCTCAATTACAGCGGGCTGACTGGCGGTGATTACCGCGTGGTCAGCTACAACACCAACCTGCTGGCGACCGGGGCATACACCAGCCTTGATGTCTCAGTGGTAAAAGCCAGCGCAGGGACCATCATCGGCGGTACCACGGAATCCGGGAACATCATTACGGATACCGATCCCGCCAACGGGCAGGATAATGCGCCTTCCGGCACGCTGGTCACCGCCATCACCGACGGTAACGGCAACGTTGTGAATATCCCGGCGGGCGGCATTGATGTGCAAGGGAAATACGGTATTCTGCATATCAATCAGAACGGTAGCTACACCTATACCCTGACCAATACGTCAATCTCAGTGTATGGTCGTTCTGAAAGTTTCACCTACACGCTGACGCATGGCAGCGATCACTCCTCGGCAAAACTGGTGGTAACGCTCGGTCAGGCTCCAACCACCAGTACGGTAACCGCGGCAGACGATGTAGCTGCGCTGACTTACGGAACGCAAGTCATCGCGGTTGACCACTTGCCTTCACAACAAACTGGCTTCACGCTCGCCAACGTCGGACTGGGTAATGTGCTGGATGTCAGTCTGGTCAACGGTCTGACTAACCCGATTAAGTTCAACGTTGACGATGGCGCAACCCGCACGCTGACCGTACAGGCTAATGTTCTCGGCGTGACGCTTGGCGGCTTCGATCTCTATGTTTATCGCTTCAACGAGTCAATTCAGCAGTATGAGCAGTACCGGGTACAGCCAAACTGGGTCACTGCCCTACTGGGCGGAAGTTCGTCAGCGTATACCATTACGCTACCGGGTGGCGATTATCTGTTCCTACTTAACGCTTCCGGCGGCCTGACGCTGCTGACCAGCTATACCCTGAATATTCAGGCCGATCACACCTACGCCGTCGACAGCCTGAGTGCGACAACCAATGGCAATCTGCTGGTCAACGACTCGGCTCCGGCCAATACCGTTATCACCGAAGTAAACGGTATCGTCGTAAACGGGACGGGCACTACCACTATTAATGGGCAGTACGGCACGCTGACTATCGATGCGAAGGGGAACTACACCTACACGCTAAGAAGCGGACTGGGTGCAGACGGTATCAACACCCCGGACAGCTTCGTGTATAAGGTCAGAGCACCAAACGGCGATACCGGCAGCGCCTCGCTGAATATCAAACCAACGCCGCAGCCGCTGGACGCCGTAAATGACATCAGTAGCACGATGGCAGTCACCACGCAGGCGGACACCTCCAGATTGTTTGCTGACAACAGCGTCGGGAACGCCAGTTGGAACGCCCAACTCCTTTCTCCCACCTCACAAAATGGCACTGGCGTCATTGAGGTCGCGACGGGAACGGCGGTGCAAAACGCCATACTGCATTTTAACGTTGCTTCAGGTCTGACGCTGGGCGGACTGACCGTCACCTGGGCGCTGTATGACAGTAACAACGTTAAGGTTGCCAGTAACTCATTCAACGGTGGATTGCTCATTGGCGGCAATATCGATATTGCCCTGGGGATCATGTTGCACCCCGGTAACTATCGACTCGACTACACCGGCAGCGTCGGGGCTTTAGGGCTGGGGAATATCACCATCACCCCTAGCGTGAAAGGCACGATAATCGACCTGCAGAACGTCGAAACGTCCGCGGCAAACAGCGTCGCCGGCAACATTTATGATGGGGACCATATTGCCAGCGTGCATACCTTGCTGACGGTGAACGGCACGGGTGGTAGCACCGCCACGCTGGATCCGCTGAGCAGCACGACCAGCGCCATCATTAACGGACTGTACGGCAAACTGACCATTGGCATTGATGGTCATTACACCTACGCCCTCAACAGCGATGTCTCACTTTCCACCATCCTCACCAAAGAGACATTTACTTACACCCTAAACGATCAGAATGGGCATACCGATACCGCTACGTTGACCATCAACATGAATCCGCAGGTTGTAAGCACCGTAGATGCCGATCGTTTTACCGGCAGTGTCTACGGCGATACGCTGATTTATCACCTGCTCAACGCCAACGACGCTACCGGTGGTAACGTTGGCAATGTTGGCGTTGGACCTACCGATACCTGGACCAACTTCTCGCTGGCCCAGGGCGACAAAATCGATATCGGCGACCTGCTGGTGGGCTGGAACGGGCAGAACGCTACGCTCGGCAACTACCTCACCGTGACCACCAACGGTAACAACACGGTGATTGCCATCGACCGCGACGGTACGGGCAACACTTATCACTCAACCAATCTCATAACGCTGGAGAACGTACACACCACGCTCGATGAACTGGTGCAACAAAATCACATTGTGCCCTGAAGCTAACGCATAACGTTAAAGCGCCATAACTACAGCCCCGGATGCCATGACGTCCGGGGCAATAACAGTCGTCGCTGCCGTATTTTGTAAGGGATAAACTATGAGAAATGTCGCGCCTGTTGCCTTACTGCTGGCATTAACGCTCTGTACCCTGCGGGTGAATGCCGAAGATGAACCGCAAATTATTACGCCGGAAGGCCTGGCCACCAGCCAGATGCTGCCCTCGCTGGACGGCGCGGTTGCCGATCTGCCGCTGAGCGCCGCCGCCCCCGGCAGCCTGACGCTCAACGACGCAGTGAGCCGCGCCGTGAGCTGGCATCCTTCTATTCGTGAATCCATCGGCAAACTGCTCTCACAAAATGAGCAGATCGACGTGGCGAAATCAAAATATTACCCGCAGGTTTCTGCCGGGATGAACAACGGTTACAGCAATACTTATACCGATCACGGCTTTAGCCCGGCCCTGGTTATTTCAGTATCGCAAATGCTGTACGACTTCGGCAAAGTGGCAAGCCAGGTCCGCGCTGAAACCGCCGGATCCGCACAACAGCAGGCGAATGTGTTACTCAGTATTGATACCATCGCCCACGCAACCGCCAACGCGATAGTCCAGGTGCAGACGTGGCAGCAAATGGTGGACGCCGCCGAAGAGCAGCTCAGCGCCTTGAACGGTATTGGTCGGCTGACCCGTCAACGCAATGATGAAGGGGCAACCTCGCTATCCGACGTGGTGCAAACCGATGCGCGTATCGAGTCTGCACGTTCTCAGTTGGCGCAGTATCAGGCTAATCTCGACAGCAGCAAGGCAACGCTGATGAGCTTCCTCGGCTGGAACTCGCTTAACGGCATCAGCAACGAATTTCCGGTCAAACTGGACAGCAGTTGTGATGTGGTCAAACCGGACGATAAGCTGGTTCCTGCGGTGCTGGCGGCATGGGCGCAGGCGAATGTGGCCCAGGCAAATCTCGATTACGCCAACGCGCAGATGACGCCCACTATCTCCCTCGAGCCGTCGGTTCAGCACTATCTCAACGACAAATACCCCAGCCATGAGGTGCTCGATAAAACCCAGTACTCCACGTGGGTAAAAGTCGAGATGCCGCTGTATCAGGGGGGCGGACTCACCGCCAGACGCAACGCCGCCAGTCACGCGGTAGAGTCTGCACAGTACTCCATCCAGCGTACCCGACTTGAAGTGCGGCAGAAATTACTGGAATCCCGCAGCCAGGCGATGAGCCTCGCCACTGCCCTGCAGATCCTGCGTCGCCAGCAACGGCTGAGTGAACAAACGCGCGAGCTTTATCAACAGCAGTATCTGGACCTCGGGTCACGCCCACTGCTCGACGTGCTTAACGCCGAGCAGGAGGTATATCAGGCCCGTTTTGCTGAACTCCAGACTCAAAACCAGCTGCGCCAGCTCCAGTTGAACTGCCTCTATAACACCGGCTCGCTTCGCCAGGCGTTCGCCTTAAATAACCGCAGTATTCAATCGGTGGAGATAAAGCTATGAGCGACGTCGATACACATGCGGAAGATGCGATTGGCGAACACGCCCTGAGCCAGTGGGCGCTGGCGATGACGCATATTGCCAGCCACTATCGCGTTGCCTGTTCGCCCGGTGCAATCCAGGCCAACGCCCCGTGGTTTGCGGGAAAAAGCCGAGCTATGGCCCTGTCGCAGCTGGCGCGTCAGGCGGGGCTGTCATTTCATGCGCTGGATACCGCCACGCAGGCGTTGGGCCAGTGGCGTCTGCCGGTGGTGGCGGAACTGCGCGACGGCCAACTGATGGTGATAGAACATTTCAACGGTGAAGATACGTTGGATGTTTTTATCATCGCCGAAGAGGGCCAGCGTAACCGACTCACAGTTGCAGAACTTCTGCCGGAGATCGTGAGCATTACCGCGCTGCGCCCGCTGTCAGCGCTGAAGGACAGTCGGGTAGACCGCTATATTTCGCGCTTCAAGCCCGACTGGATGCGCGAACTGGTGTTACAGGACATCCGCCCTTACCTGCCGGTCATGGTTGCCGCCTTTCTGATTAACGTCCTGTCGCTCGCCGGGATTATCTTTTCGATGCAGGTCTATGATCGGGTGATCCCCGCCCAGTCTTATCCAACGCTGTATGTTCTCTCCACCGGCGTTCTGGTGGCGGTGCTGTTTGGCTTTTTGCTGCGCGAAGCGCGTACCCACATAATGGACCTGCTCGGCAAACGCGCCGATATGCGCATTTCCGATCGCGTGTTCAGCCACGCATTGCGGCTGCGCAACAGCGCCGTTCCCCGCTCGACGGGGAGCTTTATTTCTCAACTGCGCGAGCTGGAACAGGTTCGCGAGATGATCACCTCCTCGACCCTGTCGACGATTGTCGATCTACCGTTTTTCTTTTTGTTTATCGTGGTGCTGGCCTTTATCGCCCCGCCCTTGGCGTGGATAGCCCCCGTCTCGGCCCTGCTGATGATCCTGCCTGGTTTGCTGTTACAGAAGAAACTGGCGGTGCTCGCCAACCAGGCAGCGCATGAATCCACCCTGCGCAACGCGGTGCTGGTCGAGAGCGTTCAGGGGCTGGAAGATATCAAGCTGATGCAGGCGGAAAACCGCTTTTTACAACAGTGGAACAGCTACATCCGTATTACCGGAGAGTCCGGGCTGCGCACGCGCAAGCTGACTCAGGGGCTGATTGGCTGGGGCATGTCGGTACAAAGCCTGGTCTACGCCGCCATCATTATGTTCGGCGCGCCGATGGTCATTGAAGGCACAATGACCACCGGCGCGGTGGTGGCCGCGTCGATGCTCGGTTCCAGAATGATTGCCCCGATGGCGAACCTGTGCGGCGTGCTGGCCCGCTGGCAGCAGGTCAAGGCGGCGAAGATGGGGTTAGACAGCATCATGCAGCTTCCCACCGAAACGCAGTACGATGAAGACCGGGTACATCAGGAGATTTTTCACGGCCATTATCTGTTTGAAAACGCGCACTTTCGCTACCACAGCGACGATCAACGCGTTCCGCTGCGCATCTCACGTCTGGAGGTCATGCCCGGCGAACGGGTGGCGATCCTCGGGCGTAACGGCGCCGGGAAATCAACACTGCTGCAGGCCATGGCGGGCGGCGTGGAGATTATCCAGGGCGATGTCCGACTCGATAACCTGAGCCTGGCGCAGATCGATATGGCCGATTTACGCCGCAATATCGGTTTTCTCAGTCAGAATGCGCGACTGTTTTTCGGCACCCTGCGCGAGAACCTGACCCTCGGCGCACCGCATGCCAGCGACGCGCAGATCTTCGAAGCGCTGGAGGTCAGCGGCGCGGCAGCTTTCGTTAAACAACTCGCCAAAGGGCTGGCGCACCCCATTATGGAGGGCGGCAACGGTCTGTCCGGTGGACAACGGCAGTCGATCCTGCTGGCAAGAATGCTGCTGCGATCGCCCAATATCGTGCTGCTCGACGAACCCAGCGCCTCGCTGGATGAACATACCGAACGAGAGTTTATTCAGCGCCTGAACCAGTGGCTGGGCAACCGAACATTGATTGTCGCCACCCATCGCGTGCCGGTTCTGGAGCTGGTCGAGCGCGTAGTGGTGTTAAAAGAAGGTCAACTGGTCATGGATGCCCCGAAAGCGCAGGCGCTGAATGCGAGCCGGGCACCAGCCCCTACTCACGGTCGGGAGTGGAAAAATGAAAACCAATCCGCATGACGCTGCCATGGACGACCTCGATATCCGCCGCGAGCACCGTTTCTCCGGGGCCAGCCGCATTATTCTGCTCAGCACGCTGCTGTTTGCCGTCCTGGGTATCTGGGCGTATTTCGGCAAGCTGGATGAAGTCTCGACCGGCAGCGGGAAGGTAATCCCCAGTTCGCGCGAGCAGGTATTGCAGTCGTTGGATGGCGGCATTCTCGCCGAGCTCACGGTACGCGAAGGAGATAAAGTACAGGCTAATCAGATTGTCGCGCGCCTCGACCCCACTCGCTCTGAGTCCAACGTTGGGGAGAGCGCCGCCCGCTATCGCGCCTCACTGGCTTCCAGCGCAAGGCTCAATGCCGAAGTTAACGATCTGCCGCTCATTTTTCCCGCTTCACTACGCGCCTGGCCGGATCTCATCGCCTCCGAAACGCGCTTGTATAAAAGCCGTCGCGCGCAGCTCGCTGATTCTATGGCAGAACTGCAGGATGCGCTGGTCTCGGTAAATAAAGAGCTGGCCATAACCCAACGGCTGGAAAAAAGTGGTGCCGCCAGCCACGTTGAAGTGCTGCGCCTGCAACGACAAAAAAGCGATTTGGGATTAAAAATCACCGATCTGCGCTCACAATACTTCGTGCAGGCGCGGGAAGCGCTGTCAAAAGCCAATGCCGAAGTGGATATGCTGGCGGCTATTTTGAAAGGACGCGAGGATTCCGTCACCCGCCTGACCGTGCGCGCGCCGATGCGCGGTATTGTGAAAAACATCCAGGTCACTACCATTGGCGGCGTTATCCCGCCCAATGGCGAGATGATGGAGATTGTACCGCTGGACGATCATCTGCTGATTGAAACTCGCCTGTCTCCGCGCGATATCGCGTTCATCCACCCCGGCCAACGGGCGCTGGTGAAGATAACCGCTTATGACTACGCGATTTACGGCGGTCTGGAAGGCGTAGTCGAAACTATTTCCCCGGATACTATTCAGGACAAAGTGAAACCGGAAATATTCTACTACCGCGTGTTTATCCGCACCCATCAGGACTTCTTACAGAACAAACTGGGACGCCATTTCTCCATCGTACCGGGAATGATTGCCACAGTGGATATAAAAACAGGTGAAAAAACCATCGTCGACTATTTAATCAAACCGTTTAATCGCGCAAAAGAAGCACTGCGCGAGCGGTAAATCCTTGAGGATTAGGGGTTGCGGGGGCTGGTCACGCGTGTCACAAGTCTGTTATACTTGCTCTAACACATTGGGGCTGATTCTGGATTCGACGGGATTTGCGAAACCCAAGGTGCATGC
>OIWQ01002504.1_pt1 | contig 18623 bp, 12 predicted proteins | sample 1587571 | NCBI WGS metagenome assembly OIWQ01 (sample SAMEA3888910, study PRJEB22519) | human gut metagenome | biome: human gut; feature: human-associated habitat; material: faeces | place: Denmark | collected 2010 | reverse complement strand
AGAGGTCGGAAAACGAAAGTAGGAAGAAAACTGCTTCGTTTTCCTCCTACTCGATCTTTTACTAATTGCTATTCGTTAAAGCTGAGTTTGTCTTTGAGGTATTTGCCTGTAAGGCTCTTCTTGCATTTAACGATTTCTTCTGGTGTGCCGGTTGCAACAATGTTGCCACCCTTGTCGCCACCTTCCGGACCAAGGTCTATAATATAGTCGCCATTCTTTATGATGTCCATATTATGCTCAATCACGACGATAGAGTGTCTCTTGTCTATAAGTGTGTTGAACGATACCAACAACTTATGGATGTCGTGGAAGTGCAGACCTGTTGTAGGCTCATCGAATATGAACAAGGTAGGTTCCTGACGCTCTTGTCCGATGAAGTAGGCCAACTTTACGCGCTGGTTCTCACCACCCGACAATGTGGACGAGCTTTGTCCGAGCTTGATGTATCCCAAGCCTACGTCCTGCAATGGTTTGAGCTTTGTGGCTATTTGCTTCTCGCCATATTGGGTAAAGAAGTCGATAGCCTCAGACACAGTCATATTCAGCACATCGTATATGTTCTTGTCGTGGAAGCATACGTCCAAAATCTCCTTCTTGAATCGTTTACCATGACAAGCCTCGCACTGCAATGTAAGGTCGGCCATAAACTGCATCTCCACATTTATCACTCCGGCACCCTTACACTCCTCGCATCTGCCTCCTTCGGCGTTAAACGAGAAGTATTGTGCGGTGAAACCTTCCTGCTTGGCAAGTGGTTGGTCGGCATAAAGCTGGCGTATCAAGTCGTATGCCTTGATGTACGTAGCCGGGTTGGAGCGTGTGCTTTTGCCTATTGGGTTCTGGTCGACAAACTCAACATGCTTCACTTGCTGCCAGTCGCCTTCAAGCGAAGAGTATTCTCCTGGTGGGTCGGCAACCTCGCTGAGGTGTCGTTTCAGTGCAGGATATAATATACCCTTAATCAGTGACGACTTGCCCGAGCCGCTGACACCCGTAACAACAGTCAATATGTTGAGCGGAATCTTTACGTCCAAACCGCGAAGGTTGTTCATTCTTGCCTCTTTTATCTCTATAGCCATATTCCATTGGCGTCGGGTAGAGGGCACCGCAATCTTGTCAATGCCTTGTAGATAGCGCACGGTATGGCTGCGTGTAGTATCTGCATCAATGTCTTTAATGCCGTCAACAGGACCTTCATACACAATATCGCCACCCAGTCTGCCAGCGTCTGGACCAACATCGATAAGGTAATCGGCAGCACGCATAATCTCCTCGTCGTGCTCGACAACGATAACAGTGTTTTGCAGTTGTTGCAATTCGCGGAGTACCTTGATAAGTCTTTCTGTGTCGCGGCTATGCAGACCGATGCTTGGTTCATCGAGAATGTATGCCGAACCAACAAGTGAGCTGCCAAGGTTGGTGGTAAGATTGATTCTTTGACTCTCGCCACCACTTAGGGTGTTGGATGGTCGGTTGAGCGTGAGGTACCCCAATCCGACGTCAAGAAGGAACTGGAGGCGGCTGTTTATCTCGGCAAGAAGACGTTTGGCAATAATAGCCTCGTGCTCTTCGAGCTGCAAGTTGTCGAACCAACGCTTAAGGTTGCTAACCGGCATCTCTACAAGTTCGGTAATGCTCATGCCGCCAACCTTTACCCATGTGGCTTCCTTCTTTAGTCGGGAGCCGTGGCATACGGGGCATGTTGTCTTGCCGCGGTATCGGCTAAGCAACACACGGTATTGTATTTTGTACTGGTTCTCCTTAACCATTTGAAAGAACGAGTCGATGCATACCTTGCCGTCGGGAGCTTTGTCGGAGGGCAGTCCGTGCCAAAGCATATTCTTCTGGGCCTTGGTTAGGTTGTAATAAGGCTCGAATATAGGGAACTTGTCCTTTGCAGCTCTTCTGCAAAACTCATCCTTCCACATACCCAATTTTTCTCCGTGCCAACATTGCACACATCCGTCGTATACGCTGAGGGAAGTGTTTGGGACGACAAGCTTCTCGTCAATGCCCATTATCTTGCCAAAGCCTTCGCACTCGGGACATGCACCAGCTGGCGAGTTGAATGCAAACATATTATCGTTTGGACGTTCGAACTCTATGCCGTCAGCCTCGAATTTGGTAGAAAAGTCGTATGTGATGTTTGAAGGGAAAAATACGATGCGGCATATACCATTGCCTTCGTAGAAAGCAGTCTCAGCCGAATCGGCAAGTCGGGAAATAGTGTCCTTGTTGGAACTTGTACTCATTCTGTCTATCAGAATGAATATGTCCTTAGGATTTACCTTGTCTAAGTCGTTGTCAGACACAAAGTTGTCAATTCTATAAAAGTCGTTCTTATAGAATATGCGCGAATAGCCTTGCTGAAGTTCCATATTGAGTTGAACCTCCAAGGAGCGTCCGCCATTTATAACGAGAGGAGCTAACAGGGCAAACTTAGTACCTTCCGAATATTGCTGGGTACACTTAATGACATCCTCTACGGTGTGCACCTTGACCTCGTTGCCGCTGATAGGCGAGAAAGTGCGGCCTATTCGTGCAAACAGCAGTCGCATATACTCGTATATCTCGGTAGATGTACCTACGGTGCTTCGTGGATTTCGTGATATAACCTTTTGCTCGATGGCAATGGCTGGAGGCAATCCCTTTATTGTGTCACATTCGGGTTTGCACATCCTTCCAAGATACTGGCGTGCGTATGACGATAGCGACTCAACATAACGTCGCTGGCCTTCGGCATATATAGTGTCGAAAGCCAGCGATGATTTGCCTGAACCAGAAACACCAGTAATAACAATTAGCTGGTTTCTTGGTATCTTAAGGCTCACGTTTTTAAGGTTGTTTACACGTGCGCCTTTAATGTCAATGTATTTATCCATTTTACGAATTCATGGAAAGCAAGAACTCTTCATTGTCGCGAGTGTGGTTCATGCGATCGTGGATAGAATTCATTGCTTCTATCGGGTTCATGTCTGCGATATACTTGCGTAATATCCACATACGGTCGAGTGTAGTCTTGTCCTGCAGCAAGTCGTCACGACGAGTGCTTGATGCCACAAGGTTGACAGCCGGGAAGATACGCTTGTTAGAGAGGGAGCGGTCGAGCTGAAGCTCCATGTTGCCGGTTCCCTTGAACTCCTCGAAGATAACCTCGTCCATCTTAGAGCCGGTGTCGATAAGAGCAGTAGCAATGATGGTGAGCGATCCGCCACCTTCTATATTACGTGCGGCACCGAAGAAGCGCTTTGGCTTTTGCAGCGCGTTGGCGTCAACACCACCAGTGAGCACCTTGCCAGATGCAGGCGACACAGTGTTGTAGGCACGTGCCAGACGTGTTATAGAGTCGAGGAATATCACGACATCGTGTCCACATTCAACCATGCGCTTTGCCTTTTCGAGCACGATGCCTGCAATCTTGACGTGGCGTTCGGCTGGTTCGTCGAATGTAGAGGCAATAACCTCGGCGTTTACGGTGCGCGCCATATCGGTAACCTCCTCCGGACGTTCGTCAATGAGCAACATCATAAGATACGCCTCCGGGTGATTGGCTGCGATGGCATTGGCTATATCCTTCATAAGGATAGTCTTACCTGTCTTAGGCTGAGCCACAATAAGGGCACGCTGTCCCTTGCCTATAGGCGAGAACAGGTCTACAATGCGAGTGCTGAGATTTGTTGTCTTCTTTTCGCCGCAAAGGTTGAACTTCTCTTCTGGGAACAATGGTGTGAGATGCTCAAACGATATTCTGTCGCGAACATCCATCGGCTCACGGCCGTTAATCATATCGATGCTTGTCAACGGGAAGTATTTCTCGCCGTCATGGGGTGGGCGAACATGACACTCGATAACGTCGCCAGTCTTCAAACCATAGTTCTTTATCTGCTGGGTAGATACATATACATCATCAGGAGATGAGAGGTAGTTGTAGTCGCTCGAGCGCAAGAAGCCGTAACCATCAGGCATTACCTCAAGAACGCCGTTGGCGGTGATAAGGTCGGTGAAGTCGTATAGAGGCTCTTCTGGTTCTGGCTGCTCGAAGTTGTCGTGCTGCTCAACCGGCTGCATGGTAGGGTTGTCAAACATATCATAGTTTGGCACAACTCCATGGTCTTCAATGGGGAGGTCTACAACGGTAATAAAGTCGGTGCCGTCTCCCGGGTCTCCAGCCCACACGCTATCCTCAACAGGCTGCTGCTTGTCTTCGGCAAAGTCGTTATTCTCGTTATGTGCGTTTATTTTTTCTTGGAGTTTGGCAATCAGTTCCGACTTGTCTGTGTCGTTTCCGCTTTCCTGATTGAATGAAGCCTCTGGTATTTCGTCTATCGAAGTTGATGACGAGGTTAATTCACTATTGTCCATTTCTGTAACATTTGTGTTTGTTGGCTCTTCTGCTGTAGTGTTGTTTTCTTCGTTTCCTAAATTCAATTCGTTTTGCTTTTTGCGTGCTTCAATAGCCGAAAGCAATTCCAATTCTTTCTTTGATTTGCGCCCTCTGTGTTTAGGTATGGCCTGGAGCATTTCTTCAGGAGTGAGTTCTGTCTTCTCTGCCATATCTTCTTGACCTTCGTCCAAAGGGTTTTGAGCAGTGGTTGTCTGAGCCGCTTTGGGTTTCTTGGCATCGAAGTTCTCGCCTTCTTTGCCGCTAACTGTATACACTCTATCTGTGTCTTTCTTTACTATTCGGGTGCGGCGGCGCTTGGCAGTGAGAGGGTTTTTGGTGCTCTCTATCTCTGCCTGCTTGTCAAGAATGGCGTAGATGAAGGCTTCTTCATTCGAACCTTCAGGCGCTTCTGCGCCCATCTCGTTTGCAATAGCCTGCAATTCCGATATATCTTTGGCTGATAATTCGTCTTTACTATACATGGAAATTAATAAAATAATGTAAGAGGTACGTTTCAGAATAGAAACGTATATAACTTGAAATTATAATTGTGATGCAAAGTTACAAATATTATTGCAATTATGTCGTCAATCAATGATAATGATTTGTTTAATTAACACATCTTAACTGTGGTGAGTGCTGTTGTAGTATGAAATGGTTATATGCTGAAGATAGCAGCTTTGTATGATATAGAGTATTGGTGGTTGTACAAAAAGAGATGTGCTAAAACCCTAAATTAAGAGCTTTAGCACATCCCGTTTATATTAAGCGTTAGGCTTAAATTATCAGTTTGCGATATTTAATGTCGGGCTATTATTAGCTTTCAGAGAACTTCTTGGCGGCGCGCAACTGGTGGCGCATGTTGCTCAGAAGCTGCTGGCTCTCCTGCAGGAGGTTGAGGTATACCAGTGATACCTGCAAGTTGTTGTTGCCCTTGGCCTGCTGAATTCGGTCGATGTGGCGCTTTCTAACAACCGACAACTCGTCTTTGCACTCGTCTGCCATTGCGAGAGTCTCGCGGTAGTGCTCAAATCTGCCGGTCGAAATCTGTGCCTCTGTTTGCTGCATGAGGTCGTTGATGTTGGCACGTATTGGTCTGAATTCGTCGATGTATGTTTGTGGCAGCGGGTTGAAGTTGTTGTCGACATGTTCCTTAACCGGGTCGAGTATTCTGCGCAAGCAATATATGTACTGTTCTGAAGAGTTTATACCAAGGTGGAACCAAGTGTTGCGCTCTATTGCGATGTCAACAGGTACTCGCTTCAAGGCAAGCAACTCCTGACGTCTAAAGATTTTGAGCATATCCTTTTCTTTTGAAAGTTCCTTGGCAACCTTGCGCAATACTCTTGGGCGCTCGTTCTCAAGTCCGTCCAATATGTTGTTGAACTCGTTGATGGCAAATCTTGCTGTGAAGCTCTGGGTGCGCGCCACGTGCTTTGAGAGCAAGTCCCATACAATCTCCGGGTCGTGTGTGCTCATCATGAGGCGGAACACATTGCTCTTGTCTGCCTCCTTCTCCTTCTTGGCATACTGGCGGTTGCTGCGTATAAGAAGGAATATAACCAACCCGATGAAAAGAATCTTGGCTACTATACCACCATAGAACATTATGAGGCAGACAACTGCACAGGCACCGAAAGCCACAGCAGCTGTAATAAACCAGCCACCGATAACGCTGATAACACCAGTTACTCTGAACACTGCGCTCTCACGGCTCCAAGCTCTATCTGCCAAAGACGAACCCATAGCCACCATAAATGTTACGTATGTTGTAGACAGAGGCAACTTGAAGTTGGTACCGATAGTGATAAGCATAGATGCAAGTACAAGGTTTACGGCAGCACGAACAACGTCGAAAGCGGCGCCGTCTTCAAGCTCAACCTCCTGCTTGTTGAAGCGGCTGTCAATCCATCTCTTTATACATTCAGGCATGTATTGCATTATCCAGCTGTTGGTGTCCTGTGTCACGCGAACGATGCTGCGTGCGGCACGGCTTGTTCCGAACATCTCGTCGCCCTCGTCCTGACGGCTAAGGTCCACACTTGTCTTGATAACGTTGCGTGCCTTCTTTGATGTAGCCATTGCTATAATCATCACGACACCGGCGCCGAAGAGGTAGAAAGGAGGAGTTTGTGCCGACTCCTTAAGCGAGTCCATGAAGAATGTAGTGTCAGTAGCGCCATTGGCGTTAGCCATAAAGTCGTTGTAAGAGTCGAGTCCGGCAAGAGGCACACCGATAAAGTTTACGAGGTCGTTGCCTGCAAACGCCATAGCCAAGCCGAAGGTGCCCATAAGCACAACAAACTTGAACACGTTGATTCGCAGCAGATGGAACACCTCCATCAAGATAGATGAACCTATGAATGTGTAAACCAGCAACATACCAGTGTTGGCCTGTACCCAATCTCTGATGCTGTCGTCAAGATAGTGGCTCTTGCAGATGCCCTTCAAGAAAATGAAGTAGGCGAGTGAGGTAAAGGCGATACCGCCAAACAATGCGATAGAGTAGCGCGAGTGCTTCTTATAGTTAAAGGTGAAGACAACACGCGAAATCCACTGCACGATGCAACCGAATACAAAGGCAATGGCAACGCTTACGAATATAGCGACTATCACGCTAAGAGCCTTGTCGGTGTTGAGCAGGTCGCCGAATGTAAGCGACGGGTCTGTTGCAATCTTCAATGCTGCAATTACAAAGGTACCTCCCAGCAACTCGAAGACAAGCGAAACGGTTGTAGATGTCGGCATTCCGAGCGTGTTGAACATGTCGAGCACAATGACATCCGTAACCATTACGGCAAGGAATATTGTCATTACGTCATAGAAGGTGAAGTTGGCTGGCTGCATAATGCCGTGTCGTGCCACGTCCATCATGCCCGACGACATCACTGCTCCGAGAGCCACACCTGCCGACGCTACTATCAAGACAGTACGAAACTTAGCCACTTTTGCACCAATGGCACTGTTAAGAAAGTTCACGGCATCGTTGCTGACACCGACGAACAGGTCGAATACTGCCAAGCATAGCAGGAAGACGACGATACAAAGATAAATTGTTTCCATTTATTGTTTATATATTTATGTATTTCTTCTGTTCTTCAGCTCTTTGTTTTTGACACTGCAAAATTACTTGGTGTATATTACACGATGTTTAAACATATGTTACAATCCTGTTACGAAATGTTACGTTTCACATTAGTTATCAACATTTTTTGTAGTCATTATCGCACGTATGTCCTCCTTTTTCATTAACTTTGCATCCGTTATAACATTTCTGAGAAATTAATACAAAACGATAATTATAAAATGTCAAACAAGTTTGTTGAACACAAGGGTTTCAATCTTGTAGAAACCAACAAGGAGGTTTTGGACAAGTGGATGGCTGATGATGTCTTCCACAAGTCGATTGACGAACGTGAGGGTTGTCCACAGTTCGTGTTTTTTGAGGGTCCTCCCTCAGCCAACGGTCATCCGGGCATCCATCACGTATTGGCGCGCGCCATCAAAGACACATTCAACCGCTATAAGACAATGCAGGGATTCCAGGTTCACCGCAAGGCGGGCTGGGACACACACGGACTTCCTGTAGAGCTTGGCGTTGAGAAAGAGCTTGGCATTACCAAGAAGGATATCGACAACAAGGCATCAGAGAAGTATATCTCTACAGAAGATTACAACCACAAGTGCCGTGAGAATGTGATGATGTTTACTGCCGAGTGGCGTAAGCTTACAGAGGAGATGGGCTATTTTGTCGACCTCGACCATCCATATATTACATACGACAACAAGTATATCGAGACATTGTGGTGGCTCCTCAAGCAGCTCTACAACAAGGGCCTGCTTTATAAGGGCTATACAATCCAGCCTTATTCGCCAGGTGCTGGTACCGGTCTGTCGTCTCACGAGCTCAACCAGCCAGGTTGCTATCGTGATGTCAAGGACCTCACTGCTACGGTACAGTTCCTCATCAAGGATCCTAAGGCAGAGTGGACAAAGTGGGGTAAGCCTTATTTCGTGGCTTGGACCACAACACCTTGGACCTTGCCTTCTAACGTGGCGCTTTGCGTTGGACCTAAGATTGATTATGTTTCGGTAGAGACATACAACCTCTATAGCGGCGAGCCAATGACTCTCGTTATGGCAGAGAATCTTGTTAAGGCTTACTTGAAGCCTGAGCAAGAGTGCACAGAGGGCGAGCTTGCTCCGTTTGACAAGGAGAAGAAACAGTGTCCATGGCGCATTACAGGCCACTTCAAGGGCACCGAGCTTGAGGGTATGCACTATGAGCAGCTTATGCCGTGGGTTAAGCCGTGCGAGAAGGTGGACGACTTCGCACCTAAGTTTGTCATCGAATATGCAGCCGCTCACCCCGAGAAGGTGTTCACAAGCGAGGACGGACGCGACAAGTTCGTCGAGATGGAGAGCGAAGCTTTCCGTGTAATCCTCGGCGACTACGTTACAACAGATGATGGTACGGGCATCGTACACATCGCTCCTACATTTGGTGCCGACGACGCCAAGGTTGCCAAGGATGCCAATATCCCTGCTCTATACCTTATAAATAAGAAGGGCGAGACACGTCCAATGGTCGACCTTCAGGGTAAGTTCTATCTTATCGACGAGCTTGACAGCAACTTTGTCAAGGCTTGTGTTGACAAGGAGAAGTACGGCCACCACGCTGGTGACTACGTCAAGAATGCCTACGACCCACAGTTCAACAAGGACGGTGTGTGGGACAAGAAGGCTTCAGACAAGGCAGAAGACCTCAACGTTGTACTTTGCTACGAGCTTAAGCAGGAAGGCAAGGCCTTCAAGACAGAGAAGCACGTACACAACTATCCTCACTGCTGGCGTACCGACAAGCCAATTCTCTACTATCCGCTCGACAGCTGGTTCATCAAGGACACAGCACGCAAGGAGCGCATGGTAGAACTTAATAAGACCATCAACTGGCAGCCAGAGTCTACCGGTACCGGACGCTTTGGCAACTGGCTCGAGAACCTCAACGACTGGAACCTCTCGCGCTCTCGTTTCTGGGGAACACCGCTGCCTATCTGGCGCGACGAGAACCATGGCGAGAAGTGCATCGGCTCTCTCGAAGAGCTTTATGCAGAGATCGAGAAGTCGGTAGCAGCAGGTGTTATGAAGAGCAATCCGATGAAGGACAAGGGTTTTGTACCGGGCGACTACTCTAAGGAGAACTACGACCGCATCGACCTCCATCGTCCTTATGTAGACTATATCGTTCTCGTAAACGACGAGGGCAAGCCTATGTACCGCGAGGCCGACCTTATCGATGTATGGTTCGATTCAGGCTCTATGCCTTACGCACAGCTCCACTATCCGTTTGAGGGCGAGATGTCGCATGGCACCGAGGAAGACCGCAAGGCTCTTATCAACAGCCAGTACGAGAGCTTCGCTATAGCACCTAAGTTCTATCCAGCCGACTTTATCAACGAGGGTGTCGACCAGACACGTGGATGGTTCTTCACATTGCACGCCATCGCTACAATGGTGTTCGATTCGGTGGCATTCAAGAACGTTATCTCTTCAGGTCTCGTGCTCGATGCCAAGGGCAACAAGATGTCTAAGCACTTAGGCAACGCCGTCAATCCGTTTGAGCAGATAGAGAAGTACGGAGCCGATGCTGTGCGCTTCTATATGATGACCAACTCGGAGCCTTGGGACAACCTTAAGTACGATGAGAAGGGTGTAGACGAGGTTCGCCGCAAGTTCTTCGGTACATTATATAATACATACTCGTTCTTCTCGGGCTATGCCAATGTTGACGCATTCGACAACGAGGCAGCTCAGGTGCCTGTAGCTGAGCGTCCGGAGATTGACCGTTGGGTGCTCTCTGTACTCAACACTCTCGTTAAGGGTGTGCAGAAGGAGATGGAGGGTTACGACCCGACACGTGCCGGCCGCCTTATCGAGGACTTCGTCAACAACGACCTCTCTAACTGGTATGTTCGCTTGAACCGCAAACGCTTCTGGGGTAAGGAGATGTCGCAGGACAAGCTTGCCGCTTATCAGACACTTTATACATGTCTTACTACAGTGGCTAAGCTCCTCGCACCATTCGCACCGTTCTTCGCCGACCAGCTCTTCTGCGACCTTGGAGCCGCACAACTTGAGGGCACAACATCTGTACACCTCGCCAAGTTCCCAGTGGTAGACGAGCTGCTTATCGACAACGAACTTGAGGAGCGTATGGGTATGGCACAGAAGATAACCTCTATGGTTCACGCTCTGCGTAAGAAGGTGAACATCGCCGTACGTCAGCCGCTTCAGGCTATAATGATACCTGCTGTGGACGACGAGCAGCGCCGCCACATAGAGGCAGTTAAGGACCTCATCCTCTCAGAGGTGAACGTCAAGGAACTGCGCTTCGTTGAGGGCTCTGGTGTGTTGGTTAAGAAGGTAAAGTGCAACTTCCGTACAATGGGTAAGAAGTTTGGCAAGCTTATGAAGGGCATCGCCGCCGCAATGTCGGCTCTTGAGCAGGACCAGATTGCCGAGCTCGAAACCAACGGCAAGATAGCTGTAGATGTAGAGGGCAATGCAGTTGAGGTTGAGGCTGCCGACGTCGAGATTATATCTGAGGATATTCCTGGCTGGCTCGTCAGCAACGAGGGCAAGCTAACTGTCGCTCTTGAGATTGAACTCAACGACGAGCTCCGCAATGAGGGTATGGCACGCGAGCTTATCTCGCGTATACAGAACCTCCGCAAGGAGACAGGCCTCGAAATCACCGACCGCATCTACGTCACACTCACTCCTAACGAGAAGGTAGAGAAGGCTGTAGCAGGATTTGCCGACTACATCAAGTCGCAGGTGCTCGCTCTTGACATCACTCTCGCCGACAACGACGGAACAGAGACCGAACTCGACGACTTCAAGATTAACATCAAGGTCGTTAAAGCATAAAACCAACCAGTAGGAGGTGCGGCTTAAATAGCCGAACCTCCTATAATTAATTACCTAACTACATTCAACTACAACAATCATGGCAGAAAAGACACGCTACTCTGATGACGAACTCCAGGAGTTTAAGGAGATAATTAATGAAAAGTTGAAACTCGCACGACGCGATTTCAATCAAATGATGGAACAACTTCGCAATGCCGACAACAATGGTGTTGACGATATAGCGCCAACATACAAGACCCTTGAAGAAGGCAGCGCATCACAGTCGAAGGAGGAGATTGCCCAGATGGCAAACCGCCAGCAGAAGTTTATAACAGGTCTTGAGGCTGCACTTGTGCGCATCGAGAACAAGACCTACGGAATAGACCGTATGACCGGCGAGCTCATCCCGAAGGAACGTTTGCGCGTTGTTCCTCATGCTACACTTAGTGTTGCGTCAAAGAATGCACGTAAAAAATAATGATGAAACAAACAACTAAAACCGTCGGCATGGGATGGATTGCAGCGATTATCGTCGCTGCAATCCTCGTTGTCGACCAAATCATCAAGATAGAAGTCAAGACAAATATGTCGCTTGGCGAAGCCTTGCACATAACCGACTGGTTCTACATCGAGTTCATTGAGAACAATGGTATGGCATACGGCATGACGTTTGTCAACAAGCTTGTGCTGTCCTTGTTCCGTATGTTTGCCATTTGTGGAATAGGTTGGTATATATGGCGCGTGGTTAAGTCGGGTCTTTTCAGTAAGGGCTATATCGTATGTCTTTCTATGGTATTGGCTGGAGCTGCCGGCAATCTGATTGACTGTCTGTTTTATGGACTCATATTCAATGCCTCTACACCGTTCAATGTGGCACACTTTGTACCATTCGGCGAGGGCTATTCCATTTTCCTGCATGGAAAGGTGGTGGATATGTTTTATTTTCCGATAATACATACGCAGTGGCCCGATTGGGTACCGGTGTGGGGTGGGGACGACTTCGTTTTCTTCTCGCCGGTGTTCAATTTTGCCGACTCATGTATAAGTGTAGGCGTCGTATTGTTGCTGCTTTTCTTCCGTAAGGATCTTGAGAGAATGTCCGAGGCATGGAAAAAATAAATAAGATGAAAACAAACAGTTGGTATACCGACATCTGCAAATCGCTTGTTGTCGTTGCGCTTGCCGTATTGTCGCTTGTGGGTTGCAAGCCTGGTATTCCGGGCAAATATCTCCAGGCCGACGAGATGGCGGACATTCTCTACGACTATCATCTTGCAGATGGCATCAGCAACAGCTCTATGCAAGGCACGCGCGACTCTATCACCTTGCGCACCTTTCGTGCCAACATCCTGCGCAAATATGGTGTAACGCAAGCCCAGTTCGACTCGTCGCTTGTCTACTACACCCGTCATACAAAGCTTCTTGAAGATGTGTATACCAAGCTTGTCGACCGATTCAATTCCGAGTCGGTAGCTCTTGGTGGTGCCTCTATGTCGCTTGGTGATGATGTAGCAAGCAGCGACACCGCCAACATCTGGGGGCATGCGCCTTCGTTTGTACTTGCCCCGTATGCGGCAGCCAACCGGTTGTCGTTTGATTTGAAGGCGGACACATCCTTCCATGCCGGCGATAGATTCCTGCTCGACTTTGACGCTTCGTTCATCTGTCAGGACGGATCGCGCAATGCCTCGGTGGTACTTGCCGTAACCTACGACAACGACAGTACGGAGTATGTATACAATAGCGTTATATCGTCCTCACACTATCATCTACAGATAGACAATGCAGGCCGAAAGGCAATAAAGTCGGTAAGTGGTTTCTGGCTTTTGTCGAACGATATGTCTATGCTTTCGGCTTCGCAGACTACATTGAAGCTGCTTGTTGTAAGCAACGTTAAGCTTATACGTATGCATACAAAGCCCGTCGCTGTAGAGCCTGAGCTTGCTGATGGCGAGAATGGCGACTCAATAAAACCTTTGAATAAAGACACTGCAAAGCTAAAGCGGGTATCGCTTAAGCCAATGCAGCCCATCTCGCACAGGCCGCTTAAGCTTAAGCCCTAACGTCCATAAGATATGAAACGCTCGGTAGCAGCCAATAGGGTGATACCCCCCGACAATACAGAGATAAAGTTGGGAGTTGTCGAAATGGAAGATGCGGCGGTAACCCGTGTCTATAGTCTGCAAGGCGAGCAGCCCTTCACCGAATGGATAGGTGGAACAATATCCATCCTAAAATCTACAGATGGTGTGCTGCATGCCTATAAAGACAATGTACAGATTAAATAATAACAAATAATAAAAAGAGATTATGCTTAGTGTAAACGAATTGGAAGACCGCCTTATCGACCTCTCTTTTGCAGAGGATATAGGCGATGGCGACCACACAACCCTTTGTTGTATTCCTGATACAGCTATGGGCAAGTCGCACTTGTTGATTAAGGAGGATGGCATCCTCGCTGGTGTTGAGGTGGCAAAGCGCGTGTTCGCACGTTTCGACCCCACTATGCAGGTGGAAGTGCTCATCAACGATGGAGCACACGTCAAGAAGGGCGACATCGCTATGGTGGTTACCGGCAAGGTGCGCTCGCTGCTCCAAACAGAGCGCCTTATGCTTAACATTATGCAGCGCATGAGCGGCATTGCCACAATGACAGCCAAGTATGTGGAGCGTCTTAAGGGCACAAAGACACACGTGCTCGACACACGCAAGACCACTCCGGGTATGCGTATGCTTGAGAAGCAGGCAGTCAAGATTGGCGGCGGTATGAACCACCGTATCGGCCTGTTCGATATGATTCTGCTTAAGGACAACCACGTCGACTTCGCTGGCGGCATTGCCAACGCTATCAACCGTTGCCACGAGTATCTCAAGGAGAAGGGATTGGACCTTAAGATTGAGATAGAGGTACGCAATTTCGACGAGCTTCACCAGGCTATGGAGTGTGGCGGCATCAACCGCATCATGCTCGACAACTTCTCTGTAGAGGATACAAAGAAGGCTGTTGAGATTGTTGCAGGCAGGTACGATACAGAGTCGAGCGGCGGCATAACCTTCGATACCATCCGCGACTATGCCGAGTGTGGTGTTGACTTCATCTCTGTGGGTGCTCTTACCCATTCGGTTAAGGGTCTTGATATGTCGTTCAAGGCTTGCTAAGAGGCCTCACCCCAGCCCCTCCCCAATAGGGAGGGGAGTGGTATGTGAGACTTGCTTAAATCAATCATTTTTTATATATGCAAACATCTGTTTTTTTCAAGACTCTTGCACTTTCCGCTTTCCTTTCTACAGCTGCGGTTTCGGCTTCAGCCTGCACCAACTTCATTGTAGGCAAGAAGGCAAGTGTGGATGGCTCTGTAATGGTGACATATAACGCCGACGACTATGGTATGTTCGGTTATCTGTGCCACTATCCTGCCGGAACCCGCAAGCCTGGCGAGATGCGCAAGATATACGATTGGGATTCGGGCGAATATCATGGCGAGATTCCCGAAGCTTCGGTTACATACAATGTCATTGGCAATATCAACGAGTTTCAGCTCTCTATTGCCGAGACCACTTACGGCGGACGCGAGGAGATGGTCGACCCAACCGGCATCATCGACTATGGTTCGCTTATCTACTTGGCGCTTCAGCGCTCTAAGACGGCACGTGAGGCTATCTCGGTTATGACGTCGCTTGTTGAGAAGTACGGCTATTGCTCTGAGGGCGAGACCTTCTCTATATGCGACCCCAACGAGGCGTGGATTATGGAGATGCAAGGCACCGGCAAAGGCTCTAAGGGTGTAGTGTGGGTAGCACGGCGCATACCTGACGATGCTATCTGCGCACATGCCAACCAGAGTCGTATCGGCAAGTTCAATATGAAGGACAAGAAGAATGTGATGCACTCGAAGAACGTCATTTCTTATGCCCGCAAGATGGGTTGGTTCACAGGCAAGGATGCCGACTTCTCGTGGAAGCAGACATACGCGGCTCCCGACTTCTCTGGCCGCCGATTCTGCGACGCCCGTGTTTGGAGCTTCTTCAACCACTGGCAGAAAGGCTTCGACCGCTACTTGCCTTGGGCTCTCGGCAAGGACGAGAAAGCAGAGGATATGCCTTTGTGGATTATCCCCGACCGCAAGCTTAGCGTTCACGACGTTGAGATGTGCATGCGCGACCACTATGAGGGCACAGCCTTGGCTATCGACTCTACCAATATTGGTGGCGGCATATACCAGATGCCTTATCGCCCTACACCGCTGACGTTCAAGGTAGACGGCAAGGAATACTTGAACGAGCGTCCTATCTCTACACAGCAGACAGCCTTCAGCTTTGTGTCGCAGCTTCGCTCGTGGTTGCCTAACGAGATTGGCGGCATTATTTGGTTCGGCAACGACGATGCCAACATGGTGGCTTACACACCGGTATATTGTGGCAGCACCGTTCAGCCAGAGTGCTACAACACTCCTGGCGCCGACGCCGTGACCTACTCGGATAAGAACGCTTTTTGGGTGTGCAACTGGGTAAGCAATATGGTGTACCCACGCTACTCGCAGCTCTTCCCCGAACTGCAGTCTGTACGCGACTCGCTTGAGACAAGCTACTTCGCAGCACAGAAGCAGGTGGAGGACAAGGCCATGGCGCTGTATGCCACAGACAAGGCCGCTGCCGTTAAGTATCTTAACGACTATAGCAACGAGAAGGCGCAGCAGATGCTTGCCTCATGGCACGACCTCGCACGCCTTATCATCGTCAAGTACAACGATATGGCTGTAAAGAAGACCAAGGACGGCAAGCTCATCCGCTCTGTAGTACGTCCAAGCTACCCTGCAAGCTTCGCCAAGAAACTTGTAAAGGAAACCGGCGACTGGTATGCAGTGCCAGAGAAGAAGTAGCATATTTTATAGTTACCAGCTTAGCTGTTTTGAGCAATATAATGGGTTGGATTTCTTAATAGTTATCCAACCCATTTAAGTATATTTATCTAAACAACAATATCATGAACCTAAGAATTAGAGCCTTAGCCATTATGTTGGCTACTTTTAGTCTGGGCGCACATGCTCAGACTACATTCGAAGAAATTAGTGCAGATCTTAACAAGGCAGGTGGTGTCTATTTAGCTTATCCTTCTGTAGAAGCCAAGCAAACACCGGCGCCTAAGGGCTAATTCTCCAAAGTCAAATGTCTTTACTAACAACGAGAATGGCCCATGGGCTGAGGAGTATCGTAAGTTTGAGGAGGCACATACCAACCCCGACCGCCTTGTATCCTCAATATTCTCTAATACCGTCTTTGTTCGTTGCGTTGTAAATCCGCGTGAGTTTATATGGGGAATGTATTGGATTGCTGTGGGTATGCAGGATATAGAGACCCGTGTGTCGTTCTATGACATCTTTACAGCCAAAGAGCTGTTCGATTTGTGGCAATGTGTCAACTATCGTTTCTATATGGGCAACGCCAATCCTCTTGCAAGCAATGGACTTGTGATGGCTAATGCAAAGTCGTTGGTAGAGAACATTATCGAGTCGGCAGACAATGCCATAAAGGACCTTTCTACGGCTGCAACACTGCGCTTTGGACATGATGGCAACATCATTCCATTGTTGGCTTTGCTTCAGGTAGACAACTTTGATGTATCCATTGAGCCGTCTGCTGGAATATACAAGCATTGGTGCGATTTCAAGGCCGCTCCAATGGCTTCTAACATCCAGTTTGTATTCTTTGAGAACAAGGGTGGCGATGTGCTGGTTAAGATTATGCACAACGAGAAGGAGGTTCACATCCCGGTTAAGACAGATATCTGGCCGTATTATCATTGGGATGCAGTGAAGGATTATTATCAGAAACGTTTGGCTACACTTCCGTCTTAATCAGACAAATCTAAGTTATTATATAAGGCTCATCCGCAATATGGAATGAGTAATTGAGAAGTTGCCTAAACCAATCTCACCGATAAACCTCAGTTTGTATCACTCCATGTTCCGGATGAGCCAAGAATTTTAAATCGAAAATAGAATAATTCCTAATCGGTGCAGCCGACAATTCCTAATTCCCCAATGTGCCTTCCCACGACATGCCCCATGGTCCATGCCGCCTGCAGATTGAATCCGCCGGTTATGGCATCGACGTCGAGCACCTCACCAGCAAAGAAGAGGCCCTTGCACACCTTGCTCTCAAGTGTATGCAGGTCGATTGACTCAAGCGACACACCTCCGCACGTTACAAACTCGTCGCGCGCCTTGCCGCGTCCCGCTATCTGGTATATGTCGTTGGTAAGGGTCTCTATAATGCGGTTGAGGTTTTTCTTGCCTATCTCGCCCCAGCGTTGCTCGGCCTTATGCCCCGTTCGGCTTATGATGTAGAGCCAAAGACGGGAGGGAATGTTGAAGGGCCGTATGGTAGCAAGCAGCTTCTGCGCATTGCAGGCAGCTATGCCGCCTATCTCTTCTTCGGCCACAGAGCGGCGGCTCTCTCCCGTCCAGTTGATGGCTATGGCCGATTGGTACCCACACTCGCTAAGGTGACGTGCGGCATGCGATGACAGCTTTAGAGCAGCGGGCCCGCTCATACCCCAATGGGTGATGAGCAACGGCCCCTCTGCCCTGAACTTTGTGCCGGGTATGGATGCCACCACAGGCACTACAACGGTGCCCATAAGCTGCAGCAGCCCGCGGTCGTTGATGTTGAAGGTGTATAGCGACGGAATGGGCTGCGTTATGTCGTGGCCCAAGAGGGCAAACATCCTCAGGCCCTTGCCATTGTGGCTGCCACCGGTGGTTATGGCCACACGGTCGAAGCGGGCCTCCACGCCATTGGCAAAGGCGAGGAGCCACGACTGGTCCTCGTTCTGCGATATGGCTGTAAGGCGGTGCTGCGTATTCTGCTTAACGCCCAGCTGTGTGGCAAGCCCCGTGAGGCAATTGATGATGCTGTGCGAGCTTTGCGACACAGGGAACACACACTCGTCCTCCTGTGTGGTAAGCCTCACGCCCTCGCGCTCGAACCACTGGTATGTGCTGCGGTGGTCGAACCTCTTAAACAGACGCTTCATAAGCTTGTGCCCTCGTGGATAAGCCTGCTTGGCGTCGCTAATGCCCTGGAACGAGTTGGTAAGGTTGCAGCGTCCACCGCCAGTGATCTCTACCTTTGCCAGCATCTTCTGGTTTTTCTCAAATATAGTGATGTCTGCCGATGGACAGTTGCGTTTGGCCTCTATGGCGGCAAAGTAGCCGGCAGCGCCGCCACCGATGATGGCGATGTGGAGTGGTGGATTGGTCATATATATATTTTTATTGCTGTCCGGTAAAACTTTTGCAAAGAAAATAAATTAGGGCTGACACTT
>OIWQ01002496.1_pt1 | contig 18655 bp, 13 predicted proteins | sample 1587571 | NCBI WGS metagenome assembly OIWQ01 (sample SAMEA3888910, study PRJEB22519) | human gut metagenome | biome: human gut; feature: human-associated habitat; material: faeces | place: Denmark | collected 2010 | reverse complement strand
TTTATGTTTATCGCCCTATTGTGGGCTAAGTGCAGCTTGCTGCACCAATAAAAGGGTGTTTTATCGGTTTTTGTCAAAGCCCTGCTATATACTCATATAATCCTAACCGATAAATATACGACAGTCTTTCCAATAACCAGCAACTGATTATTTGGCGATGCTTTTCTGCACCAACTTGCCCTGACGGCGAATGTACAATCCCTTTGAAGGCTTGTTGATGCGTTCGCCTTGGAGGTTGAAGTATTCCACTGGGGCGTTGTCGTTGTTTTCAACCGCCACGTTGTTTATGCCTGTAGTCTCACGGAAGTTTTTATAGTCGGAGTATTCCATGCGGTAGCCTGGCACTGGCACTGGCTCTGAACCGTCCATTGATTCTGCTCTGCTCACGGTGTAAACGAGTGGATAGCCGTATGTTTTGTCATACTCCACCTCGCCAATTATCTCGCGCCATTCTGTTATATTTATAGTCTTGATGCTAAGGCCTTGAGGTGTTGCTTCTTCAATAACTGTATAGTCCTTCTCTCCTGGTCCGTATTCTACTTTTATACTGCCATGTTCCGCATCATTGACAATGATTTTAGCACTCAAAATACGGTTTGCGCCTTGAAATAATATATGACCGTTAAGAATCTGGTTGTCGCAATTCTTCCACACTATATCCGTGTAGGCTATGGCTTGAGCCAACTTTACCTCGCCAGTTTTATTATCTTCATAATATTGGTATACTTTAATTTGCGATGGTTTGCCGTCTTCGCCATAAGTGATAACGTCTTTTTCTTGTGTAATAAACTCTCCCTTTTCGTTCATGCGATACTTCACAACTTCAGTAACACGTCCTTTTTCATCGCGAGTGACGTCGTTCTTTTTTGATCTTAGATCCTTCGTCCATACTCCATCGGTCTTAAAATAGGATATGTCTGAAGTGACGAAATCGGGTACCACCTCGTCATAAGTATACTCATATTTATATGCTTCTTCGAGATTCTCCTTGTCGTTGCCAAATGATGTTACACCTGCCAATAGATTGCCGTAAGAGTTGAATGTATTTACATAATAGGAATAGCGTTTCGTTGATGACTCGGGGGTCCACATTAGATTTTCGGTGAAGATAGTTGTAGCATTACCATTTGAATCGTAGGTGCCGGTGGCGCGTTCTTCGTTCTGCCATTTGTTGTCATTCATAGTTGAAATCACATATGTGCCTAGGGCCAAATAGCACCGTCGCCTTTATCTTCAAGATGTGCCTTGACACGATTCTTCAACAGTGGCGGGTACGTGCCTTGTGCCATTGCTGCGGAAGCAAAGAGCAACATTGTTGCAATGAGATAATTTTTAACCATAGATTTAAGTTGTGCAACACCATAGAGTTAAACATTTGTAGATAGCACATTAAGCGTCAAAAGTAGTGCATAGGATGTGTCCAAAGATAAGGAGTATACTCACCCTGGTGTTGCATAATAAAATAAGCAAGTCCTTATGAACGCCACAAATACACAAATTTAATCCGAGAAATATGGCATCAACCATAATTATATATATATATGTTTTTTATTTTTCGACCCCTCATTCTATCACTTTTTTGCCAGTGCAGTGCTGTATAGTGTTGATATATAAGTAGATACCGGAGTGTTAGGTGGCAAGGCAGGAGGGAGAGCTATCACTAATCTGTCATTGATCCATCACTACTACATCGCCAGAACCTGTCGTAATCTCAATAAAAAAGCGAGATTACGACAGATTTCTTGTTTAAAAGTTGTCGTAATCTCGTATTTTGTGTAACTTTGCGACAGGTTTAGCTAATACAAGATAGGTATGAAGGAGAATATTATAGGCAGAGAACAAGAGATAGAAAAGCTTGAAAACTATATTTCAAGTCGCAAATCAGAATTTATTGCCATCTATGGCAGACGTCGTGTAGGCAAGACTTTTCTTGTAAAGGAATTGTTTGAAAACCGATTCGCGTTTCGTGTTACGGGCAAGGACAATGTTACAACAAAAGAGCAGCTTACAAGTTTTAGCTTCGCCCTTAACGACCAATTAGGCATAGAGACAGATGCTACTAATTGGCCGGAAGCCTTCCGGCTTCTTCAAAAAGCATTGGAAAAGATGTCAGAAGGCACAAAAATTATCTTCTTCGACGAGCTTCCGTGGTTTGACACTTATGCTTCCAACTTTATCAGCGCCCTTGAACACTTCTGGAACGACTGGGCTTCATACCGTAGCGACATCAAGCTGATAGCTTGCGGAAGTGCTACAACATGGATGCTCAACCAGGTTATCAATTCGCGAGGAGGTCTGCATAACCGCATTACCCACAACATACTTCTTTCTCCATTCAAGTTACATGAGGTGGAAGCGTATTTTAAATCGCAAGGTTTCTATTATGAGCGACCGGAAATTATTGAATGTTATATGGCTATGGGTGGAGTGGCTTATTACTTGTCGCTTTTCGAGAACAACAAAAGCGTGGCGCAGAATATCCAGCAGCTTTGCTTCACACGTGGTGGAGAACTTTCTGAAGAATTTGAGCGTCTGTTTAATTCGCTCTTCAAGAAAGCAGACAACCACTTGGCCATAGTTACAGCCCTGAAGAACAAGGGCAAGGGCATGACCCGACAAGACCTGCTTGATGCTACGGGAATGGCAAACAACGGCAGATTCAGCCAGATACTCAAAGAACTTGAGCAATGTGATTTCATTCGCAGTTACACACCATTTGGCAAGTCGAAGAAAGATATGATGTTTCAGTTGATAGATCCATTCTGCCTGTTTTATTTTAAATTTATGCATAACAAAGGCTCGTTTCTCGACAACTATTGGGTCAAGATGCAAACCACTGCCGAGTATGAATCGTGGTGCGGGCATGCTTTCGAGATTGTTTGTCTTCATCACATCAACGAGATTGTAAAGGCTTTGGGCATAGACGGTAGTATCAACACTCCTTGTTCGTGGTCTTATCGGCCTACAGCTAAGGTAATGGCAGACGAGGAGGCCGATGACGACTTGAAGCATGGAACGCAAATAGACCTGCTTATAGATCGCTCCGACAAATCTATTTCCATCTGCGAGATGAAGTATTGCAATGGGGAATATGAGATTAGCAAGGCTTACGACACTCATTTGGCACATCGTTTAAAGGTTTTCAAGAAAGTAACGAAGACTACAAAGACGCTTATTCCTACTTTCGTTACGCCGCATGGTCTATTTAATAATATGTATGCAAGAAAGATTAACAGGCAGGTAATAGGAAACGACTTGTTTTAGGTTTTGTCTTACAACATTATGTGATACTTCTGTGTTAGGTATATGATAGGTGCCACCCATACACTGCGACCTAACACTATCATTGCTTGTTGATAGCCAATGTGTTACAAAAATACACCCCCGGAAAAATGATAGAATGAGGGGTTGGCGAAAAAAAACATTTATATAGGAGGACAGCACCTTGCCGTACCACACAAGTAGCTATATTATAATAAAACAGGTAGCTTGAGTGGTACGGCAACATGCCGTACTTCCTACTATTACCAAGGCTTTGTAACATGCCAATAAAGGCTTTGTAACACTCCAATCAAGCTTTAGTGACCGACCAATTAAGCCTTAGTGACCGACCAATTAAGGCTTACTTGTTGTAGAACTGGCGGTCGGTTACAATCTGGCGCTTTGTTAGTAGGCCCTCGGCGTATTCCTTTGGCGACATACCGCGGTTGTTCTTGAAGCAGCGGTTGAAGTAGGGCACGTCGTTGAATCCCACCATATAGCACACCTCTGTAATGTTGAACGAGCCTTGGCGCAGCAGATAGCAGGCGCGGTCTACACGCAGCTTGTTGAGGTATGTGATGTAGGTCTGTCCTGTGGCCTTCTTGAAGAAGGTGCAGAACGACGAGCGGTTCATGCCCACGTGGTCGGCTATCATGTCGATGGTGATGGGGCGTGCGTAGTGCGACTGTGTGAACTCCTTAACCTTCTTGATGCGCTCTGATGTGCGGTCGTTCTCGGAGAAGCGTCCAACGATGGTTGCCGACTCCTCGCGTTTGGAGAGCAACAGCAGCAGGCGGAAGATGAAGGGCAGCATCTCGCTTTGCTCCTCGCTTGCCATTTTGGCGAGCATCTCTGCCAAGATGTTGGTGGTGTTCTCGTCGAACGACAGTACCGACGATACCGACTTGACGCGCTCCAGGCGCCCCGTAAGCTCGGGGAAGGCGCTTACGCAACGGTCTATAAACTCGGTCTTAAAGGTAAGGGTGTAGTAGGCTATACAACCGTCGTGGTCGGTATAGTTGTCGTCGAACTTCCAGCAGTGTGGTATGTGAGGCGGTATAAATGCAAGGCTACCTGCGGCAAACTCTGTCTCAGAATCACCGAGTATACGTTTGCCACGTCCAAAAACGATGTAAGTGAGCTCCCAAGAGTCCTGGCGGTGCAATGGAAGTTGCTCACATGGCTTCATTCTTTTGTACTCAAATTTGTAAAGATCCATATCCGTAGTAATGTTAATTCTTTTTTATTATATTAGTGTTGGTTTTTGTGAAATTGATTAGTTATTACTAATCAATCACAAAAATACGATTATTAATTGATATCTGTTTCTTTTTTTAACATTTATAAGGTTTTTATCGCATTGATTTAATTATCCCAACATACTTATGTTTTATCTTTTATACACGTTTTTCAATCGTTCATGCACAATAAACGATTATTTATGCCAAAGATACGACATTTTGTACATACTAACAAAAATCATTGGTAAATTTAAGACTTATTATTGTTTTCGTCCCCTTAAGGCATCGTTATGCTATCCATATATTTCATTTTTACTCTAAAATTAGTATAATTAACCCTAACGCCATAAAAAAGACGGGCTGCGGTAATACACCTTTTGGAAATAATTTATAAATTTGTGGAAACCTAAAAACAACTGCACGTTATGAAATACGCCGAATACATCAAACAGATAGAGATAGACTCGCTTTGGAGCGGACGCCGCCATGTGGTATGGAATCTGGACCGCCAGGTAAACATACTTAGTGGTATAAACGGTGTGGGCAAGAGCACCATCCTCAACAAGGTGGTAAAGGGCTTGGCATCGGGGGGCGAATTTCCGAGCCACATGCTTAAGGGCGTGCGCATAAGTGTGGAGCCGGAGGACGCCAAGTGGATAAGGTACGACGTTATACGCTCGTTCGACCGGCCCATACTTAACCTCGACGCTGTGGGCAAACTGAACACCGCCCTGTCCGACCTAACTACCGAGCTGGACCTGCAGCTGTTCTTCCTTCAGCGCAAGTATCTCGACTATCAGGTAAACATTGGCAACCGCATCATTGCCTGTCTGCAAAGCGGCGATGCCGATACGGCGCTTAAGGCGCAGAAGATATCGGCGCCCAAGAAGACTTTCCAAGACCTTATCGACGACCTCTTTGCCGAGACAGGCAAGCGCATTGTGCGCACGGAGAACGAGATTCGATTCTCGCAGATAGGCGAGACGCTTACGCCCTACCAGCTGTCGAGCGGCGAGAAGCAGATGCTCGTCATTATGCTTACGGTGCTTGTGGAGGACCAGCAGCCATACGTGCTCTTTATGGACGAGCCAGAGGTGAGCCTGCACATCGACTGGCAGCAGAGGCTTATAGACCTTATCCTTACCCTTAACCCCAACGTACAGATAATATTGACCACCCACTCGCCTGCCGTCATCATGAACGGATGGGCCGACCGTGTGACCGAGGTGAGCGATATTACCGACCAAATCTAAGGCTTATGGCTAAACGACTGCGCGACAGCATAACGTCGCAATACATTGAGGCCGCCAACCGCCTTAACTCGCAGAAGGCGCGCCGACGCATCGTGGCTTATGTGGAGAGCTATGATGACGTGTTCTTCTGGCGCTCCATTCTGGCGCAGTTCGAGAACGGCGAGCGCTATTTTGAGGTGATGCTGCCCTCGCGTCTCGAGCATCTCGAGCGTGGCAAGAAGGCTGCCATAATGAGCCTGATATCCGACGGAGCCATTGGCAAGGACATGATAGCCTGTGTGGATGCCGACTACGACTACCTGCAGCAGGGCGCCACGCCAACGTCCAAAACCATATTGGACAGCCCTTACATCTTCCACACCTACGCTTATGCCATAGAGAATATGCAGTGCTACGCCCCGTCGCTGCACGAGATATGCGTGGCTGTAACGCTAAACGACAGCCCCAAGTTCAACTTCGAGACCTTCCTTGCCGAGTTTTCCACAACTATCTTCCCGCTGTTTGTATGGAATATATGGTCGTACCGCACCTCGTCCACGCAGAAGTTTTCCATCACCGACTTTCTGCGCGCTATCGAGATGGGCAACATTTCGCCAGATACGGCAGCCGAGCAGCTTGCCACCCTGCGCCGTAGGGTGGCCCACCGCATCAACATCCTGCAACGCCAGCACCCCGACGCCAAGGAGAGTTATCTCAAGATAAAGGACGAGCTTAAGCAGCTTGGCGTGCTTCCGGCGCAGACGTACATGTACATACAGGGCCACTTCCTGTTCGACAAGATAGTGATGCCGCTTATGAAGAAGGTGTGCAACCAGCTTATGCGCGAGCGCGAGCGCGAGATATCCCGGCAGAGCCTGCACTCCACACAGTACAACAACGAGATGTCGTGCTACTCGTCGAGCGTGGCAGACGTGCAGCTTATGATGCGCCGCAACATAGGGTTCACCAATTCGGAGCAGTATAAGAGGATTGTGGACGACCTCGAGAAAAGAATAGAATGATGCTGTAAGTTTGTACAGATGCTATGGCTTTGCACTAAAAATTCAGTTATTTTTTGTACCTTTGTGCACGATTTTAGTATTGCAATATAAAGACATGAAGTTATACAGTGATGCCGAACTGGCACAGATACTCGACAAGAAGATATTTCATAAGATAGGCGAAGTGGCCGACGAGATGCATGTAGAGTGCTATCTTGTGGGCGGATATGTACGCGATATATTCCTCGAACGCCCCACCAACGACATTGATGTGGTGGTGGTGGGCAGCGGCATTGATGTGGCAAAGGCGCTGCAAAAGAAGCTCGGGCTTAACCCCAAGACAGGCAAGCCGCGCGCTCATCTTGCCGTATACCGCAACTTCGGCACTGCCCAGGTGAAATATTACGACACCGAGGTAGAGTTTGTGGGTGCCCGACGCGAGAGCTACGACCGCAACTCGCGCAAGCCGGTGGTAGAGGACGGCACACTGGAGGACGACCAGAACCGCCGCGACTTTACCATCAACGCTATGGCGGTGTGCCTTAACCAGGACCGCTTTGGCGAGCTTGTCGACCCCTTCGACGGCATATACGACCTTGAGGACGGCATAATACGCACACCGCTCGACCCCGACATCACCTTCTCCGACGACCCGTTGCGCATGATGCGCTGCGTGCGGTTCTCGGCACAGCTGCGCTTCTATATCGACGACGAAACCTTCGACGCCCTTGGCCGTAATGCCGAGCGCATCAAGATAGTGAGCGGAGAGCGCATTGCCGACGAGCTTAACAAGATAATGAAGACCCCACAGCCAAGCCGCGGCTTTGTGGAGCTACAGCGCTGCGGACTGCTGCAGCTCATCATACCAGAGCTTGCAGCACTCGACATCGTGGAGACGCGCAACGGCAGAGCACATAAAAACAACTTCTACCACACGCTTGAGGTGGTTGACAATGTGGCCAAGAACAGCGACAACCTATGGCTGCGCTGGGCGGCACTGTTCCACGACATTGGCAAACCAAAGTCGAAGCGTTGGGAACCGGCTGCCGGATGGACCTTCCACAACCACAACTACCTCGGCGCCAAGATGATACCGTCAATATTCCGCCGCATGAAGCTGCCTATGGACGCTAAGATGAAGTATGTGGAGAAGCTTGTCGACCTGCACATGCGCCCCATTGTTATAGCCGACGAGGAGGTGACCGACTCGGCTGTAAGACGCCTTATGAACGATGCCGGCGACGACATCGACGACTTGATGACGCTGTGCGAGGCCGACATCACATCGAAGAACGAGGTTAGGAAGAAGCAGTTTCGCGAGAACTTCCGTATGGTGCGCGAGAAGCTTGCCGACCTTAAGGAGCGCGATTATAAGCGCTTGCTGCAACCCGTAGTAGACGGCAACGAGATAATGGAGCTTTTCGGACTGAAGCCGTGCCGCGAGGTCGGGCAGCTTAAGCAATATCTTAAGGACGCCGTGCTCGATAACCGCGTTGCCAACGAGCATGAGCCGCTTATGCAGCTGCTTACAGCCAAAGCCAAAGAAATGGGACTTGAGCCATTGCCCAAAGCATAAGGGCAATGGGCTTAAGCCTAAATTATTTAATCCTTTTGCCGCAAAAGCATACTTATATATAAAAAAAGTAGTAACTTTGCAGACAAATCAGAATTTAATTTCCAAAACACTATACAAGCAGTATGATTTTATTTTTCATGACTCCAAGCAAGAGCGTGATTGCCACAGAGGTCGATCACAAGCTCTCTCAAGACGAGATCAATGAACTGTGTTGGCTTTACGGCGGTGCCACTCTTATCGAGGGTGAGACTGTCGAGGGTTTCTTTGTGGGCCCACGCCGCGAAATGATTACTCCGTGGTGTACGAATGCCGTAGAGATAACTCAGAACATGAGCCTCCACGGCATTTCGCGTATTGAGGAGTACTTCCCCGTAAGCTCTAAGGACGCCGACCACGACCCGATGCTCCAGCGTATGTACGAGGGTTTGAACCAGACGATTTTCACCGTCAACCACAACCCCGAACCAATCAAACGCGTGGAGAATATCGAGGAGTATAACGAGCAGGAAGGTCTTGCCCTGTCGGCAGAGGAGATAGAGTATCTTCATAAGATAGAGAAGGAATTGGGTAGACCATTGACCGACTCGGAAATCTTTGGCTTCGCACAGATCAACTCTGAGCACTGCCGCCATAAGATATTCGGCGGTACCTTCATCATCGACGGCAAGGAGATGGAGTCGTCGCTGTTTGCAATGATTAAGCAGACTACCAAGGAGAACCCCAACAAGATTCTCTCTGCATATAAGGACAATGTGGCTTTTGCACAGGGACCGGTTGTCGAGCAGTTTGCCCCGAAGGACCAGTCTACATCCGACTACTTCCAGATTAAGGACATCGAGAGCGTTATCTCGCTCAAGGCAGAGACCCACAACTTCCCTACAACCGTAGAGCCGTTCAACGGTGCTGCTACAGGTACTGGTGGCGAGATTCGCGACCGTATGGGTGGTGGTGTAGGCTCATGGCCTATCGCCGGTACAGCTGTGTACATGACAGCCTACCCACGTCTTAAGGACGACGACAACCAGACACGCGACTGGGAGGACATCATGCCCGTTCGTAAGTGGTTGTATCAGACACCTGAGCAGATTCTTATTAAGGCTTCTAACGGTGCTTCCGACTTCGGCAACAAGTTTGGCCAGCCGCTTATCACTGGTTCGGTGCTTACATTCGAGCATCAGGAGGGCGAGGAGAAGTATGCTTACGACAAGGTTATCATGCTTGCAGGTGGTGTAGGCTACGGCACCAAGCGCGACTGCCTTAAGAAGGAACCACAGAAGGGCAACAAGGTAGTTGTGGTTGGTGGCGACAACTATCGCATCGGTCTTGGCGGTGGCTCTGTGTCGTCGGTAGACACAGGCCGCTACAGCAACGGCATCGAGCTTAACGCCGTACAGCGTGCCAACCCAGAGATGCAGAAGCGTGCATACAACCTGGTTCGCGCTCTGTGCGAGGAGGATGTAAACCCCGTAGTTTCTATACACGACCATGGTTCGGCAGGACACCTCAACTGCCTCTCCGAGCTTGTAGAAGAGTGTGGTGGCGAGATTGATATGACAAAGCTTCCTATCGGCGACAAGACTCTCTCGTCTAAGGAAATCATAGCCAACGAGAGCCAGGAGCGTATGGGCTTGCTCATCGACGAGAAGCACATCGACCACGTGCGCCGCATTGCCGAGCGCGAGCGTGCTCCGCTGTATGTGGTAGGCGAGACAACAGGCGACGCCCACTTCTCATTCAAGCAGGGCGACGGTGTTAAGCCGTTCGATCTCGACGTGGCACAGATGTTCGGCCATTCGCCTAAGACCATCATGCGCGACGAGACCGTAGAGCGCCACTATAAAGATGCTGTGTATACACACGAGGAAACTTCGGAGAACGGCAAGGACGACGTTCTCGACAAATATGTAAGCCGCGTGCTGCAGCTCGAGGCTGTGGCTTGTAAGGACTGGCTTACCAACAAGGTAGACCGTTCGGTAACCGGCAAGATTGCACGTCAGCAGTGCCAGGGCGAGATTCAGTTGCCACTGTCCGACTGTGGCGTTGTGGCTCTCGACTACCGTGGCAAGAAGGGTATAGCCACAGCTCTCGGTCATGCACCGCAGGCAGGCTTGGCATCACCAGAGGCAGGCTCGGTTCTGTCTGTAGCCGAGGCTCTTACCAACATCGTTTGGGCTCCTCTTGCAGATGGCATGAACAGCCTTTCGCTCTCAGCCAACTGGATGTGGCCATGCCGTTCGCAGAAGGGCGAGGACGCACGTCTGTACAGTGCGGTTAAGGCCTTGAGCGAGTTCTGCCTCGCATTGAAGGTTAATGTACCTACCGGTAAGGACTCGTTGTCGTTGAGCCAGCAGTATCCTAACGGCGAGAAGATTATCTCTCCGGGTACCGTTATCGTGAGCGCAGGTGGCGAGGTGTCAGACATCCGCAAGGTTGTGTCGCCGGTTGTAGTAAACGACAAGAACTCTTCGCTCTATCATATCGACTTCTCGTTCGACGAGCAGCGTCTTGGCGGCAGCGCCTTCGCACAGAGCCTCGGCTTCGTGGGCGACGACGTTCCTACCGTTAAGAACCCCGAGTACTTTGCCGACTGCTTCAACGCAGTGCAGGAGATGATAGAGAAGGGCTGGATTATGGCAGGTCACGACATCTCTGCCGGTGGTCTTATCACCACATTGTTGGAGATGTGCTTCGCCAACAAGGAGGGCGGTATGAACATCAACCTCCACAACCTCGCAGGCAACGACATCATCAAGATGTTGCTCGCCGAGAATCCGGGTGTTGTTATCCAGGTTTCAGACAAGCACAAGGACGAGTTTAAGGAGTATATGGACGAGAACGGCATTGGTTATGCCAAGATTGGCTACCCAACTCCGTCGGAGCGCACTATCGTTATCAAGAAGGACGAGTATACTCATACCTTCGACATCGACGCTATGCGCGACACATGGTATAAGACATCTTACTTGCTCGACCGCGACCAGAGCTTCAACGGTTGTGCTGCACAGCGCCGCGACAACTACAAGAAGCAGCCGTTGGAGATGAAGTTCCACGACTCGTTCAAGGGTACACTCGAGAGCTATGGCATCTCTGCCGACCGCCGCACACCATCTGGCATCAAGGCTGCCATCATCCGCGAGAAGGGTACCAATGGCGAGCGCGAGATGGCTTACTCGCTCTACCTCGCTGGCTTCGACGTTAAGGACGTGATGATGACCGACCTTATCACAGGCCGTGAGACTCTTGAGGATGTCAACATGATTGTGTTCTGTGGCGGATTCTCCAACTCGGACGTTCTTGGTTCGGCTAAGGGCTGGGCAGGCGCATTCCTCTTCAATCCTAAGGCTAAGGAGGCGCTCGACAAGTTCTATGCACGCAAGGACACCTTGTCGCTCGGTATCTGCAACGGATGTCAGTTGATGGTTGAGCTCAACCTCATCAATCCTGAGCACGAGCACCGCACACGTATGTTGCACAACAACTCGCACAAGTTTGAGAGCACATTCCTTGGCTTGGACATTCCGCAGAACAACAGCGTGATGTTCTCTTCACTCAGCGGCGACAAGCTCGGCATCTGGGTAGCACACGGAGAGGGCAAGTTCTCTCTGCCTGAGGCAGAGGACAAGTACAATGTTGTGGCTCGCTACAACTATGCTGGCTATCCTGGCAACCCTAACGGTTCCGACTATAACGTGGCTGGTATCTGCTCGGCAGACGGTCGCCACTTGGCTATGATGCCACACTTGGAGCGTGCCATCTTCCCATGGCAGAACGCTTGGTATCCAGCCGACCGCCGTCAGGACGACGTCACCCCGTGGATTGAGGCATTTGTCAATGCACGCAAGTGGATTGAGAACAATAAGTAATAGATAAGGCCCCACTCCCAGCCCCTCCCTCTGAATGGAGGGGAGCGGTATGTATATACTGCTTGTTGGGAGTGGGGCTTATTTTATTTTGGGATGTTATTTATATGAACATAAAATTATTTAGCACATTCTTCAAGATAGCGCTTACCAACTTTGGCGGTGGCAACACAATGACACGCGAATTGGAAGCCCTGTTTGTAGACCGTCGCAAATTGTTGACCAAAGAAGAGTTTGCCGACCTGCTTGTTATGGCACAAACAGCACCGGGTGTACAGGCTGTCAACCTTAGCGTCTTTATAGGCTATAAGTTGAAGAAGGTGTCAGGAGCCGTATGTTCGACATTGGGCGTTGCGCTGCCTTCGCTTCTCATCATACTGCTCGTGACATTGCTCTACAACAAGCTTAAGGACTATGCTGTAGTGGCATCCATATTCAACGGTATACGTCCAGCTATCGTAGCTATTGTGGCTATACCCGTATTCAGGCTCGCTGATGCGGCTCGCATAGGGTGGACCAACTTCTGGATTCCGATAGCCAGCGCCCTGCTTATATATATAATAGGTGTCAACCCAATATACGTGCTTGTGGCTGCCGGCATGGGCGGATATCTGTATGGGTTGCTCGTTAAACCAACGGAATAAGGAATTAAAAATTACGAGTTAGGAGTTAAGAATTAAGATTTAGGAATTAAGTGTTTGGAAATCCTCATTAATCAATTACTCATTTCTAAATTCTTCATCGGCTGCAAGCCGACAACTCATAACCCCAAACTCATAATCCCAAACTCCTAACTCCTAATTCTTAATTCTTAATTGCGGAGCTGGGCTCCGCAACAACTCGTAACTCCTAACTCGTAATTCGTAATTCAATATATGCTTTTTCTACAACTCTTCTATACATTCTTCAAGATTGGGCTCTTTAGTTTTGGTGGAGCATACAGTATGTTTGCTCTTATGCAAGACGAGATGGTATACCGTCAGACGTGGTTGTCGTCGGCAGAGTTTCTCAATCTAATGTCGTTGGGACAGGTTACGCCTGGTTCCACATGCGTCAATGCTGCCACCTATTGCGGCTATACAGTGGTGCACAATGCCGGAATGGGCGATGGCATGGCAGTGCTTGGCAGCATAACGGCGTTGGTGGCATTGTTGCTGCCGTCGTTCATCATAGCCACCGTGTTCTGCCGGTTGCTTATGCGGTACGTCAAGTCGCCCGTTATGCTAAGCATCATGAGCGGACTGCGTCCGGCAGTGGTAGGACTTATGCTTGCAGCTGTAGCCTTCGGGTTGTTCAACAAGGAGAACTTCTCTACTTTCGACCTTAACCCTTGGTATTTCTGCGTTAATATGTTTATCTTCATCGCCAGCTTCATAGGCATCGCATTTATGCGCATCAGCCCTATACGTATGATATGCTGGGCAGCCTTTGCCGGACTGATGTTGCTGTAAATAAAAGGCAATGGCGTTGTAATTAAAAGCGGTGTTGCTATAAAAAGAAAGGCGGTTTGTAAGTGCTACTAACACTTGCAAACCGCCTTTGGGTTTTATGTTTGTCTTATAATCTATGGGCTTGTATAAGCCTACTGGCATTTATGGGCTTACATCATACCGCCCATGCCGCCTTGTCCCATAGGCATAGCCGGAGCCTTGTCCTCTGGCTTGTCGCAGATGAGGCACTCGGTAGTGAGGAACATGCCTGCGATAGAGGCAGCGTTCTCAAGTGCAACACGCTCTACCTTGGCTGGGTCGATAACACCAGCGGTACGCAAATCCTCGTAAACGTCCTTGCGAGCGTTGTAACCGAAGTCGCCCTCGCCCTCACGAACCTTCTGAACGACAACGGCACCCTCGCCACCTGCGTTCTTCACAATCTGACGAAGCGGCTCCTCAATGGCACGACGTACGATGTTTATACCAGTCTGCTCGTCGGCGTTCTCGCCCTTGAGGTCCTCAAGAGTCTTCTGAGCGCGGATGTATGTAGTACCGCCACCAACAACAACGCCTTCCTCCATAGCTGCACGTGTAGCGCAGAGAGCGTCGTCAACGCGGTCCTTCTTCTCCTTCATCTCAACCTCGCTGTTGGCACCAACATAAAGCACTGCTACGCCACCAGCAAGCTTGGCAAGACGCTCCTGAAGCTTCTCCTTGTCGTATGAGCTCTTGGTATTGGCAATCTCGTTCTTTATCTGAGCAACGCGGTCGGCGATAAGCTCCTTCTGTCCGGCACCACCAACGATGGTTGTGTTGTCCTTAGATACAGTAGCCTTTTCGCAAGTACCGCAGAGGTCGAGTGTAGCCTTGTCCAAAGTAAGACCCTTCTCCTCGCTGATAACAACGCCACCGGTAAGTGTAGCGATATCCTCGAGCATAGCCTTGCGACGGTCGCCGAAGCCAGGAGCCTTAACAGCGCAAATCTTCAAGCCGCCACGCAGACGGTTTACAACCAATGTTGTGAGAGCCTCAGAGTCGACATCCTCGGCGATGATGAGCATTGGGCGTCCGCTTTCGGCAGCGGGTTGCAGGATAGGCAGGAGGTCCTTGAGGTTGCTTATCTTCTTGTCGTAGATAAGGATGTATGGGTTGTCCATTACACACTCCATCTTGTCGGCGTCTGTAACAAAGTAGCCACTGAGGTAGCCACGGTCAAACTGCATACCCTCTGTTACGCCGATGCTTGTGTCGCGGCTCTTGCTCTCCTCGATAGTGATAACGCCATCCTTGCTAACCTTGCGCATAGCGTCGGCGAGGAGCTTGCCAATCTCAGGATCGTTGTTGGCAGAAACGGTAGCCACCTGCTCAATCTTGTCGTAGTTGTCGCCTACAACCTCGGCAGTCTCCTTAATGTGTGCAACAACAGCTGCAACAGCCTTGTCTATACCACGCTTAAGGTCCATAGGGTTGGCACCGGCTGTTACGTTCTTCAAGCCCTCTGTAACGATGGCCTGTGTAAGGATTGTAGCGGTAGTTGTACCGTCGCCAGCGTCGTCGCCTGTCTTGCTTGCTACGCTCTTAACGAGCTGTGCACCGGTGTTCTCGAACTTGTCCTCAAGCTCCACTTCCTTAGCAACGGTAACACCGTCCTTTGTAATCTGTGGAGCACCAAACTTCTTTTCGATAACAACGTTGCGGCCTTTCGGACCGAGTGTAACCTTAACAGCGTTAGCCAACTTGTCGACACCGTTCTTCAACAGGTCGCGTGCATCTATATTATATTTAATATCTTTAGCCATGATTATTTGAGTTTTGAGTTCTGAATGTTGAGTTTTGAATTATTACTTCTGTACTACAGCGAGAACGTCGCTTTGACGCATAATGAGGTATTTGGTACCCTCAACCTCAAGCTCTGTGCCCGAGTATTTGCCGTAGAGAACCTCGTCGCCCTCTTTAAGAATCATTTCCTCATCCTTTGTGCCATTGCCGGCGGCAACGATAGTACCGTGCTGTGGTTTCTCTTTTGCTGTATCAGGAATGATGATTCCGCCAACTTTCTCTTCTGCCTGTGCAGGAAGTACAAGCACTCTGTCTGCTAATGGTTTAATGTTCATAATTCTTATCTTTTTAAGTTTTTATTATTCTATATCGTTTGCGAACGACATCAAATCCGAACGTCGTCCGCAAACGATACAGCTAAAAGCGTGCCAAAAACCTAAAAAGAGGGTAGTGTGTCTGTCATTTGGTGTTGGGGGATACAAAAAATGGCACAACATTGTGCCATTTTTTCAGTATAATTATTTCACAACAACCTTTGCCTTCATGCCTCCTGCCTTCACAATGTACATGCCATTGGCAGGAGCTGTGAGCTGTCCGTCGGTTGATGTAGCCACAAGTTGGCCGTCGATGGTGTACAAGCTCATAGCCGTTGGCGCTGCATTGACAAGGCTGATGTTGCGTCCGCTTACTGCAAACATTGGTCGGGCATTGTTGGTGCCTACGTTGTCAATACCAACAACGACATCCATCTCGGCATAATAGTATATCGTTGTCTCGCGTCCAGTAAGATTGCGTTGAGGAACTTTTGCCAAGTAGTCGGTGTCATAGTTCTCAAACACCTCTTTCGTTAGACGCTGTCCGCTGTCGTATGTGTAGTAATGAGGAGCTTCGTGCACATTGTGCTTGGATGTCTTAACCACCATACCTTCAGTAGCTTCATCATATTGAGGCTCCTTTGTTATTTCGGTTTGGGTGGTATTGCTTTCCACAATGTTGTAGTTGGCGTCGCGTGTAGTCTCAAATACGACCGTAGTCTCCGAATAGTAACCGTTTTCGTCGTTACGTATACTGATTTGTTTCTCTATATACTTGTCGCCGTCTACCGAGTATTCAATACCACTCTTAGACATAATCTTCCATTCACCGTTATTCCAGTAATACAGAATTGTGAGAGGCACCATAGTGCGGTCCAAGTCTTTATCACCATCATCTGTATAGCTGAAGTACTCGTCGTTGGCCTTAAGCGGCTCCTGTAAAGGGTTCACCTTGAAAGATACATAATCAGGTGTGATGTTTTCTTGTTTGTATGTGCCCACCCATTTGCCGTCTTCTTTCGTGTATCTTGCGGACCAGTGGCGATTGTATGTATTGTATTCCTCATATTTTTCAGTCTCAACTACGGTGTTGGTGTCAGGGTCTAATACGCGTTGTATGGTAGTTGTTACGCCCTGGTCGTCAGTGCTTACAAGGTCGGTGGCAGACGTATGGGCATTGCCAAAGTCGCGTCTGTCGTCATCCCAGTTATATTCGTCTTGTATACCATTGGCATAAGTGACATACTTTCGTGCCCAGGTAACATTGCCCATTGCATCGTATATATAATGCACATAGGTGTATGTGCCCTTAGCGTCCTTCGACACTGAGGTGAAGCTGTACTTGTTCAGCTGGCCGCCAAGAATAAGGTATGAGGTTTCGGTATATCCCGAGGCGGTATATTCGTATAGGTGGCGCTTGTAAACCTTGCCGTCCTTGTATTCTTTCGACTCTGTAAGCCAGCCCTTTTCGTTGAGTGTGGCTTCCAGATGGTTGTCGCCATCACCGATAGATATCTTGTCGGAGAACTTCTGCCATGTGCCGTTCTTCAGCTCGTAGAAGGTGTAGGTTGGTTCGGTATTGGTAGGCTTATTTTTCCTGTTTTTCTTCTCTACGGACTTAATCTGTCGTGTGATGTTGCCCTTCTTGTCGTAGAAGGTGTAGAAGCAGGTGTATATTTCTTTACTTTCATCAGTGTCCTCTTCAACTTCTACCACGTAGCTGCCATCGTCGAATGGATATACATAGCCAATCTTCTCACCCTTGTTGTCATACATATAATAATATGTACCCGTTTCATCCTCATACTCATTGTCTACCTCCACTTGCTTGAGATAGCCTTGCTCGGTCCACTCCTTGGTGCACGAGCTCTTTAGAGTCCATGAGTTGTTGTTGCTGTTGTACAAGTAGCGCTTCATCGAACGCGATCCGCTGAAAGGAATAAGAGGGTCGTCATAGTTGTCGGTAGCTTCCGTCTTCTCGGCTTTGGTCCACATTCCGTCCTCATCTATACGGTTGGTTATGGTTGTAGTGTAGCCTTTCTCGGGAGTGTTGTACTGAAATTCTTTCTTCCAACCTTCCTTCTTGGGGTTCGCGCCATTAGTGTATGCTGCCGATTCGTAGCCGCACTCTTTGCCATCGGCAGTATAGTAGCGGCGTTCGGTGGTGGCGATTACGTACTTGTCGTAGTCGGGATAAGATGACTCGTAGACCTTAATCTCATAATTGTCGTCACCAATGACGATCTCCATCTTTTTGTCTTCGCCATACCACTCAGCCTCCACATAGCTCTTTGTGGGTGCAAACCATTGGCGCAGCAAAGTGTGATGTGCAGTTCCGTCGAAAGTGTTATACTCCACCTGCTTTACAAGCATGCCATTGGTGTTGTGGTTATACTCGTACACCTCCTCGCTTGCGAGCGCCATCTTCTCGTCTGCCAGTTCGTATCGCTTAATCGACATAACTCGTCCCTGGTTGTCAAGAGTGCGCTCTTCCTTGCTCTCTACTATAGAGCGGCTGGTCTCCACCCTTGTCACGGTCTTCTTTGTCCAGTGGCTGCCATATCCATACTCGTAGTCGTACTGCATCTTGTATGTGCCGTAGTCGAGGGTATTGAAGTGTCCGCGCTCGTTGTACGTCACGTTGCAGTATTCTCTTCTGCCGTTGTCGGAGGTCATCTCCATCTTTGTTATCAGCGTCTTCTTGACAGTATCGTCTGTCTTGGCTTTGGCACGTGCGGTCTCAGCCTGCGACATAACCCTAACGCCAGGAGTTGTGGGGATGAACATACGGACGCGTGGTGTGGTTTGAGCCACAGCGCCCAAACTTGCCAGCAAGGCTATGCTTGCTAAAACGGGTGAAATGTGTTTCATATTTATTAATAGTTTTGGGTTAGTCTTTATTTACCTAAAATCCGCAACTATCATCCAATACACGATTAAGGGTAGATTTATGAGTCG
>OIWQ01002493.1_pt1 | contig 18658 bp, 16 predicted proteins | sample 1587571 | NCBI WGS metagenome assembly OIWQ01 (sample SAMEA3888910, study PRJEB22519) | human gut metagenome | biome: human gut; feature: human-associated habitat; material: faeces | place: Denmark | collected 2010 | reverse complement strand
CTCGTTGTTCTCTGCAATGCGCCAGACGACAATCCGTTCATGGCTGGTGCCTTCCATGGTGTTTCTGAGGCCGATGCGGTAGTGAGTGTCGGTGTCAGCGGTCCTGGCGTTGTAAAGTATGCATTGGAGAAGGTAAAGGGTGAAAGCTTCGAGGTTCTTTGCGAAACCATCAAGCGTACCGCCTTCAAGATTACCCGTGTAGGTCAGTTGGTAGCCAAGGAGGCTTCACGCCGTCTGAACGTACCTTTCGGCATCATCGACCTTTCATTGGCTCCTACCCCAGCTATCGGTGATAGTGTAGCCGATATTCTCGAGCTCATCGGTCTTGAGCATGCCGGTGCTCCTGGTACCACAGCAGCTCTTGCACTCCTGAACGACCAGGTTAAGAAGGGCGGTATCATGGCTTCTTCTTATGTAGGTGGTTTGAGCGGTGCCTTCATCCCTGTCAGCGAAGACCAGGGTATGATCAACGCTGTAGAGGCAGGTGCGCTGACCATCGAGAAGCTTGAGGCGATGACTTGTGTCTGCTCAGTAGGTTTGGATATGATTGCCATCCCTGGCGATACTCCAGCCACCACCATTTCCGGTGTCATTGCCGACGAGGCTGCCATCGGTATGGTTAACCAGAAGACTACTGCCGTACGTATCATCCCAGTTGTGGGCATGAAGGTAGGCGACAATGTAGATTTTGGCGGTTTGCTCGGTCATGCTCCAATCATGCCTGTAAACCCATTCAGTTGCGAAGCATTCGTAAACCGTGCCGGTCGTATTCCGGCTCCAATCCACAGTTTCAAGAATTAAACTGTTTTGATTCAAAATACCAATCCCCCATCCTGCTTTCTCAAGCGGGCTGGGGGATTTTTTCATTGTATAATCACTTATCTATCTTCTAAAGCGGTTCATCATGACAAAACATAGGTGGATAGATACTCAGAAAATCAACTACAGATATTTAAATCCAATCCTTAAATAAGACGGAAGCTCCCCCAAAAGTCAAAAGAATCGGGAAAAAGAAAAATAAAGGGTGAGACTTCTCCCACCCTTTATCTGATATTATAAAAAAGTTTGTCTAAAGTAAATTACAAACGTTTAAAGTTTTTTCAGCTCTTCTTTCCATGCAGAATAAGCCTCGAGATAAGCAGAACGGTTAGCCTCATCAGGATCTATGACTGCAAGTTTCTTCAATGAAGCAAAAGCCTCATTATGATCCTTATAGATACCGGCACCAATACCAGCACCCTTAGCTGCACCTGCACTACCATCTGTCTCATAAAGTTCGATAGTAGCACCACTCACACCCGCCAAGGTATCTCGGAACAACGGACTGAGGAACATATTAGCCTTACCTGCATGAATATTCTTGATATCCATACCCATCTGCTGCATGATTTCCATTCCATAGCAGAAACTGAAGACGATACCCTCTTGTGCTGCACGAACAATATGAGCACGATTATGCTTATTAAAGCTGATGCCACGAATAGAACAACCAACTTCCTTATTCTCTAATACACGCTCAGCTCCATTACCAAATGGGATAATCTTAACACCATCACTACCTATTGGTACAGAAGCTGCAAGATCATTCATATCCGCATAGCTTACATCTGGAGTGATATTTCGATGAACCCACGCATTCAAGATACCAGTTCCATTGATACACAACAATACACCAAGACGGTCAAGGTCTGTAGTATAATTAGCATGAGCAAAAGTATTGACACGGCTCTTTGGATCATAGTTAACATCACCCAATACACCATATACAACTCCTGATGTACCTGCAGTACTTGCTATTTCACCCGGATTGAACACATTCAGACTCACAGCATTATTTGGCTGGTCACCCGCACGATAAGATATTGGTGTACCTTCTTTCAAACCAAGTTCTTCAGCTGCCGCTTTACTTACTACACTCTGTACAGAGAAAGTAGGAACAATATCAGCCAGAATGCTTTCATCGAAGCCAAAGTAATCAAGCAGGAATTTAGCAGGCTTTTTCTGGTTGAAGTCCCACATCATACCTTCAGAAAGACCACTGATAGTAGTCTTAACTTCACCTGAAAGTTTCATTGCCAGATAATCACCAGGAAGCATAATCTTATCAATCTTATCAAACAGTTCCGGTTCATTATCCTTTACCCATGCAAGTTTAGATGCAGTAAAGTTTCCAGGAGAATTGAGCAGATTACGCAAGCAGAAGTTCTCACCTAAATCATGAAAAGCCTTCTCGCCGTAAGGTACGGCACGAGAGTCGCACCAGATGATACTAGGACGCAAAACTTGCTGATTCTTATCAACACAAACCAAGCCATGCATCTGGTACGAGATACCAATAGCAAGGATATCTTCACCCTTGGCACCAAATTCTGCCATGATTTTCTTAAGCGCCAGCTTAGCATTATCCCACCACATCTGAGGATCCTGCTCTGCCCAACCGGTCTTTACAGCCATAATGGGTGCTTCATGATCCGGATAGAATGCAGAAGCTACGATTTCTCCATTGTCAACATCAGTAAGCGAAGCCTTTACAGAACTTGAGCCTACGTCAAAACCTAATAAATATCTACTAGCCATAGTTTATTCGTTTATATGTTTATTGTTTAACTTTTATCAGTTTTTATAAAGTCTACATATATTATACGAACATACTACAACATTCCCCTCATAAAAAAATAATTTAGAACATATTCTCATCAAAAAGACTTTGAGGAGCACTATCGTCAGCCTTGTCCTCCCCTTCATTACTATTTTCTAATACAGAAGAAGAAAAATTGAGCATCAGTTGCTGTACGGCCTTTGAATCAAAATTAACATGATATACACCATACCCCTTACCTTTTTCTATAAGCGATTGTGGGTCTTTAGCGCATCTGGTGAGATATTGCGTAACATAGCTATGAACATCCTTGTAATTCAGAGGTGTAAAAATCGAATTACAGGAATTATATACATGACGAGCTATTTTTTCTACTTTCAACCCTTTTGCACCCGCAGCCAAAAGAACATTGAATATCTCCTGATCAAGTTTCATATAATAATCATAACATTCGTCCTCTTTCAAGAGAGAAGACAGAAAAAGAAAAAACCGCGGTTACTCACTTACAAGCAATCGCGGCTCTTTGAAAAATAAACCTTATTTAAGCGAGAGCAACCTTGTTGTCCTCATCCTTAATCTTACCCTCTTTGAAGAGCCAACCGATACCAAGGATTACATCCTCTGTACTGATCTTAGCAGCCTTAGCAATTTCTGCTACTGTGAGAGCCTTTTCTGAAGCTGCCAATGCCTGATATACATCACCAGCTCTAAAACCTGCGTTCTCTGCGTTCAAGTAAAGAACGTCCTTCTTTGCTGCAGGAGCCTTCTTTGCTACTGGAGCCTTCTTTGCTGCTGGCTTCTTTGCAGCAGTCTTAGTTGTCGCTTTCTTTTCTACCATGTTTTAAGAATTTTATGATTCTATTGAGCCTCATTTCATCAGCTCAACCTTAATATCTGCTGCAAATTTATAACTTTTATTTCGAAATAGTGTTAGAAAAATAGAAAAAACTACTACTTATAAACAAAAGTGCTGCATTTCTTGATTTACGTCAAGAAGCGCAGCACTTTATTTACTAAAAATCAATTACTTATTATAAATCATTGAATTTTTCTCAAGGCATTTTACGCATACTCTTTTATGGAGTGAATACCTTCGTTTCTCTATTTTTATTCAGCCTTCAAATCAAGTTTGATCTCCAATTCATCCAACTGCTTAGGGTCAAGTTCAGAAGGAGCATCGAGCATAACATCTCGACCTGAGTTGTTCTTTGGGAAGGCAATACAATCGCGAATACTATCGAGACCAGCCATAATGCTGACGAAACGGTCCAAACCGAAAGCAAGACCTGCGTGAGGTGGTGCACCATACTTGAAAGCATTCATCAAGAAACCGAACTGGGCCTCAGCACGTTCTGGAGTAAAGCCGAGAACCTCGAACATCTTCTCCTGCAACTGAGTATCATGGATACGGAGAGAACCTCCACCTACTTCGATACCATTGCAAACAAAGTCGTATGCCTTGGCACGAACCTGCTCAGGATGCTCATCGAGCAATGGGATATCATCAGGATTTGGCATAGTGAATGGATGGTGCGTAGCCATCAGGCGCTGCTCCTCATCGCTCCACTCAAAGAGAGGGAAGTCAATAATCCAAAGACACTTGAATACATTCTTATCACGAAGTCCCAAACGATCACCCATTTCCAAACGCAAAGAGCAAAGCTGAATGCGTGTCTTGTTAGCATTATCACCGCTCAAAATCAAAACAAGGTCACCATCCTTGGCTCTCATTACGGTCTTGATTTCAGCAAGTTCCTCTGGAGAATAGAACTTATCTATGCTACTCTTTACGGTACCATCAGCATTGTACTTGATATATACCAAGCCCTTGGCACCGACCTGAGGACGCTTAACAAAATCAGTCAATTCGTTCAACTGCTTACGGCTATAATCAGCACAACCAGGAACACAGATACCGCCAATATACTTAGCCTCATCGAATACTGAGAAATTACCCTTACCTGTGAAAGCATCTTTCAACTCAACAAATTCCATACCGAAGCGCAAGTCTGGCTTATCGCTACCGAAACGGCGCATAGCATCGTGCCAGGTCATCTGCTCCAACTTAGGAAGTTCTACACCACGAATCTCCTTAAACAAATGGCGAGCCATTTCCTCGAAAAGGTTGATGACATCATCCTGATCAACAAAACTCATTTCACAGTCAATCTGTGTAAACTCTGGCTGACGGTCAGCACGAAGATCCTCATCACGGAAGCACTTGGCAATCTGAAAATAGCGGTCGAAACCAGCAACCATCAAGAGCTGCTTTAAAGTCTGAGGACTCTGTGGAAGAGCGTAGAACTGACCTGGATTCATACGGGAAGGAACAACAAAGTCGCGGGCTCCCTCTGGTGTACTACCAATAAGAATTGGAGTTTCAACCTCCATGAAGTTCTGTGCATCGAGGAAGTTACGAATCAAGATGCACATACGATGACGCAACTCCAGATTTTTGCGCACTGCAGGACGACGCAAATCAAGATAACGATACTTCATACGGATATCATCACCACCATCAGTATTATCTTCGATAGTGAAAGGAGGAGTCTGACTCTGAGAGAGGACATTGAGTTCCTTCACCAGGATTTCGATGTCACCAGTATCCATTTTAGGATTCTTGCTCTGTCGTTCACTTACTACACCCTTTATTTGAATGCAGAATTCACGACCTAGCTTGTTAGCTGCATCACACAAGTCTTTGTTATCAGCCTCGTTGAAGACCAACTGTGTGATACCATAACGGTCGCGCAAATCGACGAATGTCATACCACCCATCTTTCTTGAGCGCTGTACCCAACCGGCAAGTGTCACTTCCTTGCCGGCATCAGAGAGACGTAACTCTCCACACGTATTACTTCTGTACATACCTTATTATATTATATTATTATTTTCCAAAGTGCAAAAGTACAACAAATAACGGAAAGGACAAAATAAAATCGCGAAAATATTATTAAAAATATCTTCGCGACCCTATTAATGTGACCAAAATTCACATAAATACATATTAAATAGTTTTATCTCTACTTTTTTAGAGATTTATTTCTTCATCCGTCTGAATGCCTGGCGATGGAACCGTTCCTCTGCCTTGATGACACTGAACACCTTATTAGGTGGCAAGATGGTCATAAATCTAGAATGATACTCTTGCTGCAACTGTTTTAGCTGAATATCCAACTCATCCTGTCTCCTGATAGCTTCGGCACATGCCTCATTATCATTCGGATTCACATGACGGAATCGGCGCATTTCATCGAATATCATACGCATTTTCTTACCCATCTGTCTATATACCGGGAAGAATTTAGCAGCTTCTCTCGGCGTAAGACAGGCATTAGTCGTAATAAACTGTTCTAGTTCTGCCTGAAACCTTTTAGGATCAAATCCATCATGATGCTTTCTACCCTGAGGCTGTGAAGCAAGTGAAACCAGGCTAATCATCAGCATAGCTAAAAGCGCAAGAAACCTATGTTGCATTATCTTTCTCATACCTTATCGTTTTTAAAAATCTTTATCTGTAGACAAAAAGAAATACCAACCATTAATTTTCTGCAATCAGCGATGCATAGATAGTTTCATTATCCATCATCGTATAATCGGCCATCTCATTAAAAGTAGCATCTTCATTATTATTCACAGCAGCTTTCTGAACTATATGGTCCACATGTGCCATAGCAGGCTTACTGCTTCCCGTATATTTCAGCGCCAGTACCGAGCCACCTCCCATCACAGCCAAAACAGCAACAGCCGCCGCAATCTTTCGAATCGGCATACGCTGCCATAAGCTAGGCTGCATGTGAATGATGCGGGGTTCCTGCTCCGGCAAATTTGCCATCACCCTATCAGTAAGCTGGTCGAAATAACCAGCCGGCACCTGGAAATGGTTTTTCTTACCAAAACGGCTATTCAATATATTGTCTTCTTTTAACATATTCCTCATTTCTTTCTTTTATACTTTATTAAATAGACGAAAACTAACCGAAAAGGTTTAATCCTTACGATTGAAAAAATCGGTTATTTTTTTCTAAAAATAGCGTAACTATTTGATAATTAAGAAACAAGAACAAAATAAAACTAACTTACTCGGCGAAAAATCGGTGAAGATATAAAGAACTGCGCATGTAGGCGACATTATTGTTTTGTTTGATTATAGTAATGCAATAACATAAAAAAGACGGATCCATGAAATATATCTTTGAATGGTGCGTTATATATATAATAAGGTATAATAATATTAACTAGGGCGTTTCACTAAGAAAATTAGAGAAATGACCAAAAAAAATTATGTTTGTAAAAACAAAGAGTCCATTCAAGAGATTATTGGGTGGACTACTCCAAAATTGCATCAGGCCTCTGAATGCTACGTTTCCTTTAAAGTTTTTGATCCTTGCTACGGAAAGTTGCGCCTAAAAAAGATTATGCTAGGACACATAAAGGGTAAGCGAAATCAGCGAGTGTACGGCGAAGCTCTCATTAAGCGTATTACTCAAAAGCTTCTTGAAGGATGGAACCCTTGGATAGAAGAATCTAATCAGGAAGAGTACGCGTTATTTGCAGATGTATGCGGTAAATACAGAGCATATCTAGCGAAAATGGTAAAAGAAGGTGGACTGAAGCCTGGCACTCGACGCAACTATGAGGGTAAATTAGACTTCCTGCAAAAGTGGTTAAACGGCGACGAACATATTACTTATATATATCAGTTCAATAAAACTCTAATCAGTAAGTTCTTAGATTATGTGCTGGTCGGACGAAATAATACTCTAAGAACTAGAAATAATTATATCGGCTGGCTAAAGTCCTTCTCCAGCTATCTTGTTGAACGAGGGTATGTTCAGAAAAATCCGACTGACGGCATTAATGTAACGACGAAACTGCAGCATAAAAATCGAGACGTTATACCTAACGATGTTCTGCGACAGCTCAAATCCTACCTTGAGAAAGAAAACAAACACTTCCTGCTTGCATGCTATTTTCTCCACTATCTGTTCGTTCGCCCTGGAGAAATGTGCAGCCTGCGAATCAGAGATGTATCAACAAAGAAAAAGACGCTCTCTCTTCACGGCGCTAACACTAAAAATGGTAGAGACGCCGTGGTTACCATCCCGAACCACGTTATCGAGCTGATGAAAGAGTTAGGTATATTCTCAAGACCTCAGAATTATTATATTTTCGGTAATAATTTTCGACCAGGACTAGAAGCACTGAAGGCTAGAACCTTCTCGCTATATTGGGACAAAAACGTCAGAAAAGCATTAAAGCTAAACGCATCATATAAGTTCTACAGCCTGAAGGATACCGGCATAACTAATATGATAAAATCTAAAACAGACCTGCTGTCTGTTAGAGATCAGGCGAGACATTCATCTGTCGATATTACCAATATATACACGCCGCAAGACTGCAAAGAAGCAAACAGCGCACTTATCGACTATGAAGGCGTATTTTAATATAATGATTGTAGGAGATTTTTCTCCTACAATCCTACTTTCCTACGAATCACGCGGATAGCACTCTACATGTATGCGCCCATCGATGATGTACATCTCAAGTTCATAACCTTCGTCGAGAAGTGGGCTGATTTCCTTCTCGGTCGGGATTCTCTCTAGTGTTCTTCTTTTTATCTGATTCATAGTAATTATCCATTAGAAAATCGAAATACTTGCTATTACGTTTCTTTAGTTTCTTTCTATTAATTACATCTCTCTTGTATTTATTTTTGATACGGACACATTCATAATGACCTTTAATATAAAGGTGTTTATAGAATCTCAAATCCATTTCTAACATAATGCTCTTTCTTATAGCATAGCTATCACAATGTTTCATTAACCCTAGATAGCTGTTGATAGAACAAACGTAGTGCTGCAATTCCTCTATCGTGTAGTTATCGGGCAATGTGTTCATATGATGCACCAGCTGTTTAAAGTTGCTTACCATACGATTACTAGCATAAATTCTATCACGCTTCACAACCATACCCGTAAACTTAATACCCTTATATACGGATTGTAGTTCTATCTTCCTCGGATGCAAGGTTACACCTATATTGGCAAGATATTCCCTTATCTTAGGGATAGAAGCTAACAATACCCGTTTATCTTGATGTATCAAGAAGAAATCATCTACGTACCTGCCATGATAATAGATATGCAGAATAATCTCAAGCATCCAATCAAAATCATTGAGCCAAAAGTTTGCGTCATGTTGACTTGTAAGGTTGCCGATAGGAAGACCGTGGTTCTTCTTTGCCCCTCGTAACGTTTTGCCCAGTGGAACTTTTGCCATAGTTTCCTCAGACGAGCGTTTAATGCAGTTCTTTGTCGGGTCGTTCATAATGGTAACACGAGACAGGTAGCGCAGGTCTTCTATATCATCTCCTTTGTAATTGTCTAAAATAAACGCATCTACTTTGTCTGCAAGTTCTTCTCTAGGAATACTCATAAAGAAGCCTTTCATATCGCATTTCAGATACCAGCATGGCTTCGCAAAGTTCTCGGAACATTCTTTAATATCTGTCGCAAGCTGCCTTACTCCATAGAGCTGACCTTTGCCGCATCGGCAGTTATACGTCCTATCGCTGAAAACACCCTCGAATAGCGGTTCTAAACGCAGGGCGATATAATGGTGAATAACTCTATCACGAAAATTAGCGGCAAAAACCTCCCGATAGACAGGTCGGGAAACAACAAAGGTAATGGATGGCATTGGCTCGTAAGTCCTGGAATTTATCCTTTCAACCAAGTCCGTTATATTCTCAAACAGATATGTTTCAAACCTTATCGCATCTGGTGATGATGCCTTACCTTTACGGCAGTCTTCGTAAGCTGCTATAATATATTCTGCCTTTACCATTACTATTATCTCCCTAACTCTCCTAACTAGTGCTGTAACAGGACGAACTCGATTCGAATTGTCAACCTTACCGTTGTTGTTCCGATTGCCATTGTCGAAATTCAGATTCCACGCATTGTTGCCCGAATTCTCAACGCACGACCAGTAATTCGTCCGCTATTTTCTCGCTCTTTATTATACATCTTAGCTGCTTCGCTACACCGTACAAATGATGATACGACTTGACAGCAGCGAGACCATTATTTATGGAGAATCACATTCTATAATAAGCCTTAACCTAATTATACTCTAGCTTTATTCAAAGCAGGACTAACCTTTCTTTGAATTTCCCCAAGCTGTAGCCTGTCTGCCGATGATGGTTGTCAATCTGCAAATATCTGCCGCTTGCTTCTCCGAGAATAGTTTTCTCTTGAAGCAAAGGCGAAGGATAGTTTTGAGAAGTTCGAATTTGACACGAAATCCCATCATGTACTGATGTCTGTTATCCGCATACATATTCGCTAGCTGAATGTACTCGAAAAGTTCAAGAGCAACGCTTGTCATTTTCTCACCTAAATCGTAACGATACATTCTCGGAAACTCAACCTTCATGGCGGTGAGCTTATCGACTAACTCGAAAGTATCCTTGTATATCTGTAAATCCTTCGCTAATGCCATAGATATTCTAGCTTATTGCCACTAATTATTCGTGATATTGTTATTATTTATGTGTTCGTAATTCTCCACCTCCCAACCTTGCTTGCCCGACCTGCGGTCGGAAAGAGGTAAAGGGGTGAAGAGATAAAATGATTAAAATGCTGTAACAGGACGAACTCGAAGCGAATTGTCAACCTTACCGCCGCCGAACCGACCGCCACCGCCGAAACCCAGATACCACGCACTGTCGCCCGAACCCTCAACGCACGACCAGTAAGCCGTCCGCTGCAAGAGTGATACAGACTGCCTCCCGGCATCCTTAATGCGCTGTAGTGCGAGATTAATGGTCTCGAAGTGCTGATGGATAAGCGACAAATCTCCCATGGTCGGGAGCCACCATTGATGCTTACCTATCTGGCAAATCTTACTGCCCTCAGTACGCCTCGTCATGTAGTTCCAGCAGTAAGCGACACCATACGTTGCAGGGTCATCGTTCTTGTAGTAGCTGCTCGCCATGATGCCAGCAGTACGTGTTGAGCCATCGAAGGTATTCAAGTCTCCCGATGTCTGATGCCCGATAGAACTGTCATTCTGCACGCTTCCCCATTTCATTACACTCGATGGTTCAGTCAGAGCAATGCCCAGTCTGTAGCCGCCATGCTGGATGACGATTGCGTCAGCATCGCCAGACGAGATACCGATGCCCGTTGTCTGCCATGGCTCGATTCTTTTATACGAACCAATTACTGCATTCTCATCTCCAGTCTGAGAACCCCATCCGTCATTCTGCATCTTGCCGATGTAGACACCATCCTGCAAAGGACGAATGTTCTGTTCAAGATAAGCCTGCATGCTTGCCTTGCTTGCGTTTGTGACCGCCTGCCCATTTGCAGACAGCCAATCGCTGATTTTTCTTGTCTTTATAGCCATAATATTATGTATTTAAAAGATATTGTTACTTATTTTTCTCTTCTACCGATACCGCATTGCTGATAGCGGCATTCACTGCGTCAATGAAGCAGGGAGCGGTGGTGCGTTCAACGAGTTCCTTGATGATTTTCACTTCATCGTCTGTGTACTCGGTTTCGTCATTTCCGTTCCACATTTTCACAGCAAGAGCCTGTCCTGCCAGCCCCAATCCTGCTCCCTGCGAGTAGATGATGTTTGCAATCTGCTTGCGTGCGTTAACTACCTGACACCGGTTCTTGTCGAGTGTCATAAATACTTCGAGATGTTCTAACTTAACTTTCATATTCTTTGCTTATTATTTTAAATTACCAAATAAGAGATTACCATGCACTAGCAATGACAATAGCTTGCCTATTAGCGGACAATCAATCGCTGTTTTCTCTTGTCTTTATAACCATATTATCGACCTTTATAAATTTTTAATATTCCGTTCTCTTCATATATCATTCCTTGTCTCGCAACCGATGGAATGCCAGATGGTATACCGGCAAGAAAAAGATACAGTGCGCTTGCCTTCTTGTCAACGAGGCATTTTAGTCCTGTAGTCGGTATATCTGTCCCGTGATAGCCAAAGTTACTTATATCGTTTGCTACTCTAAATTGTACGTAATTATGAAAGTAATCTCCAAGTTTAAGCTCGTATGGCGTTAGCTTAGATGTATATCCGGTCATTGTCGTCGTGAGTGCAACGATTTTATTTTTACCAACATCGTCTACACCGGAAATCATAGAACACGTCATGTCCTTACCATTATTATCCTTTGCTGTAAACTCAGCTTTCACCCCGGAATCTCCATATCCGAAATATAGCGATTGATTGTTTACCGCATCGGCATATTGTATATAGTCTTTACAAAGCTCACAAGTCTTCGTTGTTGACGTATACTTGATAGACCCATCTGCAATTGTGAAGTCTCCAACAAAACCTGACTTCGCAGTAACCTTACCAGTAATATCAGCATCAGTCATCTTGGTAAAACCACTCCTTTTAACGCTGAATGGAGCATCAGCCCCATTCGGTGCACCAAGCCACAGAGCGTAATCATTATCATCACTAACAACCCTAAACGAGCCAAACATTGCGCCACCTGACGGATTGAACAGATTAATCTGATTGCTTCCGAGCATATTGATGGTAGCGTTCTCGGCAAGAAGAAGATGAGTTGCTATCGACTTATAATTGCTCATCTCTGTCCAATGCCCATCGGTCAAACTAGGCGAAGAAGTTGCATCGTCATACGTTTTAGTGCATTGATACCACTTGCCTTTAACACACACAACATCAACGTATTCTTCTTCACCTGAACCCGAAAGATACTTATAGCTGCCCGATTCAAAACCGTCATGTTCACGCATAAGAGTACCTTTTTGCCCTTTGTCTCCTCTCTGAGAGAAGGAGATTGAGCCAGTTACTTCTGCTAAAACCTTTGTCATAAGCTGTACTATATAGTTCCTGTTATCGAATACACCGCACCCTTATAGGCTCTGATACCAGCTTCGGTAATCGTAAACGTATTTCCCGATTCGGTGATTGCTGAATTGATAGGCACACCTGCGTTGGAATAGAGCGACATAGAAAATGTTACTCCAGTCTCATTTTCGGTTGAACCTCTCTTGCGCATATATGGCTTATAGACAATTTTGCCGCCTGAGTTTTGAATGAAGTTCTCAGCTACAGGGTTGTTGTTGCCGTCCGTAGGGTTCGGATAAAGAATGTACTCGTCTGATACGTCATTGATAGTCTGTGTGTCGGAAGCATAGAAAACACCAGCCTTCCATGCTTCGCACTTTACGATGATGGACGAATCCACGTCCGTCTCGTTGATGGTAAATGTAGCGGAGGCGCTATCCTGCCTGAGTACCCATCCACCGCTAGCATCTGGCAGATACCACTTGAATGTATATCCAGTAGATGTAGTCATATTGCCGTCCGTAACCTGCGCCTTGACAGTACAGGTTCCACCCTTCTCTGTAATCGTGAAGAGATTCCTGTCTGACGTTGCGATGATGTTCACACGCTTGGAATCAATCACACCTTCGGCTATATATACTGGATACATAGCTTGAAGTTTCACATTTGTGTTTGATATGGATATATCAACCTTACAGATAATAGTGAATGAATCGCCACCATTGATATTGACAAGGTTCTTATTGACCGTAAGGGTCGGATTGCCGCTAGCATCAGACCCCTCCGTGAAATGACCTGCCGCACCGCCAAATGAATTCGTTGAAACGTGCGAGGCATTGAAAGTCAGCGCAACACCTGCGACAATCCACGTTGGGGTGCCTCTAGTGAGGTCAAACGAATTGCCCGCACCCTGTTCCGCCGAATATGCCTGCATAACCAACTTTGGCTTCGTTGCACCGCTCGCCTCGAAGTTAGGCACAACGTTGGAAGGTGACGCAGGGTCGCCGTCATAATTCTGATACACGTCTCCTGTAGTACATTGCAGAATAGTGTGCAAGGTAGTACCATTACTTGTAACGGTAATCTGTCCTGTAACTGTAGCTTTACTCATTGTTTACCTCACTTTCTTCTTTAGTATCTGTATTTTCGTTACCTGTATTCTCGGAAGACGGATTGCCGCCGCCACCCGAACTGATATTGCCATTATCTTGGGTATCGCCATCGCCGCCGAACTCAACTGGGGTATAGCAGGAGGCAGGAGTATCAGTAGTTCCCTTGATTTCCGCAAGAGCATCACTCTCTACTACAAGTGAGCCGCCGACATTGGCTGCCCTCTCGTTGAGGTTCACACCTTTCACACCATTCAGCTCACTCTGATAGAGCAGACAGTTTCCGTCACTTGTCATTGTCAGCGGTACTCCGCTTTTGATAATGGTCTCTGCGACCTGCTTAGTTACCTTAACGTAGTATTTCATAATTTTGATTTTTTTAAAAAGTTAAACACTATCCGTTATTCTCGTCAATCTCCCTTGATATGATGTATTTTCCGCCCTCATCCACAAGGGCATTTCCGTTCTCGTCAACAATCAGCTCGTAAGCACCTCGGTCTTCGATAGACAGACGAATGCTCTTCTTAGCCTCAAATGGGCACTGGAATGTCTCGCCATAACCTAACGTCTCTGCACTCTGCGTCATTGTAGTAACACCATTATTTGTGCTCTTGCCGTATGTTATCTTCTGCCATTTTGCTCTCAGCACTTTTTTCCAAACGGATGGTTCAATAACTCCATTGTTGTCGCTGACAATAGCTCGGCAGGCAACTGATGTCGCATCTTCATTGAGTCCGAAGCCATCGCCGATGAACTGAGCCGTGAGCGGCGGTATGGTTCTATTGATGTACGTAACCTTCCGAGCATCAGCATCACGGGGCGAGGAGGGAATACTGCCGCTATAGATATAGCACGCTCTCAACTCATATCCGATACCTTCGCCTATCATATCACAATCAATAGTGATAGAGGAAATCTGACCGTTTGCGCCCTTGGTCATTGCCGTAATCTCGTAATTCTCGGCATCATCAACAGATGATATAAGCTGCTTCGTACCATTGTCAAGAATACGATACCACCATATTCTCGTCTTGCTGTCTGCTGTCTTATCCTTAGCTCCAACCATAATCTTGGCGGTAAGAGTTTTAGATGCAGCGTGCTTGATAGGATTCCACAGCACTGTAGGTGGACTATCAAGCATAATCTCAGCTCTCGCATTGGTACAATCTTCAAGATAGAGAGCCTTGTTAGCCACGAACGTGTACTTATATCCGCAAACTGGATCTGTCCAGCTTCCTTCAAATCGCATTGTTCGGGGCTTGCCTAGAACGGAGTTCTGCTTGATATAGAGAGTTCCCTTATCCGAACCTTCCCTCACAGCTTCATATCCAGCCTTCACACTTGCATTCTCACTTGTAGCTACTACCACGATGCCGCTAGATGTCACCTCCGACCACTTGAATGTATCCAACTGACTATTGAAGACAGGTGTTTCTCCTGGGTTATCGGGGTCGATGAGATGGCAGGAAGGAAACATCGTGCAAGGTCGAATGGTGAAGTCGGGCGAGAATGAGCCTTCAATACCATCATACTGCTGTCTGTTGATGATATTGCCAACAATCTCTATGTTGCAGGATTGAGAGTAAGCCGTAGGCTGTATCTCCATCATCTTGTCAACACTAACCACTAATTCTTTAGCCATATTCTATTTATTTTAAAAATTTAACATTAATCAGAAACTAACACTCACATCTTCGGAATACATCGTCTCTCCATCCCTGATTTCGGCATTACATCGGAATGTCACACTACCTATCTTGAATGCAGCACCGCCAAGGTCTTCATAGGTCAAATCAACCGACAATCCGCAGTTGGCGTGAGAGAGTGCCCATTTATTATCTGCCGTTGGATTTCCGCTGTCTCTAGTCCATACAACATTAACCATGGAGTCGGTCACATCTTGATTGTAGAGCCTTCCGGCTACTGATAGAGTAGTGAATACTTTCCAAGAGCCATCAGCGTTCGTTGCCATCAAGTCGTTGAGACGGAAGTTCCACAGCTTCGATGATAGCATTTCGAGCGTGAAATAAGGGTTGCCTTCAACGAACGCCCAAGCGGTAGATGAGTATGTCGGCGGCTTTGTTGTCTTATCTTCAAGGCATTGCCACTTGCACCCGAGGTAATAGACGGTATCAATCGTTCTGTCACCATTGCGGTAAGGATTGTCGCCTTGCGCAACAGCCAAGCTCCACACACCTCTGTCTCTTGTCGTGTAGATTGGGTTGCCCTGATAGTCTATCTGCTGGAATGATGCAGCCATCATCCACTTAGCATAGAACGCTCCATCACGCTTGTTGGCAGTAGGGAAGTCTTGGAAGAGGAACGATAGTGCATCTGGCAGCTTACCCATCGCAAGAGAATAATTCGTCTTGTCAATGATAGGCTTTGTAACGTGGTCGAGCCATACAAGCAACCCCTCGGATGATGATATATACCAGCAGCTTTGTCTGTCTTCGTCCACCGCATTTCCCCAGCGTATCAACCTAGCCAACTCGCAAGGTGGATAGTTCTTCTTGCTAGGACATTCATTGTCGGGATAGCATACAACTGTGATGGTGTTCGTTACCGTATTGACCGAGAGTACTCGCAGCCACATATCATAATACTTGCCATTCTCGGCTAAGGTATTGATGGAAGCCAAGACAACATCATTCTCCTTGAATGCCGTAAAGTCGTTATCCCATCGCTTCTGCAACTTCAAATCATAGGTTACATTACCACCCTCCGTTGCCGCAGGAGTCCCCATCACCGACTCAACCATACCGCTCTCGGTAAAAACGAAGTTACTCTCCATCGCCGTCTGGCGGTTGACGATAAGCTCCTTAGCGATAATGGAACTGCGAGACGTAATACTCTCGAACTCAGCGTTTCCACGTTCATCGATACGTCCTCCCGAACCTGTAAGTATTCCAGGAATAAAACCTCCAAACTGTGCACCTGAAAGAAACTTGATCAGAGCGCTTGCCGTATCTTCGATATCCTTGCGAAGAATCTTCCTGCTAGCCTTGCCATTTTCAGAAAAATCATCGGTTTCATCGGCATATCCTGCCTTGATTTTCTTGTCGAGATAGGTAATATATCCGTTGAATTCCGATAGTGCGTCCAGCACATCGATATTCTTATGACTATGGCCAACGCCACCTCCGCCAGTATAAGAACTGGACAGTTGCCCTACAAAGTGGGTAAAGATAGCTGCCAGCGTGGTTACTCCCCACTCTTCTGAATATGGGTTCTGAACCGGGAAGAGAGCCCCGCTACTGAGCGTCAGCCTTGAGCATTCAACAAGTCGCGGGGCGATAGTAAAATTTCCCAGATCCGGCAGCTGAATATCCAGCTGCTTGAAGCTTCCTGCTTCCGAGCGCGAAATATTCAGGTACGGACGGGCATCTGAATATTTATAGGTGAAGGTGTAGTTCGAAGGCAGCTCCTTCGCCTCGTAGTTCACGTCACTATCGGTAACGGTTATCTTACGAAGAGAATTGCCATGGTAAACATACTTACCCAGAGACGGGAAGAAATCGAGCATCCACAGGCGCTCCTTCTTGTCCAGGAACCCGGTGTTCTTCTTAAACTTGCGGGTGGTATCTACGCGATATTCCTCAGAGTCTTCCTCTATTTCTGCCACATTGTGGGTATGTTCTGCAGTATTTTCGCTGTTGCCGTAAGCGCGGAAACAGTCTACACCTCCCAACGAATTTTCGAAAAGGAACCACTCTTCCTCCTCGCTCTTCATATCGCTGGCATAGTATTGCTGTACGTAGGTAACCCGCTCTCCAGCCTGCTCTACCCAGATTTCGTAAACATGGGGCAGAATGCCATCATCGCCTAATAGTTTGGCGATGATGGCGTATTGTACCGGAACAGTATATACCTTTCCTGCCTCCAGGCTTGCCAGCGTCAATACCTTCTCTTCATAGCCGTGTCCGGCCGGTATATATGCCTTACACTTCACCTCGCTAGCTTCAGCTGCATAGTAAGTGAGAAATTCCGGAGAGTAATAGGTTACCCCCTTCGTCTGCGGTTGCCAGGTGAGGAAGTTGGTTTTCAGAAAATTTGATGCCGAATCTGCCAAACGGTCTACTCCGGCACGTATCACGGAGAAGGTGAATTCCTTCTTACTGCCTTCGCTGCCAACCTCGTAAACCGTTGCCACAAAGGATTTCATGATGTTCGGCTGGATATAAGGTTCAATACTGTCCTTCACCTCGAAACTGAGCAGAGGAAGGATGATATCCTTGACGGACAACGTAATTCGGTTCTTATCGTTCGGCGTATAGGTATGCTGAACGATGTTTGTGCTTGAGCCTTGATACCGTAGGGCGAAAACCACATCTGTCTTCGAGCTGCAGTATATCTCGAAGGCATTCATGGAGCCTACCATGCTCAGAGCATCTGGATATAATAAAACCTGTATCATCTTAAAATAGCTTTGGTCATATTTGCAAAGTTAAGATAATACAGGTATATAACAAAGGACAAAACCCTACGAAATCGGTATGCATTCCAACCAGACGGTCGTACAATGATACACCCATTTACTGTGACGGAACATCGTTGCGTGTCGGGTTTTCTGGCTTACGTATGATTTCTGCAGGCCATACTTCTGGCCAACGTACTCAGCTGAAGGGAGAGGAGGATAGATAATCTTGAATGTGCGGTCCCGGTTATCTCCGGAATTCCAGTAATCACCCTTAGATACCTCTACCGTCTCTTCGAATCCGAGCCACTCATATTTGCAGTTCATCGCCGGCATTACGGCTTCCAGACTCTTCGCCTCGCTAACAGGAGTAGTGAGAGCGATGGTTCTGAGCTCGCTTTCCGTTGGTTCGCTCTTTCCTCCGAGGGTAAACTTCAGCTTGTTGAAGAAGAAACTCACACCTCTGATCACAACCTTTGCGTAAGAAGGAAGGTTCTGCTTCTGCGACTGGGAGAGGAGCAGTTTTACCTTGAGTTCCTGGAGTGAATTTCTGAGCAGGAGATCATACTGCCGGTAAAACTTCTCAAAGATGCCATCCTCGCCATTATATACCAGGGAATAGTCGAACAGTTTCCGGGGTGTAGGATTTCCTGGCCGATGCG
>OIWQ01002461.1_pt1 | contig 18890 bp, 21 predicted proteins | sample 1587571 | NCBI WGS metagenome assembly OIWQ01 (sample SAMEA3888910, study PRJEB22519) | human gut metagenome | biome: human gut; feature: human-associated habitat; material: faeces | place: Denmark | collected 2010 | reverse complement strand
CCGTGGCGGTCGGTGATCTCCAGCACCACGTCGTCGATGGCGGTCAGATCCAGCAGATCGGACACGGTGGTATAGTCGCCGTACTGGGCCAGCTCCTTGGTGATATAGCTGACGGAGATGCCGCTGCCGTCGGGGGTCACGCCCTCGGTCAGAGGCGTCAGCGCCTTCTCGAAGGAGCCGAACTTGCGCCATTCCACGGTCTTGCCGCCGCCGGTGGGCAGGGGCTTGGTGGCGGCGAACTGGTTGTGCACCAGCTGGGGCTTGGCGTTTTCCAGAAGCTCCATGCCGTAATAGGTTTTCATCTCCGCGCTGAGACCGCCGCGGCCGGTGGTCTGGGTATTGGCCTCGCCTGCAAACAGCTGCAGGTCATACAGATCGTTCATCATATGTTTTCCCCTTTCTTCATTCCGCGTATTTTTTCCTGTCCGGAGGTTCAGAAGCTGATCTTCTCCCCGTCCATCACCCGTTTCCGGATGTCCGCCAGCTCCCGGCTTGTGAGCTTTCCCGGGTCCGGACGGCTGACGCTGGCGCTGCGCCCGGCATTTTCCGGGATGCGCCGCCCGCCGCTTTCCACCACCCGCACCGCCTGCCGGGCCGCCGCCTGGGCGGCGAAATGCATGGCCTTGGCGGTCAGCTCCCGCCGGTGCACCATCTCATAGGCCTCCCGGGGCTCCACCCCCGCCTGCACCAGCCGGAAAAACCGGGGGTTCTCCATCTCCTTCTGCAGCCGGAACTCCGGGTGCACCATCCGGACCTGCTTCTCCTGCTCCGGCAGCCGGTCCAGGTAGTACTGGATCTGCACCTGCCGCAGCTTCTCCCGCTGCCGCAGGTCCGTGACCTCCTGCCGCAGGCCCCGCAGCCGCCCATCCAGAATTTTCTTCACCCTGGCGTCAAAGTCCGACTTATACCGCCCCCGGATCAGCTCCTCAAAGTCCTCCTGCCGCTCCCCGGCGTCGGGAGCCGTACCGCCCGTGTGTGTTCCGGCCTGCGCCGTGTCCTCCGGCCGGGTCAGCTGCCCCAGCCGCTCCGCTGCTTCCTGCATATCTGCTCCTTTCCGTGGTAGGCCACGACCCTCTATGCTCACGCCTCCAGGCGAACGCACGCCGGATATTTTCCCGCCAGCTGTCCCAGCCCGCAGCGGATCACCTGCCACTCTGCCCGGCAGTCCCCCTCCGTCGCCACCGTCACCAGGCCCGGCCTGATCACCAGCTCCTTCAGCTGTCCCTTTTCCTCCAGCGCCCCGATCAGGGCAAACACCAGCGCCGACGCCGCGGCGCACACGATGTCCTCCCCTTTGGGCGCATAGTCCGCATGACCCCGCAGGGTCATCCGGTTCTCCCCGAACACCGCGCAGATCACCGGGGCCTCACCGCCTCCTGGGTCTGCCGGCGCATCCGGTCCATGGCGCTGACCGGCCGCACCTCCGCCCCGGCGGCGGAGCCCGGCTGAACCGGCTGCCGCTCCATGGCCGCCGCCTGTCCCTGAAGGATGCTGCTCATCAGCTGGTCCTTGTTCTTGAAGTCCATCAGCTCCAGGCACCGCAGCGCCTGATCCGCCATATCCGCCCGGAAGAACCCCATCTGGAACAGCTGCAAGGCCAGCTGATTATACTCCATGGTCTTGTAGGGATTCTCGTCCTGGGCCGACACCTCCAGGTCGAACTCCGGCACCCGGTATCCGGCGATCACGCCGTCGTCCACCGCCTGGGGCTGAAGCCCCCGGCTGTCATAGGTGACGAACTCCTCCCGGCCCATGGCCCCCAGCAGCCGGAACTGCCTGGGCAGGCTGTAAAACTGCCGGATCAGCTCGATGCACAGGGTCACCACGTCGGAAAACGCCTCGTATCCGTCGTCGATCATGTTCCGTGACAGCTTGCCCCCCGCCTCCTGCAGGGCGGCGATGGCCGTGGCGGCGGTAACGCCGCCTGCGGTGCCGCCGTTGGCCACGTCCCGGTTCCCCGCCGTCTCCTTCATCTCCGCGATCTTGCTCTGCAAAATCGCCACATACACGCTGTCCAGTCCCGCCGTCTGGATGGGCGCGATGGAATCGCTGCCCAGATTTCCGTTGGTGTGGACAAAGGGCCTTGTCCAGTCGGCGTATTCGTTCTCGTTCACCGCCCCGTCGCTGCGTACGAAGAACCGGGGCGTGGCCGAGGCCAGGGTATTCTTGAGGATAGCCTGGTTCATCAGGTCGATCTGCTTCTGGGGCGACTTGCACAGGTCCACATACCCATACCCCGCCGGGGTCCCCTCCTCCGGAAACAGCACGTCGAACACAAAGGGATACTTTCCGTGGTCATACCAGCCCTTCTCCCGCATATCCGGGTCGTTTTCCGTGGCATACAGCACCGTATCCCCCACGAACTTGCAGTACTGCAGCACCTTCCGCCCGTTCTCCCGGGTGTGATAGTACCAGTCCACCACCAGCACCTTTCCGGAGGTGTCCACCGCATCGTCATACAGATACCGGCTCACGCTCCAGCCGCCCCGGTCAGCCTTGCCCTTGGCCCAGGGATACCGCTCCTCCAGGGCCTCCCGGTCCTGCAGCTCCGTGGAGAAGAAGTGGGGCGAGTCCTGGATATCCGTGATCCCCGGCTCCCAGAACAGGTTCAGCAGGTCCATCCGCCGGATGGCGATGTCCCCCAGTCCATTGAGCTTCCCCGCGTCCCAGAACACGCCGTACACGGCGCACCCGGATTTCAGCTTGTACCACCACGCGCTGGAATACGTCCGCTTGAATCCGTTTTTCTTCAGCACCACCGGCAGAATCCTCGTCAGCTTCCGGGCCTCCTCCCGGTCCCCGGGCTCCCGGGGCAGCACCGTGGGCTCCGGATAACAGTCCATGGCGTCCGCATGCTTGGACAGGATGCAGTTCACCAGCCACCCGCTGGTGGGCTGCGGGTCTGCGGGATTGCCGCCCTGCCCCGCCTTCTCCATCTGCTGCCAGTGCCGCAGCTTCCAGAACTGCTCGTTGTCGATGATGCGCTGCTCCAGCTGCCGCTTCCCGGCGTGATACCGGCTCAGGATATCCGCCGCCCGGCGCACCTCCTCCGTGCCGATTTTCGGCCTCTGGGGCTCCTGCTTTTGTTCCATTGACCGCCCTCCTTTTTCGTCGTTCTGCATCCCCCCTCTTTCCCCGGAAAAATATACGCCCTGTTGCCGTATACAGGGCAACAGAGCGCATTTTTCAAAAATATTCCTTTTTTAATTGGTCAGCTCCCGGATCTGATCCTGGATCAGCCGCCCGGCGGCCTGGGCCAGCTGGTCCATCCGCCGGATACGGGCCAGGTCCTTTCCGTATATCCGGTCCGCCGCCGGAACGCTGTCCTGCTCCCCCATGAAGATGGCCGCCACCCGGATGCCCCGGCGGCGCAGATCCCGCACCTCGTCGGCGGTGTCCTCCACCCCGGCCTTGCCGTCATATTCCCGGCTGATGGGATTCTTTCCGTTGGGGGGAATCCGGTGGCTGTCGTCGGGATTGGCGTCGGTCAGGATCAGCAGCAGATGCTTCTCTGCCGGAGCCGACTGCATCAGCTCCTCCATTCCCCGCAGGGCCAGACCGTCCCGGTTCCACCCTGCGGCGAAATAGTCGAATATCCGCCGCTCTCCCTGCTTGTCGCCGTACTCCTTCAGCACCCGCAGCACCGTATAGCCCCGCAGGCTGCAGAAGCTGGTGACCCGCACGGGAATGCCGCAGTTCAGCAGGCTCTTGGCCAGGATATACCCTTGGGCCGCGATGGTCTCCTGACAGTGCAGCCGGGAGGCCGAGCCGTCCAGCAGCAGGTCCACGCTGAAGCCGGGCTTCGGCTCCTGATCCTGCCTCAGAAACACCCGGTCGTCCCCCAGCACCGGCTCCCGCCATACCCTGGCCCCGTCCAGCCAGCCCTGCCGGGCCGTCACGGCCTCCGGCTGCTGGTGCACCAGCATACAATTGCGGATTTGTTCCGTCAGCCGCAGCAGGGCGCTTTCATACAGCTCACTGTTTTCGGCATAGGCCGCCCGGTTCAGCCGGGCCTGTTCCGCCGCCTGTTCATACAGCTGCTGGCTGTCGCTGCTGGGCGGCACGTCCGCCGCCGGGTCCCCCCGGGTGAACCACAGCCTGCACCCCAGGTGATTCCCGGTGCACCGCTGCTGCTCGATGGCGCTCAGCTGCTTGGGGGCGTACATACTCCGCCCGAAGCACCGCTGGATATACGCCCGGTCCGCCTCCGCCCGCTCGTTGGAGCGCAGCATGGACCGCAGGGCGTCCGCCGCCCGGACAAACCCCGCCTGCCCGGCATGGGCCGCCCGTCCGATGGCCAGATCGTCGGTGCGCACCAGCTCCGTGGGAGCCATTTTGGTCATAAAGGCGATCCACCGCCGGTTGTCGAAGTGCAGCCGCAGCTCCGCCTTGGTCCGCACCTTTCCGTCAAAGCCCAGATACTTCCGGAAGCACGCCCGCAGCGCCTGCTCCAGCTCCTCCCCGCTGACGTCCCCGCAGCACAGCGCCCGATACAGGCCCTTGTCCCAGGGGGTCACCAGCCGGTCCGGCTTTCCCAGCACGTTTTTCCACCGGGCTGCCTGCATGGAGTATACCAGCTGATTCCGGGCCATCCACTCCTGCCGGGAGGTCTGATATTCCATGGCAAAGAACTCCCGGGCGTGGTCCTGCCGCAGCTCCTCCAGCGCCGGACGTCCCGGCAGCTCCTTTTGATACACGGCGCTCTCCAGGGCCAACCACGCCAGGTCGTCCATCACCGCCTGCCGCACATCCCCCAGCCACGAGTCAAACAGCCGCTCCAGCATGTCCCGGCCAAACCACTTGTATACCAGGCCGATGACAAAATTCATGTAAAAATCCGGTGTCCCGTCGGTTTTCATGGCCAGGAATTTTGGCTCGAACCCATATTCCCCCGCCGCTGCCCAGATCAGGTTCACCGCCCGCCGCTGCTGGGCGCTGTAGGTCTGCACACCCATGGCGCTCAGTCCGTAAACAGCCGGGCCCGGTCCAGCTTCGCCGGAATGCGCCCGGCGATCACGTCCCGGATCAGGTCCTGTTCATAGCTGTCAAAGGCCTTGTTGGTGATGCCCATGTCCAGGGCCATCCCCGCCCGGACGCCCCGGCGGATCAGCCGCAGCGCGTCCAGCAGGCCCCGCAGGTCCAGGGCCTTGGAGGAGATCTCCGCGCTTTCGCACTTTTTCTGCAGGTCCAGAAACAGCTGGGCAAACTGCTGGCGGTATTTCTTCTCCAAAGTGGGAAATTCATCCTCCAGCAGCCGCTCCAGGCCCTCCTCTCCGATGGTGGGCATCTGGATCACCACGAACCGGCTGGTCAGGGCCTCGTTCAGCTCCCGGGTCCCGGCATAGCCATAGTTCATGGTGCCGATGAACCGCGCCGCCGGGTCCACCTCCACCCGGTCATATCCCGGCACGTCGATGGCCCGCCGGAAGTCCAGCGTGGCGTGCAGCACCGCCAGCGCCTCGTTTTTGGCCATGTTGATCTCGTCCAGAATGCCGAAGCCCCCGTTTTTGGCGCACAGATACACCGGTCCCGGCCGGAAGGTGACCTGTCCCCCCACGAAGGTGTCCATGCCAATGAGGCTGGCGGCGTCCATGTTCACATGGAACGACACGTCCCAGGCCGGACGTCCGAAGGCCATGGCCAGGTTCTCCGCCAGCACGTTCTTGCCGGTGGCCTTGCTGCCTGCCAGAAGCAGATTCTCGCCGCACAGCAGGGCCGCAGCCGCCGCCTCCCACACGTCCTTTCCATAATAGTGATACCGGGGCCGGGGCACCCGCCCCGCCAGCTCCGGCGCCGCCGGATACTTCTCCCGGTATTCCCGGATCCCCTGAATGATCCCCTTGTCGATCTGTTCCTTCTCCAAAAACTCCAGCATAGTACCTCAAACCCCTTTCCTTCGGGTATTTTTTCCCGCCGGTATTATACACCCCTCCGGTAGGGAATGCAATCCGCCCGCCTGCTAAGATTCCGTATAGTCTTTTTTCCTCTTGCCAAATCCGGTCCGTTCCGGTATAATATATTTGTGAAAAATTATATTCCGGAAAGGAGACGCCGCCATGTTTCTGATCGGCGATAAGGTGGTCCACCCCATGCACGGGGCCGGCATCATCGAGCGCATCACCCATGAGCGCCTGGGCAGCCGGGTCAGCAGCTACTATGTGTTCCGCATGCCCGCCGGGGGGCTGGTGCTGAAGATCCCCATCGACGCCTGCTGTCAGATCGGCCTGCGGTGTCTGTCCACGGCGGAGCACATCTGCCAGGTGCTCTCCGCCATCCCCACGCTGGAGGTGCAGATGTCCTCCAACTGGAACCAGCGCTACCGGGACAATCTGGCCCGGCTGAAAAGCGGCGACCTGCTGGAGGTGGCCCGGGTCATCAAGGGCCTCATGTGGCGGGACCACCGCCGGGGCCTGTCCAACGGCGAGCGCAAAATGCTCCACAGCGCCAAGCAGATCCTCATCTCCGAGGTGGTGCTGGTGGAGGGAACGGACGATTACTCCGCTGTGGAGCAGCGGATCAACGAAGCTATGATGCTGGGAGCGTAACTATGGGAAAATTATTTGATAAAATCCGCCGGGTCCAGGATAAGACCCGCCCCTTCTGTTCGGCCATTGTCCCCGCCGCCGGATCCTCCGCCCGCATGGGCGGCCAGGACAAGCTGCTGACGGACCTGTGCGGCGCGCCGGTGCTGATGCGCACCCTGTGCGCCATCGACCGGACCGAGCTGGTGGACGAGATCATCGTCGCCACCCGGGAGGACCTGCTTCTCACCGTGGCGGACCTGTGCGGCCGCTGCGGCCTGCACAAGCCCGTCAAGGTGGTCCGCGGCGGCTCCACCCGGGCCCGGTCCGTCCTGGCCGCCGCCCTGGAGGCCAACCCCAAGGCGGGGCTTCTGGCCGTTCACGATGCCGCCCGTCCCCTGGTGGACCCGGCGGAGTTTGACGAGATCATCCGCCTGGCCTGCCGCACCAATGCGGCAGCCCCCGCCATTCCGGTAACTGACACCATCAAGGCTGCGGACCCCACCGATGGCCGCGTCCTCTCCACGCCGGACCGCTCCACCCTTTTCGCCGTGCAGACCCCCCAGGTCATGGAGGCCAGTCTCCTGAAGGCCGCCCTCCAGTCCGCCATCGACGCCGGAGCCGAGATCACCGACGACTGCTCCGCTGTGGAGCGTCTGGGCAAAAAGGTCTACCTGGCCACGGGCAGCCGGGAGAACATCAAGATCACCACCCCCCTGGACCTGCTGATCGCCGAGGCCATCCTCCGGGGGCGGGACAGATGACGAATCTGCGCATGGGCCACGGCTACGATGTCCACCGACTCACCGCCGGACGTCCTCTGATCCTGGGCGGCGTCCACGTCCCCTATGACCGGGGGCTGGACGGTCATTCCGATGCCGACGTGCTGACCCACGCCGTCATGGACGCGCTGCTGGGTGCCGCCGCCCTGGGAGACATCGGGCAGCTGTTCCCGGACAGCGACGATGCTTTCCTGAATATCTCCAGTCTGACCCTGCTGTCCCGGGTCCGCGATGCCCTGACCCGCGCCGGATACCGGGTGGTGAACATCGACGCCACCCTTATCGCCCAGGCCCCTAAAGTCGGCCCCTACCGCCGGCAGATGCAGGAGAACCTGGCCGCCGCCCTGGACATCGGCCCCGGCTGCGTCAACGTCAAGGCCACCACCGAGGAGCACCTGGGCTTCACCGGCGACGGCTCCGGCATGTCCGCCCACGCCGTGGCCCTGATCGAACGCATGTAGCTTCCCCCCTCCCGCCTTCCCTTTGCGAAGGCGGGTTTTTTCACTTGCAGCCGCCGTTACTTTGTGATATAATACACAATATTATGAGACATTCATGAGAGGAGCATCTGTTAATGCGCGTTATCGACCTGGAAAACATCAATTACGCCATGCGCAACGAGACGCAGTTCGTCCTGCGCTGCGAGGAAGTGTTTCACGACAAGATCAGCGCCGCCGCCGCGGCGATCCTGTCCAACCGCCAGGAAAAGCCCGTGGTGGCCCTGACCGGCCCCTCCGGCTCCGGCAAAACCACCACCGCCATGCGCCTGCAGGAGTATCTGCAGAATCTGGGCGTGAAGGTGTGCCTGCTGAGCATGGACAATTTCTTCCTGCCGCTGGATAAGCGTCCCCCGGAGGCCACCGACTGGGAGTCCCCCTACTGCGTGGACGTGGACACCCTGCTGACCTGCATCTCCCGCCTGCTGGACGGGATGGAGGCCGATATCCCCTGGTACGACTTCAAAAACGGCGTCACCGGCGGCTATAAGAAGATGCAGGGCGAAAAGGACTGCATCGTCATCGCCGAGGGCATCCACATGCTCAACCCCCTGATCTTCGACAAGCTCCGGGGCATCGCCAACGGCGTGTATGTGGCCCCCCGGACCCGCATCATCACCAATGACGACAAGATCGTCCGTCCCGAGCAGCTGCGAGTGGCCCGCCGCCTGATCCGGGACTTCAACACCCGGGGTCACTCCCTGCGGGAAACCGTGGAGCGGGCCGAAAGCGTGGACCGGGGCGAGATCAACTACATCATGCCCCACAAGGGCAACGCCGCCATTCATATCGACACCTTCCACGACTATGAGCCCTGCATTCTGGCCAAATACCTCAACGAGATCCCCCAGTTCCGCCAGGAGCTGACCCCGGAGTACCTGGAAAAGCACGGCCTGACGGACCTGATGAAGGTGGTAGGCGGCGTTCCCCCGCTGCACACCACCTATGTTCCCCGCAATTCCATCGTCCGCGAGTTCGTGGGCGGCAGCTGCTACGAATATTGATCCCGTCACCTTTTTGATCCTTTGAGAGGAGTGGAAATATCATGAAAATCATCACCATCAGCCGTGAATTCGGTTCCGGCGGCCGCGAGCTGGGCAAGCGCCTGGCCGATGAGCTGGGCATCCATTGCTACGATCACGAGATCATCGAGCTCATCGCCAAGGAGCATGGCTTCGACGAGCGGTATGTGGCCAACATCTCCGAAAAGTGCATCGAGGCCGCCTATCCCATGACCATCGGCCACCGCTTCGCCATGCCCCCGGTGCAGATCATGGACCAGGGCTTCCAGGTAGCCGCCGCCCAGCAGCAGATCATCGAGAACTTCGCCAAGCAGGGGGACTGCGTCATCGTGGGCCGCTGCGCCGACGTGATCCTGAAGGACTATCACCCCCTGAACCTGTTCGTCTATGCCGACGCCGAGTCCAAGATCCAGCGCTGCATCGACCGTGCCCCGGAGGGGGAGCACCTGTCCCGCAATGACATTGCCCGCCGCATGAAGCAGGTGGACAAAAACCGCGCCCAGTACCGTCAGATGTTCGCCGACTCCAAGTGGGGTGCCAAGGAGACGTACCACCTGTGCGTCAACACCTCCGGCCACCAGATCAAGGACCTGATCCCGGGCCTGGCCGCCTTCGTCCGCTGCTGGTACGGCGAAAAGTAACTCCACCCTCTGCGTAAGCATGAAAATCGCCTCAGATCGTGTAGTGCGATCTGAGGCGATTTCGTTATTCCGATCCGTTTTCGTCCAGGCTGCGGAACACCGGCCGCAGCAGCAGGGCCGTCACATAGCTGAGGCTGCTGTATCCGATCAGCACCCATACGATGCTCAGGTAGAATCCCACCTCCGGGATGAACACGCTTACGCCCACCGGCACCGCCCAAACGGCCCAGATCAGCAGCATCCGGGGCAGGTGCCCCACCGCCACCAGCATGGCGTTTTTCAGGTGGTTGCGCCAGGTGTTTTCATACCGGGCCATCAGCGGGAAGGCGAAGGTCATCACCATGGCCGCCAGCTGCAAGGCGAACACCGCCAGCAGCTCCCACAAAAATGAGTCGTTCAGCCGGGCCATGTACAGGTCGAAGCCGCACAGGGCCGCCACCGCCAGCAAAATCAGCCACACCGGCGTGGCTTTTTTCCAGTTTTCGCCCCAGGCCCGGAAGAATTGCCGGGCAACGTGGCCGTCCTCCCCGGCGATGAGCTTTCCCAGCACCTGGTACAGGGCGGCGCAGGAGGCCCCCATGGTCACCACCGGCAGCGAGCACACCAGCCACAGCACATTCAGAACGATCAGGCTCCAAACCCGCTCCATGCCCCGGGCAAAGGCCCCGTTGGGGTCAAAAAACGACTTCAGCAACGCTTATTCCCCCTTCAGCAGGTCCCGGAACCGGTGGGGCGTCTCCTGTCCCGCCAGCACCCGGGAGGCACCGGCGGCCAGGGCCTCCATCTCGAACTCACCGGCCATGACCTCCACCGGCGCGATAAATCCTACCTTTTGGGTCAGGTAATCCGTCACATACCGGGAGTGGGCAATGCCGCCGGTGAGGATAATGCGGTCAATATCGCCGCCGGCAGCCGCCGCCATAGCGCCGATGGACTTGGCCGCGGTATACAGCATGGCATCGTACACCATCCGGGCTTTCTCGTCCCCGGCGGCGATACGGCGCTCCACCTCCATGGCGTCGCTGGTGCCCAGGTGGGCCAGCAGGCCGCTTTTGCCCCGCACCAGCTTCATCATCTGCCCCCGGTCATACTTGCCGGAGTAGCACAGCTTCACCAGCTGCTCGGCGGCAATGCCGCCGCTGCGCTCCGGGGCAAACAGCAGCTCATCGTCCCGGACGTTGTCCACCATTTTCCCGCCGATGAACAGCCGCACCGACGCACCGCCGCCCAGGTGCAGCACGATCAGGCGGCACCGGTCAAAGGGCTTGTGCAGCACCGTCTCCGCGCAGCGGATGGCCATGGCCCGGGTGTTCAGGGCGTGGCCCATCATCCGCCGGGGCAGCTCGGGAATGCCGGTGATCCGGGCCATAGGCGGCATCTCGTCCACCGCCACGGGGTCGTATACATAGGCCGGGATGTGCAGCGGCTCCGCCAGGTCCCGGGCCATGACGCAGCCCAGGTTGGAGGCGTGTGCCCCCTGGGTGATGGCGGAGAGATAGCCGATCATGTCCTGGTCCACGGCGAAGGCCCCGCTGGGGCAGGCCGGCAGCATGCCGCCCCGGGCGCACACTGCGTCCAATCGGGTCAGGTCGAAGCCCGCCAGGGCCTGCTCCACGCACCGGAGGCGGAAGGGGGCCTGCTCCATAATGGCTCCAAAGGGGGCCAGCTCCTCCCCGCTGTGGCGGATGGTTTTCTGCAAAAGGGCCTTCTCCCCCTGAAACACGGCGATTTTGGTGGAGGTAGACCCTGGGTTGACCACAAGGATGCAATATTCCATACCCTTATGCCTCCTTCCGGTCCGGAAATGTTACCCCATTGCACCGCAGCAGCATCCGGAAGGGGTAGTCCCGGTCCAGATAGTTCCGGCAGTACCATTCGTAGGTGGCCTGGGGCAGGTGCACCAGCTCCGGCGCTTCGCAGCGGAAGGTCTCAAAGGTATGTTGGTCTCCGGACAGCAGCGCCGCCAGCAGCTCCAGCCGCCCCTCCTGCCGCAGGCGCTCCAGGCAGGCGTCCATCACCGCGGCGCAGACCCGCTCCTCGTCGTCGGCCCAAAGCTCCTTGTTGCCCAGCCAGAACAAAAATTCCTCCGGGTCCAGGTCCATTTTCGTGGTGATCTGGGACAGCTTGTAAAACCCCGCCCAGTCCCGGTCCCGCAGCACCTGGGTCAGATACTGCACCAGGCCGTTGTCCAGGGCCACGCAGTCCAGCAGCACCTGGAAGGCGTGCTTTCCGGCGTCCGGGTCCGGCTGCTGTTCCGCTTCCTCCGGGGCTGCATCCCCTTCCCCTGCCAGCTGGGTCAGGGACTCCGGGTCGAAGCTGTCGAACACCTCCTGGGGGATTTCCGTGCCGTCCTGGGCGGCGCACATCCGCACCAGGGTGGGAATGTCACCGGCCTTCTGCATCAGCTCCAGGCTGCGGCGCATGGGGTCCGTCTCCGTCAGGGTCACGCCCTCCGGGGCGGCGCGCTTTCCGTCCATGATCTCGCCGATATATTGCATGCAATAGTCCATCAAGGTCATAAAAAGCTCCTCACTTTGCAGATATCTACCCCAGACTATACCATATCCGGGACGCTTTTGCAAGGCACAGGATCGCCCCGGCTTGTCCCGGCCCTGTCCCGCCCATGACCCGCCGTGTCCCGCTCAAGCAGAGCTGTAGGAAAACCGGGCCAAGCGGCCTCCGACGTCCGAAGGAGCTTTATCCGGCGTAAATCTCGCCGGACAGGCTCAGTACGGCCCGGCCGCCTACCCGGATCAGGGTGTCGCCCTTTTCCACCGTCAGACGGCTGCGTATTTCCGAGGGACGGCGCATATGCTCTCCCTGGATGAATACGTTTTCCCGGTCCGGCTGCACCAGACCGTAGCGGTACAGGTAATAGGTCAAGGCCCCGTTGGAGGTGCCGGTGGCGCACTCCTCCGGAATGTCGTACAGAGGGGCGAAGTTGCTGCACCAGGCGGTGCAGGTGTCGTCCCCCAGGCAGAACATGTGCACACCTGTGACCTTCTGCCGCCGGGACAGCTCCACCACCAGCGTCTCGTTCTGACGGGCCCGCAGCAGGGTCTCCCGGTCCCGCACCGGCATCATGATATCCGCCAGGCCCGTGGACACGATCTGGGGCGTCAGGTCCCGGGGCCGGTCCGCGCCGGTGAGGCCGAAGGCCCGGTACAGGGGCTCCCACTCCACCCGGGTCAGCTCTCCCAGCCACCGGGGCGGGGCCATGTCCATCCACACCACCTCGCCGTCCACGGAGATCTGTAAGTCGCCTGCCTTGGTGTGGGCCACATGGCGGCCGTCGGCCAGCAGGCCCAGCCGCCGCAGCAGGGCAAAGCTGGCAATGGTGGCGTGGCCGCACAGCTCCACCTCCCCCGCCGGGGTAAAATAGCGCAGGTCCACGCTGCCGTCGGCCCGGGGCCGGACAAAGGCCGTCTCCGAATGCTTCAGCTCGGCGGCGATCAGGCGCATGGTCTCGTCGCTGACGTCCCTCTCCGGCAGGGCCACCCCTGCCTGGTTTCCGCCGAACAGCTTGGCGGCGAAGGCATCCATGACGTATATTTTCATGATAAAAACCTCCCCAAACTCTCTTTTTATTCATTATACTAAACTCTACGCCGGTTTTCAAGCGCCCGGGGACTTGACTGGCTGGAAAATTTCGGATATAATGGCAGTAGTATTTGCGGTACGCCGCTGAAAGGAAAGGAAAATCATCCAAAATGCTGAACAAGCGCAGTCTGCTCTCCCAGTTTCTCCACTTCTCCGCCGCTACGGTGGCCTCCCTGATGGTGTTCTCCCTGTACTCCATCGTGGACGGCCTGTTCGTGGCGAAGGGCGTGGGTGAATACGCCATGAGCGCTGTCAACCTGGCCGTCCCCTTCACCAATGTCATGTTCTCCATCGCCGTGCTGTTTGCCGTGGGCACCAGCACCATCATCGCCATCTACCTGGGCCAGGGCCGCCGGGAAAATGCCAACAGCCTGTTTTCCCAGAATCTGGCGGTGCTGGTGGTCATCGGCCTGGTGATCTCCGCCCTGGTGCTGATCTTCCTGGAGCCCTTCGCCATGCTGCTGGGGGCCAAGGACGTAACGCTGGAATATACCAAGGACTATCTCCGGGGACTTGCCCCCTTCGCCGTGTGCTTCATCGTTTCGTACAACATGGAGATCCTGGTGAAAACCGACGGACGGCCCACCCTGGCCATCGTCACGGTGATCACCGGGTGCCTGACCAACTGCGTGCTGGACTATGTGGCCATCTTCCTGCTGGACTGGGGCGCATGGGGCGCGGCCTTTGCCACGGGCCTGTCTCAGCTGCTGACGTGTGTGATCTACCTGACCCATTTCCTGGGCAAGCGCACCACCTTCCACCTGGTGCGCTTCCGGCCCGACTGGCATATCTACCGGCGGCTCCTGCCCATCGGCGTGTCCGACGGCGTTACGGAGCTGTGCAACGGCGTGATGATCTTCCTGTTCAACCGCACCATTCTGCGATGCATCGGCCAGGACGGCCTGGTGAGCTACACCATCATCGCTTACATCAACACCCTGATCCTGAACATCATGCTGGGGGTGTCCCAGGGGTCCCAGCCCCTGGTCAGCTATCACTACGGTCAGAAGGACCGGGACGGCTGCCGCCGCCTGCTGCGCTATGGCCTGGTAACTCTGGTGGGTATGACCGTTCTGTGCTTCGGCGCGGTGCAGCTGCTGGCGCCCCAGATCGTCCACGCCTTCCTGGGGGACGAAAACCCAGCGCTGAACCTCTCCTCGGTGGACGCCCTGCGGCGGTACGGCCTGTGCTATCTGATGGTGGGCTTCAACGTGCTGATGGGCGGCTTCCTGACGGCGGTGGAGCGGCCCCGCCCGGCCATCTGCATCTCCGTGGGCCGGGGGCTGGCGCTGCAGGCCGGCGCCCTGCTGCTGCTGGCGGCGGTATGGGGCGGCAGCGTCATCTGGTTCGCGCCGGTGATCTCCGAGGCCCTGTGCCTGGTGATGGCCCTGGTCTTTATGACCCGGTTCTGGCGGAAAAGCCCGGACACCGTTCAGGTGTGATCAAGTATAAATATACAAAAACACGTGAGACCCCAAATCGGGGTCCCGCGTGTTTTTTTGATCGAATTTACAGGGCCCGCCAGCTCTCCGGCCGCAGGCCGTGACCCATGAGGCCCTCCTGCACCTGCTGCCGCAGGGCGGGCAGGTCCCGGTTCAGGGTCCCCTTCAGGGTCAGGTAGTTGGAGGCGTGGTTCATCCGGAATACGCTGCCCTCGCTGTCGATATGGTCCAGCAGCAGGGCCGTCTCCTGCAAAATCTCCGCCGGGCCCAGCACTCGGAAGCTGCCCTCCCGGACCCACTGCTCCAGCGGCGTTCCCGGCTCCACCATCAGCGTCAGCAGGCCGATATATTCCGGCTTCATGGCGCTGAGGGCCCGGGCGGTGTCCACGGCGTGGTCCCGCAGCAGCTCCCGGCTGCCAAGCCCGGAAATGGCCGTTACCGACAGGGCCAGGCCCGCCTGCCGGGCCTTCTGACCCGCCGCCACAATGGCTGCGGCGGTGTGGCCCTTGCGCATCCGCTCCAGCACCGCATCGCACCCGGATTCCAGGCCCATATACACCATTTTCAGTCCGTTTTCCCGCAGCTGGCGCAGCTCGTCATCGGTTTTCACCTGCAGGCTCCGGGGTGAGGCGTAGCACGTCACCCGCTGGCACTCCGGAAACAGGCTGTATACCATGGCCAGAATTTCCAGCAGGTCCTGGGTTTTCCGCATCATTGCGTCGCCGTCGGCCAGAAACACCCGCTCCACCCGGCGGTATACCTGCCGGGCCAGGCGGAAGTCCTCCCGGATCTCCTCCATGGGCCGCAGGGCAAAGTGCTTGTCGTCATACATATCGCAGAAGGCGCAGCGGTTGTGGCTGCACCCATAGGTCACCTGCACGATCAGGCTGTAGGCCTCGCTGGGGGGTCGATAGACCTTTCCCTTGTATCGCATGGGCAATTCCTCCTTTTCCCCGCTATTATCGCACACTTTTCCCGGTTTGAAAAGAGGGGATTGCAAAGTCTGCGTTACGGATGCTCCTGGCCCCACAGCTTGTCGGCCTCCGACTTCCAGCAGTCGGCGTAGGCCCTGCACTTTTCGCACAGAAGACGCTTGATGCTGCGTACAGCCAAGTGCTGGCAGCGAAAAAATCGCTTTATGCCGCATACTGTGAGGAACAGAGAAAGCTCAAAGAGCTTCTGGTTCATCGGGAGAACCTGCGCCCGTATCTTGCGCCGCAGGAGCCACAGACGCAATGAAGGAAAGAGCAGGACGAGCGTTGATCGTCCTGCGTGAAGCACCAAAGGTGCGCTGCCATATCGCCCTGCGATATGTGTTTTGGGGGCTTGGGGGAAGATTTCCACCAACAAGCGAAGCGGGAGTCCGGCGTTTGCCGGATTCCCGCTTTTGCAAGAGTTTGTATAAACACTTGCCCTGCTTGCCACTACCGGTCCGCTTTATAGGCCAGCACGGTGGAGTAGCATTTTCTGATCTGCCGGCTGATTTCCGGCGGGGTGTTTCGAATCAGCAACTCATAGTTTTTGGGGGTATACAGGATACGCAAGAATCCTTTGTTGATACGATATGCCGCTATTTTATGGGTATACTCCACTGGAACCGGGTTTGTACTGAAATAAATCCAAAACTCCGGACGGCCCTCTATGAGGCTGTAGTCTATACCGATGTACTTCATATCAGCATAGGAATAGCTTTGCCTGGTAAACATCGCCCACAATATGATTTTGTCCTCATGCAGTCTTACGATAGACAGCCAGTCATACCGCCGGAAGAAGGCTGCGATCCATAGGGGAGCCGGAGGGGCAATGATGTTCAATATTGCTTCCAGATGACCTATCTCTTCATATTGCAGGCTTTCAAAAAACAGATAAATCCCGACAGACTGTATCAGCAAATATACTACCGTTATAATCAAAAACCGGCGCGGCGCACAAAGAAAGGCCTTATTTTTCATTGTAATATTTCCCTAAATGCAATCTACTTTCCTTCCTTGGCAAACCTGGCCTGACGGGTGCGCTTTCGCTTTTCACGCCGCCGCCTGGCAGCAAGGCTGGAAAAATACTGCCTGAATCCCCCAAGGCCGGAGAAGAAACCTATTGCCAGGAAAATCAGGGCACCTGAGCAGAAAAGTCCATGAAGGAGACATTTGTCCCTATGCGCCAGCTGGCTTGAACGCTCCATCGTTTGAAACACACGGCTATCACTGCGGATATCACATGCAGACGTTCCACGCCTGGGGTCCCGGTATAAGCGCAAAGATAGCCTTTCTCCCGCAGGAATACTCAGCAGCGTCCGATCCTCCAGCGTGTATACGAAATAAACGTTTCCGTCTGTGAAATGCAGCCTGATGTGCTGCTTAGAGTGCATCGCTCTATAACCAATGTGCCAGGTGGTGTATTTCTCCACATGGGAAAGCGTACCGGTGTAGGCTTCTGTATTTGACTCGTCAAAATGAGAGGGCAACCTACACACTACCGTCTCCAGTACCGCAAAGATAGACAGCACAACCAACATGTATAACAGTGCACCTTTCGCACTTTTAGACAGTTTTACCTTTTTCTTTTGCATAAATCACAACCTATTTTCTGTTGACTGGATTATTATCGCAGTAAGCAAAGAGGTTCTTATCCCAGTTGGCCTTGTCGGGAGAAGCAACCACCACCGTAGCCGTGTCCGCATTGATAAACCTTCCCCAAACCGGATTATAGTACCGGCTGCTGAGGTAGTACAGGCCCGTCTCGCTGTCGTAGACATACCCGCGATAGCGCAGGGGATTTGCAGCGCCGAGGGTGGCGGCCATGGTGCCGCCGGTGGACATGGGCGCGCCCCAGGGATCGTAGGTGTAGGACACCACCTGGGTGCCGCTGGCATTGACAAGACCGGTAACGTCGCCTTGGGCGTTTCAGCAGGAATCCAGATGAGCACACTGTAGGCATTCAAACTGTCTAAACAAATGTTTTTCGCGCTATAGATTTATCGATAGGATTCTTTGCTTACACAGATTTTCACAAGGACATACATATGCTTTTTCGTTTTTTCCACGCAAAACGACTGCGTTTATAAACGACACAAAATCATTTTCTCCAAAAGAAAATACCGTATGTCCCTTCGCTTTTACCATGCAATTTGGATTATCGTATACCCACTCAAGAAATGAGCATCGTAATGATTTGGCGTCTGTTATGTAGCCATCTGGAACATATACGTAACTAATTTTGGAATCAAATATTAGTCTAACAACCATACTATCACCTATGGGAAAATATAATAGACGTGGCCGCCACTTCTGTTATATGTGTGAAAATGATAATAATATCCAGGAACGCCAGCTTTTCCACTATCAATCTCTGGATATAACGGAATATTATTCCGACCAGCATTACCACCAGCCGCCCGTGCAACGGCTTTTGCTTCATATTCTGTAACTGCAAATACACTATGTCCTGATGCAACATATAGCTACAAAACCTAAAATATATATAGCATCACCGACGGGGACGGGGCCATCTATAGCGGGTAGCCAGGACATGCTTGCCGCCCACCCCATGGCCAGTTCTGGTTCGGTTCCCTCGGAATCATTATAGTTCACCGGGTTATCATTGCAATACGCGAACATATTGTCACCGGTAAATCCCTGCCCCGTGGAAGCATAGCCATCCGCATTGACAAACCTGCCCCAGACCGGGTTATAATACCGGCTGCTGAGGTAGTACAGGCCCGTCTCGGTGTCGTAGACATACCCGCGATAGCGCAGGGGATTTGTAGCACCCAGTGTGGCGGACATGGAACCGCTGACGGACATGGGCGCACCCCAGGAGTCATAGGTGTAGGACACCACCTGGGTGCCGCTGGCATTCACAAGACCGGTGACGTCGCCCTGGGCGTTCTTCAGGTAGAAATACTTAACGCCGTTATACGTCACAGACGCCGGGCCCAGAGAGTCGTAGGTAAAATGCAGCTTGTTGCTGCCCCATGTCATCTCCGTCAGCTGGTCGCCCAGGTAGGCATAGTTGTACGTTATGCCGTTGACCGTCTTGGAAATGCGCTTGCCATCGGCATTGTAGCCGTAGGTGATGCTGCTGCCGCTCTTGCTCATAGACGCCAGCTGGCGGCCGTGCTGCCAGGCGTAGGTCCATGTGCCGTCGGACAGGGGATTGCCTATGGCGTCGTAGGTGATGGACTTCCCATTGAACGCCGTCAGCAGGTCCGGCCAATCAGCGTTGCCGTAAGTACAGGTGCTGCTTGCTGTCCGGACGTGGCCGTCTATTAACGGCCACGTCCGTCAGCCGGGACACTTATTCCTCCTCGTCGGATTCCCGGTCCCCCTGATCGGGAGGTATTTCCCCGCGCCGCAGGCTTTCAAATTGCATGCGTTCCTCGCCCGGCA
>OIWQ01002453.1_pt1 | contig 18931 bp, 18 predicted proteins | sample 1587571 | NCBI WGS metagenome assembly OIWQ01 (sample SAMEA3888910, study PRJEB22519) | human gut metagenome | biome: human gut; feature: human-associated habitat; material: faeces | place: Denmark | collected 2010 | reverse complement strand
TAGTCAACCAAGACTTGTTGCCAAGCCTCTGACTTCAGTCAGGGGTAGTTGACGATCGGACTCTCCCTTAAGAAGTTATTCTGCGGATGACACCATCGTACTCTCTGGGTTGAACACAGACTGTAAATAGTGCTTAGCCGACAAGTCTCACGGCAAAAGCACTGCAGATTAACGGAATTTCTGCGCAATCGCCCGACCAGTCACCATGGCACGGACAACAGCCTCTTGCGCATGTGGCCAGTCTGCGCACAGCAAACCGACGAACTCTTCTTCAGCGGTCCCGAGGTCAATTTCCCGGGCCGCTTCAATCGCCGCTTCGCCCGCGATGAATTCCGGGAGCGTAAAGCGCGCGAGCCCCCAGCCGTAAGGTTTCCCGCTTTTGGTACGTTTGTACTCAAAGTCGGCAATCACAACCCGGCAGTGCATCTGAAGGCGCGTCAGCGTTGTCTCAAGCCCGGAAACCGATCCGAATTCCTCCGCATAAAGTTCCTTGAGTTCAAGACTTAAGACCGGGTCACCCGGGGAGAGCTGCTCAAGCACCCAGGCTTCCCGGGCGGCCGCCTTGGGGTTTGCTGTCTCCGGAATCAGCGCGCGCCTTAAAGCCGCGAACTTCGGGAATTCATCCCGAAATACAAAGCCCGCTTTTTTGTCGAAAAACTTTCCGTACAGACATTTGCCGGTGCGGATCACGGGTCCCTTCCACTCCCAGGGTCCCGGATTATCGGCAAACCAAAGCTCTGAGGGCGTCATGTCCTCAACGGACCAGCCTGCCACCGGATTTCTGAAAAAAGGCAGAAACCGGAAGTGTTCCACGGCTTCGATGAGCGCCTCGGAATCCGTGAGACTGCGGCTTATTTTCTTCGCGTTATGCTTAACCATCTTGCGTACCGTCCTTTTTTTCGACGCGTATCGGTTATTTTATGTCTAGTCAACACTTAGAGCAGCCGGCAACTTGGCGCGGCTTTCAAAGCCTCATCAAAGACCTCTCGGACGCCAATATGGCCCGGGAACTCGCGCACCTCGCGCAGTCAGACTTCCGCGCCCGCTTCCGCTTAAACGCCAAAGACCGGGAAACGGCGCAGACAAAAGGCGACGCCCTTTTGCGGCAGCACGCGCTTGAGATCATCACAAAGCGCCTTGCCCCCGCCCAAATCGCCAACGACGGACATCAGACGCCGATAAAGGGGCATCCCGTCTTTACCGCCCAGCACGCCACGGCCTGCTGCTGCCGCACCTGTCTCATGAAGTGGCACGGCATTACGCCCGGACACGCGCTCACGTATGCTGAAAAAGCTTTTGTAATCGAACTCATCATCGCCTGGATCAGAGCCGATCTTGCCAAACCCGCTAAGCCCGAGCGCTCCAAAAAGACGAAAAAGGATGTCTCGCCGCAGCTAGAGCTCTTCTGACCGGGCACAAAAAAAGCCGGACTTTCTGCAAAGACCGGCCTTACCCGCACTTAACGCGTTACCTGCGGCAGCACCGGGGGCTTCACCTTCGGCTTGATTTTCGAGGGATCGGCGTACTTTTCACCCATACGGATCAGAAAGTTTTCAACGCCCGCGCCCGTCCAGTCGGCGTAACCCCGCAAAAAGCCCACGAGGTTACCCTTGCCGTCAAAGAAATAAGCCGTCGGGACCACATCACTCGGAATGATGCGGAAAATAGACTTTTCCGGATCAAGCCACGTCTCAAAACCACGGAACTTATTTTCTTCGAGGAAATCCTTCACGTCGGTCCCCGGTTCATCGATACTCACCGAATAAAAGCGCACCTTGCTCTTGGGGTCGTGATTAAACTTTTTCTGCAGTTCGGTAATCAAAGGAATCGAGCGCAGGCACGGATCGCACCAGCTCGCCCACATATCGAGAATCAAGAGTTTCCCCTTGTAGTCACTGATGGCGTGCTTTTTACCGTCCATGCCTTCAAATGACAGGTTTTCCGCCGGGTGCGCTCCCGCAAGTTCCTTAAAGTCGGTAAACGCAAGCGGCCGGTTTTTGAGCTGATTACCGGTGGAATAGACCGGCGCATCAAAGATAGAAGCCTGTGCCGCACCGATTGCCAAAACACCTGCCAGTGCAATCCAAAGTTTCTTCATAGTGTTCCTCAGGGTCTTTGTTTGTTATTCATTCGTCTGACGACGCCTTTTAAAGCGCCAGAAGGCAGCGGCGCCCGCGGCGGCAAAAAGCACCCAGGGTGCCGCCCACAAAAGAGCCGTGCCGCCCGTTAAAGCCGGGTCGTAGCGGATCTGTTCACCGTAGCGAGCCGTGAAAAACGCAAGGATTTCTTCCCGGGTTTTGCCTTCGGCAAGCTGCTTATAGATTTCGGCCTTCAGTTCCCCGGCAATCGAGCTTTCGCTTTCAAAAAGCGTGTAGTTGGCGCTTGCCGGATCTCTGAGTTCCTTGGAAATCGCAATGGCAAGGTTTCGCCTTTGTCTGCCGGTGTCTTCGGCCCGTGCCGTCATGCACGCGAAAATTCCGGCCGCAAGCACTGTCCATCGTTTCACTTTTGAGTCTCCTTACGGCGCCGTCCGATATACGCCAGGGGCAGCGAGAGAAGCATCAGAAGCGCCCCCGCCCAAAGCCAGCTCACCAGGGGCTTGATGCTGATTCTCACCAGATATTCGCCGTTACCGAGTTCGTTACCGAGCGACACATAAATGTCGCGCCAGAGGCCGTGCCGGATCCCTGCCGCCGTCATTTCCATGCCGTTAGTCGTGAAGGTCTGACGCTGGGGCCGCAAGGTAAACTGCACCTCTTCTTTCTCATTCATCACAAGTATCTGCGCTTCTTTTGCGCGGTAGCTGCGGGTGACGACGTCCTTTGTTTCATCGTAGACAAAGATAAGGTCGGCAATGGGTTTTCCGAGCCCCGGCCCCATTCTCAGAAGGTTTTCCGTTTCGTAGTTTGAGGTCCCGGTGGCCCCCGCCATGCTCACCGCAAGCCCTAGATGCGCAATAACGGCAGCAGCGCTGATGCTGCGTTTTGCTGCGGCCCCTAGGGCGGTAGATGCCACCCAGAAGGCCCCTGCAAACCCGAGCACCGTAAGAACCAGGTCTGAGGGCTTAAAAAGGGCGGCGATTGCTGCAGCTGCCGCCAGTGAAAGAACAGCCGCACAGACAGAGAACAGGCGCGGAAGTTTTGCCGCCTGCACCACGCCGATCAAAACGGCCGCGGCAATCGTCATCGGGGCAAAAAAGGCGTTGAAGTAAGGCGCCCCCACGGATATTTTTCCGAGCGCGAAGAGGTCATAAATCAGGGGATAAAGCGTGCCGATCAAGACGCTTGCGGCTGCCGCAATCGTAAGATAAATCCCGGCGGTCACCGTAAAGTAAAAGACGCCGCCCGGGCTGCCTTGAGCCTCTGCCTCATGTTTCGTGAGCCCTTCAATACGTGCTGCATACAGCACAAAAGCAGGCACCAGAAGCACCACGCTCAGAATCAGGAGTGCCGCACCGCGCGCGGGATCAGCGGCAAAGGCATGCACCGACTGAACGATGCCGGAACGGACCATAAAGGAGCCGAAAAGACAGAGCGCAAAGGAAATGAGCGCGAGAAAAACCGTAAGCCGGAATGTCCCGGTTTTCTGAAGAACAAAGGCGTGCAGCATCGCCGTGGTCACAAGCCACGGAATAAAGGACGCATTTTCCACGGGATCCCAGAACCACCAACCGCCCCAGCCGAGTTCGGTGTAGGCCCACCAGCTGCCCAAAGCGTTGCCTGCGGTGAGAAACGCCCAGGTCACAAAGACAAGCCCACTGAGGAAACGGCGTCTTGCCGCATCAGCCGAGCCCGTCATCAGAAGCGCCGCCACCACGGCAAACACAATCGTAAGGCCCGCGTATCCTGCAAACAGAAGCGGCGGATGCACGATCATCCCGACGTCCTGCAAAATGGGATTGAGGTCTCTGCCTTCTTTGGGAACGAGCGGCAGAAGCCGCGCAAAAGGGTTTGAAGTAAACAGCGAAAAAAGAGAAAAAGCCGCGAGCACCGCAGAGCTCACCGCCGCGGTTGCGGCTTTCAAAAGGGCGTCTTTGGGCGCGCAAAAAAGTGCCGTTGCCGCAGCCGCCGCAATCATGTCAATCCACAGCAGAAACGACCCTTCGTGACTGCCCCAGAAGGCGGCAAACTTATAGACAGGAGCAAGTGCACTGTTGGAATTCTGCGCAACGTAGGCAACCGAAAAATCATCGGTGAGAAAGCTCACCGTCAGGCAGATGCTTGCCGCAAAAAAAGAGATCACGGCCGAGGTGAGCCCTGCCCGCCAAAAGTCACGGGCAAAGACATTGCCTTTGGCAACACCGTAAAAACAAAAGACGGCCGTGACAAGCGCTGCCGCTGCCGCCGCCGTCAGAAAAAAGAGACCAAGCTCAGGAATCACCGTGTTTCTCCTGCTGCGGCAAGGCTTACGGCCTGCGCGCAAAACGAGTCTTCATTGTGCCCGAAAAGTCCTTCTGCGGCCTTAACACACGTCATTTCTCAGGCTCCTTGCGCGCCCCGGCCTCAGGCCTGACGGCCAGCGCCGCGTAGTCGGTAATCCCCTTGCCGCTGTCAATTGCCAGGCCTGCGGCAATTCTTCTGAGCAGAAACACCACGGGGCTGTCCATCAAAAAGCGCGCTTCCGGATAGAGCCAAAAGAGGCGGTCCAGGGAATCATTGGGCTGGTACGGGGCATCGGCCACACCGTCCCCGTCCAGATCCCAGACGCTGCCCGCACCCCAGTAGTTGCCGCGCCCGTTATCGCTCCAGGTAAGGGGTCTCTTCCCGATATAGCGCACCTGTGTGCGGTTGTCGTCAATGACGTTTCCGAGCACGGTGCTCCCCTCGCCCCCCAGGGCAATGTCAATACCGATGTCGCTTGTCTCAAAGCGGTTGCTGAGAATCCGGTTGACGCCCGCGCCGTAGATAAAAAGACCCTTACCTTCCGTATTGAGGGCACTTTTGGCCCGCGGGTTGTGCGTGCGTGTCACGGTGTTGTTTTCAACGAGGCACCCGTTGCTTTCATTTAAAAGAATCCCGAACTCCACGGCACGGTCCGTGACGTTGCCAGTAACAACGGAATTTCTGGAACTCATCACCGCAACGCCCCCGATCACGGCTTCGCTTTTGTTTCCCAGCGCCCTGTCGTTTTTGGTGTACATAAAATGCACACCGTACTGCAGGCCCGCAAAGTCATTGTCATTGACCGTGCAGCCGTCGGTGCTTTCCAGGTAAACGCCGTCACGCGTGTAGCGCATGGTGTTGCCGCGGATCACGGCGCCCCCGGTGCTTTTTACGTACACCCCGTCGCCGCGGTCAAGGACGTGTTCGCTCTTTTCACCCGTGATCACTGAATTCTGAACCGTAAGGCGTGAGACCCCTTCGGCATACACGCCGAACCCGGGGCCTGTGACCGTAACGCCCGTAATCGTGATGTCGTGAGCAAACTTACGGATATGAATACCCGCGTCCTGCGAGAGGATTTCGCGCCCAAACCCGGTGACCGTAAGCCCCGTGAGCTTCACGTCAGAGGCAAGAATCTTAATGGTGCTCCCGGTGCCGCGTCCTCGGATTTCAGCGCCCGTTTCCGCGCGGATATCGACGCTTTTGGCTATCACCCAGGGGCCTTTGTAAACGCCCTTACTAAGGTAGAGGCACCCCCCGCGGGGGACAGAGGAAAGCGCCCGGGAAAGCGCTGTTTCCGGTGTTATGACGGTGCAGACCGTGCCGTCTGCGGCGGTAATTGCCGGCGCACTTTGAGCGGACGCCAAGACCGGCAGCATGAGTAACACCGCCGATGCCGCCGCCCGTTTGAGTTTTGCCGGAAAGACCACTGCCGCACCCGAAAAATGATTTGAAAAAGGTACAAAAAAGGCGCCTTTGCACAAACACACTGCACAACCGGCGCCTTACCCGCGTTTCCGCCGTACACCGGAAGTTTCCGAGTGTACGGCAAAAACAGTTCTGACACGATGCTCTAGAGCACGAATGTCTGACCGGCGTAGAGGATGAACACACGCAGGCACATCATGCCGCAGATGCTCGCCAGAGCGCCCAGACAGAAGGCACCGGCCGATTTTCCGAAGCTCGCGATCAAGGGCAGGACAAAGCCCACACCGATCACGCCGCACCAGAAAAGCGTGGCCCACGTTCCGGTCGTGAAGGCCGCAGCCGCAAGCTGCTGACCTTCGTTGCCGAGCACCATCGCCATCGCGATCATGAAGATGCAGAAAAGTTCTGCGGCCATGATCGGATATTCGGCGCGGTGCAGCACGTGCATATCGCAGCCTTCATGCTTTTCACCGAAGCACACCACGGCAAACAAACGCGCCGCAGCAGCACCGGCAGAAAGCCCGGAAGCCACAAAAAGCCCCGGCAGCACGGCGGTGTTCATGAGCGGGAAGCGCACCAGTGCGGAAATGAGGAAACCCGTGTAGGCGCAGATCGTAAGCGCCAGGATCAGAACGATCCAGTACAGGGGCTTTCTCACGCCGTCAAAGGCAGCGATGAGGCCCGACAACGCCGGGCAGCACTTCGGCCCGAACGCCATGAGCATCAGGATGAAGGTGAGCGGAATGTATGCAATGAGCGCAATCACGCCCAGACTCATCACTGAAGTCAGGTTGTAGTTGATGAGAATGCGCCAGAAGGCGAGAGGCTTGGTAAGGTCAGCCACAAGGCAGACCATGCCGAGCGCGATCGTCACGAAGGCCACCATCGAGGCGGACTTCAGAAGCGGCGTATTTTCATAGTTACCCTTAAACAGGTTCACCAGCAGCGCAATTGCCATTGCACCGCCCGAGATACCTGCCAGGAAGAGATACACGGCAATGGGCCAGGGCCATTGAATGCCGTGGCTTAAGCCGATGGTAAAGTTCAAGCTCGCTTCCATTTCTTACACTCCCAGTTTTACGATCGGGATGTAGCGCAGGACCGGATCAGTGCCCAGTTCAGGCTTGATGCGCACGCTGTCCTTCACCTTCAACAGGCGGCTCACGTACGATTTCTCGTCGCTTGCGTCGCCGAAAATCAGGGCATCGTACTTGCAGCTTTCCACGCAGCCCGGGGTCTGATTCTTCTTCAGACGGCTGTCGAGGCAGAAGTTGCAGTTGTCGGCTGCCTTGGTCTTTTCATTGATGAAGCGGACGTTGTACGGGCAGGCCACGATACAGTACTTGCAGCCGATGCACTTGTCCGGATTCATCGTCACGATGCCGGTTTCGGGATCGCGGTGCGCTGCGCCCGTCGGACAAACCTTCACGCACGGTGCATCCTGACACTGCTGGCAGGACACACGCACGTAACGGCGGTCGTAGGCGTAGCCGCGCGGTGCGTCTTCCTTCAGGCACTGTGCCGTGCCGTCGGTGCCGCAGGTAAACTGCAGCGCCAGGCGCGACTGGCCTTTCGGTAATTCATTTACTTTGGTGCAGGCGTCCTTGCAGTCGCCGCAGCCCACGCACTTGTTCTGGTCAAAGACCATCACGTACTTGGGCTTACCTTTGGCTGCTGCGCCCGAACCGTTGCTGCTGCACCCGCCTGTCTGAAGCAGGAGCAGTGCGCCGCCTAATCCGGCTCCGGCGAGAAGCTTTCTCCTGTCAATCTTTTCGCTCACGATATTCTCCAAGGGGTATGTATTTTTCTTCAGTTGTTCTTTCACCTGTAACCAGAAAGAAACGTCTGAAAAATACGTCTCCCGCTGATTCGTTTCGTCTTATCGGGTCATCCGGCTGCGGGCGTTGGCGACGGCGTTTTCAAGTGCCGCGCGCTGGCCTGCCGCCGCTCCCGAACGGATCAGAAACTCCCACTCATCGATTGCCTTCTGATAGTTCCCGGTAAGAAACGCATCGTTGGCAATCAAAAGCCGGATTTCCACGTTGTAGGGGTTGGCGCGAAGCAGCCTTTCGGTGAGGGCTCTGACTTCCGGGCCGAACCTGCGTCCGTCCCTGTAGTAAAGCGCCTGCGCCTTCAATGACAAGAGTTCCTGCGTTTCGCCGCAGAGGGTGACGGCGGCATCCAGTGTGTCAACCGCATCCTTATAAAGTCCTGCCGCGTAATAAGACTGCGCAAGTTTCATCTGCGCGGCCTCATTTTCCGGATCAGCCTTCACGGCGCGGCGGGCTTCGGTGATGCGGGCAGCAAGCTGCCAGTCCGTAAACTCGTCGACTTCACGGGTGTCCCAGTCCGAAAAACGGCCCAGAAACCCGTAGCCTGCGGCTGAAAGCACAAGGATGGAAACCACCGCAAGTACCGTCAGAACTTTTGCGCGGGCCGCCCCGGGCGTATGTGAAAACCGTACGCCGTAGGCAGTGCACAGCCCCGCCGGCACCAAAGCCGCCAAAGCAAGCACCCACGCCAGTGTTGTCATTGATTCGGTTCCTTTTTGCTTACCCGGTGCGTCTTTTATGTACGCACCCAACGTTTTTCCGTCGGGGTGATGCAAAGCGAGGGAAAAAATCCGAGAGGCATTACATGCCGCTCATTCCCATGCCTTTCATCATGCCCTGATGTCCTTTGACTTTTTCAACCTTGAGCAGCTCAACTTCAAAAATCAGTGTGGATTCCGGAGGAATCTGCGCAATACCGTCTGAGCCGTACGCAAGTTTTGCCGGCATGACAAAACGGTACTTGCTGCCTTCCTTCATGAGCTTTAATCCCTCTTCAAAACCGGGGACCACGCTCATCACGACAAAGCGCTGCGGGCCTCTCTGGGCGGTCGAGTCAAAGACCGTCCCGTCAATGAGCCTGCCTTCGTAATTGACCGTCACAACGTCAGCCGTTGTGGGAAGCGCACCCTTACCCTGCTTGAGCACTTCATACTGAAGACCGGACTCAGTGGTCACGACGCCCTTTTTCTTGGCGTTTTTTTCAAGGTAGGCCTTGCCGTCAGCCGCGTTTTTCGCGCGCGCCTTTTCAACGGCCTTCTCTTCAAGCTTGTTTAAAACATCCTGGCGCTTGTTGAGTTCCTTGATGATGTCGTCGACTGAAAGCTTCGACTTATTCTGCAGCGCATCGTTAAAGCCCTGCAGAACGAGCTTTTTATCAGTCTTTACACCGAGCGCTTCCTGCTTCATGATCTGCGCGGCGATGTAGTTGGCGACAGAAGCCCCCATACTGTAAGACTCACGCTCTTCACTCGTTTTGAGCTCAGCCGCCGTAACGGAGTGAGCCGCAAACGCGAGAATCACGGCGAGTGCAGGCAGGGTTTTCTTAAGGGTCAGCATAATTCAGAGTGTTCCTGTGGTTACGGTGCCGTCCTCACGAGACATTCGTTTCGGACAGTCTTTTTGTTCCGGTTATCAAGAAAAATCACGCGTGTCTTACGGACGTTCCGTGGCGCGGCCCGAAAGTTTCCACCCGTAGATGCCGTCGGGCATCTGGCGGACCTGCGTGTAGCCGAGTCTGATCACCTGACGGGCTGCGTTCTCGCTGCTTTCGCACAGGCGGTTGGCGCAGTAAAAAACCATCGGGGTGTTCTTGTCGGCGGGCAGCAGTTTCTTCCAGTCCTGCACGTTGAAAAACGTTGCCCCCGGGATAAACCCGTCGGCCCAGATTTCCAGCGTGTTGACGTCGTAGAACTTCCAGCCTTTGCTTTTGAGAACTTCCGCCTCGGGGATCGAGATCTGGATGAGGTCTTCCTTATAAACAGGGGCCTCAACCATGGGACCGTCACCGCCGGCAAGCGCTGCTCCGGCAAGGAGCATTCCTGCGGCAAATCCGAGACAGACAAACGTTTTCTTCATGATGTTGTGATTCTTTTCAGTTTCGCCCTAAGCTGCCGCCGGGGGTGTCCCGGCGGCAGCAACCTCAGGGATTTCTTCGCAAGTTACTTCGAAGCAGTCGTCTTCGTCTTCACAAACTCACCCTTGTCGAGGATTGCCTGAGCCTGGTTGACATAGGCCTTGGCCGTTTCCACGCGCTTGGCGAGGTAGTGAGGAGCGTGAACACCCCAGGAACCGTCCTTCTTGATCTGCCGGGCGATTTCTTCAGCCTTGTCGATGAGCATGAGCACTTCGGTCTTGGCTTCGGGGGTGAGCTTCGTGATTTCAAGAAGCTTGTTCACACGGTCGAGGGACTGCGTCACAACCTTGTAGCCGTCCTTAACCGGGTTCTGCCACTTCATGACTTCACCGTAGATGACCTTCTGGTCGGAGTACTGCAGGCCCTTCTCGAGTTCAGACATGAACACGGAGTGGCAGCCCTTGCCTTCGACAACCTGAACTTCAGCGTTGGCGGTACGCGCGCAGCTCCACATCAGGTCGAGGTAGCCGTGGCCTTCTTCGTCCTTAGCCATTCTCCAGCCCTTGGAGTTCGAAGCACGGGACTGACCGGCAGCCGGGTTCATCATCTTGGCGGTCGGATCAACCTTGATGTTCCAGACGTGAGAACGACGCACGGCGTCAAAGCCCGCGAAGTCAGGACGCTGGATGGCCGTGAAGTTTTCGCAGCTCATCGTAAACGGCATATGGCAGCCGATGCAGTCGATCTTCTTGTGGGTGTCGGTCATCGCAACCACGTCAGCCTGATCCTTGTGGCAGTCCTGGCAGGTCTTGCGGATGGCAGGCTTGGTGTAGTAGGACTTCCAGTCGTTGGACGTGATTTCATGCGGATCGTGGCAGGTCACGCAGCGCATGCCCTTTTCGTAGTGCTTGGACATCATGAGCTGAGAGCCTTCCGTACCGCAGGAGGGGCAGGAGCTCTTTGTCTTGATGTTAAAGCCCGTTTCGATCTTCTTCACGCCTTCCTTGGTGGTGACAACGTCTTCTTCAATGAAGTTGGAGCGCTGGTGGCAGCGTTCGCAGTTCGTTTCAAAGCCGTTACTGGCAGCGCCCACAAGGTGGCCGCCCGCACCGTGGCATTCTTCGCAGGCAATACCCTTGGAAATCGTGTGCTTCTGAAGTTCCTTCGGATTGCCGAGAGCCTTGAAGAACTCTTCCTTGTTCTTAAAGTCGAACTTGAAGGAGTGGCAGACTTCGCAGTAGGAGGTTGCCGGCTGGAAGAGGAACTGCTTCTCGAAAGAAGCACCGTAGGAGGTCATACCCCACTGGTGAGAGGCCGAGCCGCCCATTTCCTTCATCGTGGTCGGGAAGTCAGGAATCACCTTCTTGATTTCCTTGGCGCGTTCAGGGCTTAACCAGGAAGCCCAGCCGCGGGAGAACTGGTTGCCGCCGGCAACGATCGTACCCGTGCCGTCACGGAGCAGCCCGCCGCGGACGTGGTAGGAGCCGCGGGCAAGCCAGGCGTCGATGTAGCCGTACTTCGTGCGCGGCGTACCGACCGTGGCGTAGATCACGTCAGGCGTGATGCCGTCGGCAAGAATCGAAGCGTCAGAACCGTAGAGCTTCTTTTTGAGGTCGTTGTTGACTTCGGGGTGTTCGCCCGGGAAGCGGATCGTCTGAGCATGACGGCTTCTCTTCCACTTTTCGTACTGAACCGCGTGGCAGGAGCCGCACTTTTCAGGCCCCACGAACTTATTGGGGAAGTCAAGAATCGAGGTCTGAGGCAGACGGTACTGCGAGGCCGACGGACGGGCGCCGGGCTGCAGAGCCGAGTACTTCTTGGCGTTGCCTTCACCGAGGTATTCGGAACCGCGGGTGGAGACCTTGTACATACCGATCACACGGCCTTCTTCAGCGTACTTAAAGAGGGGGTGATGCTTAAAGAGGTAGTCAAAAAGTTCTTTTTCCTGGACGATGTAGTCCTGCAGCGTACGCACACCCTTGGTGGGCTCGGTGAGATCAGGGTTATCCCAGATCTTCTGAGTGGTCGCATTGACATGCGGATTGCCGTCGCCCGGGGCCGGTGCAGCCTGCACTGTACCGACAGCAGCTAAAGCAGCTGTGCAAAACAGAGCGCTGAGCGCTGTTCTGACGGTTGTTGTTTGCATTATGTTTCTCCTTGAGGTTTTCGACAGTTCACTTGTGGTGTACGTGCCAAAAATTGGTCGCACGAATGCCCTTACGGGCCGCACTCCCACAGCAAAGATTACATGAAGCTGAAATCCCCGGAAAAACTCTTTGTCTTAATGTTGCCTTAATACAACCACTGCTTTTCACCCATTCGAATTTGACTTTTGTCAAAAAATTAAAGTCTCTCGACTCTATATATACGTATTAACCCGATACCCTTTCATATATTTTTCGCTATCCGAAAGAATTAAGCCTGGTGTAAGACAGATGAATGAGAAACATTCTCAACAACCCTTTCAGGCCGCCCCTTTTGGGTGCTGGAAGTACCGTTTCTTAAATATGTAACTAAATGTTAGCTCAGGATAATTTTTACAACACCTTTTATGATTTTTAAATGCTCCGCCTTTTTCTGTTACCTGGAAAAACGCGTGTAAAAAAGCCGCCCGATTGTGCACCGGACGGCTTTTTTGTTTATGCAGGGCTCAAAATATTCAGAACTTACGCCCGCTTTTCAAGAACGGCCACGGCCGGAAGGACCTTGCCTTCCAGAAATTCGAGGAAGGCGCCGCCGCCGGTGGAAATGTAAGAAAGCTTATCGGCCATCTTGTTCTTTTCAACGGCAGCGACCGTATCACCGCCCCCGGCAATTGAAAAAGCGCCCTTGGCGGTAGCCGCTGCGACGGCTTTGGCAAGTTCCTCCGTGCCGTGGGCAAAAGGTTCCATTTCAAAGACACCCACAGGACCGTTCCAGACCACGGTACCGGCATCAGCGATGAGCTTGGCAATCGCCTGAGCCGACTCAGGACCGACGTCCAGGATCATTTCATCTTCAGCAACGTCTTCGACGCGGCAGGTTCTTCTCGGCGCATCCTCGCTGAAAGCCTTTGCCACCACGACGTCCGTGGGAAGCGGCAGCACCGCGCCTTTTTCCGCGAGCGTTGAGAGCACCTTTTTGCATTCATCGACGAGCTCGGGTTCAGCCAGGGACTTGCCGATGGGTTTTCCGGCCGCAAGAAGGAACGTATTGGCAATACCCCCGCCCACAATGAGGCGATCCACCTTCTGCGCGAGGTTATTGAGAATGGTGAGTTTCGTGGAAACCTTGGAGCCCCCAACAACGGCCGCCAGCGGGTGCTTGGCGTCAGCCACGGCTTTTGTGAGCGCATCGATTTCAGCGGCCATCAGGGGACCGGCGCAGGCAACGGCCGCGAGTTCAGCAACGCCCGCTGTGGAGGCCTGGGCGCGGTGCGCGGTACCGAAGGCGTCGTTCACAAACACATCACAGAGCGCCGCATACTTTTTCGCGAGTTCCGGATCGTTTTTCTTTTCACCCTTGTTAGAGCGGCAGTTTTCAAGCATCACCACTTCGCCCGGCTTCACATCAACGCCGTCAAGATAGTTTTTCACAAGGCGGATGGGCTGCCCCACGAGCTCACTCATACGCACAGCCACGCCGGCCAAGCTGTCTTCGGGCTTGAGTTCCCCTTCGGTGGGACGCCCGAGGTGGCTCATGACGAGCACGGCGGCGCCGGCGTCAAGCGCAAGGCGGATTGCCGGGACGCTCGCCACAAGGCGCGCTTCGTTGGTAATACGGCCTTCATCGTCTCTCGGCACATTGAGGTCACTGCGGATCAGAACACGTTTGCCGTTTAAGGCGCCGGCCTTGGCGAGGTTTTCCAAAGTCTTCACATGCATGGAGGATGCTCCCGAAATAAGCTAAAAAAACGGATATTGAAATACGTTGACAAAGAGAATCCGCACTGCCGGTTGTCTCGGTCAATGCGGATTCTTCATAGTGTGACTGCGGCGGTTACTTGGCTGCCATCATGGCAACGGCGTTATCGAGCATACGGCAGGAGAAAGCCCATTCGTTGTCGTACCAGCTCGAGACCTTCACGAGGCGCCCGCCCGAGACCTTCGTAAGCGTCGAATCAAAGACGGAAGAATGCGGGTCGTGATTAAAGTCGGTGGAGACAAGGGGAAGCTCGTTAAAGCCCAAAACACCCTTAAATTTCGGGTTCACCGCGGCATCACGCATGATCTGATTGACGGCTTCCACGCTCGTTTCGGTCTTGGCGATAAAGGTGAGGTCTACAAAACTCACATTGATCGTGGGCACGCGCACCGCGTAGCCGTCCAAAAGGCCGTTTAATTCCGGCAGCACAAGACCCACGGCCTTCGCAGCCCCGGTCTTGGTGGGAATCATCGACATGGCGGCCGCGCGGGCACGGCGCATGTCCTTGTGGTAGACGTCGGTGACGTTCTGATCGTTCGTGTAGGAGTGAATCGTGGTCATCAGACCGCGCTCGATTCCCACCGTGTCGTTTAACGCCTTTGCCAGGGGCGCAAGGCAGTTGGTGGTGCAGCTTGCGTTGGAGACAACCTGCATGGCAGAGGTGAGGATGCTGTCGTTCACACCGTACACAACCGTGGCGTCCACTTCCTTACCCGGTGCGGAGATGAGCACTTTCTTGGCGCCCTGTTCGATGTGCATCATGGCCTTGTCTTTGTGCGTAAAGGCCCCCGTGCATTCAAGCACCACGTCCACGTCAAGTTCGCCCCACGGAATTTCCTTCGGATCACGGGTAGAGAACATACGGATACGATCGCCGTTGACGGTCATCCAGTCCGGGCCTTCGGTCTTTACTTCCGCGGCAAAGCGCCCGTGCACCGTGTCGTAGCGCAACAGGTGCGCATTGATTTCATCGTCACCCGGGGTATTCACCGCCACAATCTCAAGGTCACGGCTCTTTCCGTCCTCGTAGTGAGCACGCAGCACATTGCGGCCGATACGTCCGAAACCGTTGATCGCTACACGAATCGTCATTTGTCTTAGTCCTTAAGTGTTGGGGTGAAATGGGTTATTCCTTGCGGCCGGCGAGCGCACGGGCCTTCTTAACGGCGTTTTCAACCGTAAAGCCGAAGTGCGGCCAAAGCACCTTTGCCGGAGCCGACTCGCCGAACGTGTCGATGCCGATCACGTCGCCGTTACCGTGCATGTACTTGTACCAAAGGCCCGTCACACCGGCTTCGATTGCAAGAAGCGGAGTGCCGGCCGGGAAAATGCTTTCGCGGTAGGCCGCGTCCTGACGGTCAAAGACGTCGGCGCAGGGCACCGACACCACGCGCACCTGAATGTTCTGAGCCGTGAGAAGCTTGCGCGCTTCGACGGCAAGCGGAAGTTCAGAGCCCGTCGCCGCAATGATGACTTCGGCCTTACCCGCGCCTGCCGGAGCTTCAGCCGCCACATAGGCGCCGCGGGCAATCGCGTCCGCGTCCACCTCGTCACGCTCTTCGCAGAAGGCCACGGTCTGGCGCGAGAAAATGAGCGCGCTCGGGCCGTCACGGCGTTCAAGCGCCGCGTCCCAGGCCACAATCGATTCAACGGTATCGGCCGGACGCCACACGTCAAAGCCGGGGATGAGTCTTAAGCTCGCCACGTGTTCGATCGACTGATGCGTGGGACCGTCTTCACCGAGGCCGATCGAGTCGTGCGTAAAGACAAAGATCGAACGCAGCTTCATGAGAGACGCCATTCTCAGAGCGTTTCTGGCGTAGTCCGAGAACGTCAGGAACGTTGCGCTGAACGGGATAAAGCCGCCGTAAAGAGCAATGCCGTTCTGAATACCGGCCATGCCGAACTCGCGCACACCGTAGCTGATGTGGCGGCCGAGCATGTTGTCGTGCGTGAGGCGCTCCACCCCCGTCCAGTTGGTGAGGTTCGAGCCCGTGAGGTCGGCGGAGCCGCCGAGGAGTTCCGGCAGCGACGGCGCCAGGGCGTTGAGTGCCTTCTGGCTTGCCTTACGGGTGGCAACGCTTTCCGCGGCGGCCTGAGCATTGCAAAGCGCTTCAAAAACAACGTCATCAAACCCGGCAGGAAGGTCGCCCGCCAGACGTCGCTTAAGTTCAGAGGCCAGTTCCGGATATGCCTTGGCGTAATCGGCAAACATCTTGTTCCAGGCGTCTTCCATCGCCTTACCCGCCGGACGCGCGTCCATTGCGGCGTAAACCGCCTCAGGCACTTCAAAGGGACCGTACTTCCAGCCGAGTTTGGCCTTGGTGGCCGCAATTTCTTCGTCACCCAGGGCTTCACCGTGGGCCTTTGCGGTACCGGCGCGGTTCGGGGACCCGAAGCCGATCACGGTCTTGGCGATAATCAGCGTGGGACGGTGTTCTTCAGCCTTGGCTTCGGCAATCGCCTTATCCATGGCATCGATGTCGTGGCCGTCCACCGGGCCGATCACGTTCCAGCCGTAGGCTTCAAAGCGCTTACGGGTGTCGTCGGCGAACCACCCCTTCACATTGCCGTCAATGGAAATACCGTTGTCGTCGTAGATGGCGATGAGTTTGTTAAGCCCCCAGACACCCGCCAGAGAACAGACTTCGTGGCTGATGCCTTCCATCATGCAGCCGTCACCCAAAAACACATAGGTGCGGTTGTCAATCACCGGGAACCCTTCACGGTTAAATTCCGCGGCAAGCATTTTTTCCGCAAGCGCCATACCCACGGCGTTGGCGATACCCTGTCCGAGGGGGCCCGTCGTCGTTTCAACGCCCGGGGTCACGCCCACTTCGGGGTGGCCCGGCGTTTTACTTCCCATCTGACGGAAGTTTTTGATGTCATCCATCGAGAGGTCGTAACCGGTGAGATGCAGTAGCGAATACTGCAGCATCGAGCCGTGGCCGTTGGAAAGGATGAAACGATCGCGGCCGATCCAGTGCGGGTCGGCCGGGTTGTGACGCAGATGCCGCGTCCAAAGAGCTACAGCGATATCGGCCATACCCATGGGCATGCCGGGGTGGCCGCTTTTGGCCTTTTGAACAGCATCAATGGAGAGAGCACGGACGGCGTTGGCCATCATCTGCGCGGAGACGGAATCGGACATAAAGGTCGGATAATTCTGGAAAATTTGAGAAAACTGCATCCTCAACAGATTCCGCGCGCAAGAAGCCTTCCGCTTCTAAGCAGAAAGTCTCAGTCTGCGCGGCACCTGCCTATCTTTGGTATTGTAACAAAGGATGGCCGCGCGCCCGCTTCCGGGCAGGGACTTTTTACGTGCGGCCCGTGACTTTTTCCGGACGTCGTTTTATGGCCGTAGTCGCTCGTTTTTATTCACCTCAGGAAAAACCTTTTGCCGTCGGAGAGCGTGCGCTTTTAAGCGAAAAAGCGCGCCACCACGCAGGACGCGTCATCCGCGCGGTTGCCGGTGACACCGTGGCGCTTTTTGACGGTTCGGGAGAAGTTGCCGCCGGTCCCATTGCCTTTGAAGGCAAGGATGCCTGGATTACGGTTCATAGCATTGAAAGACCGCAGACAGAAAGCCCCGCACACATGACGCTTATCCAGGCGATGGTAAGCAACGAAAAAATCGACTTTATTGTCGAAAAGGCCGTTGAAGCCGGCATTTCGCGCATCATCCTTGTGCCTGCGGCGCGAAGCGTCACCAAACTCGCGGGCGAGCGCCTTGAAAAACGTCTTACCCGCTGGAATGACATTGCAGTCGCTGCCTGTGAGCAGTGCGGCCGCAACGTGGTGCCCGTGATTGAGGCCCTTTCCTCGCTTAATACGGCGCTCACGGACGTTAAAGCGGGCTGCCGCTGGTTTATGCATCCCGGGGAATCAGACGCACTGACGGTCAAGAAGGACTGCCGCAGCTTTGCCTTTGCCGTGGGCCCTGAAGGCGGCTTTTCGCCGGAAGAAATCAAAGCGGCTCAGGAAGCGGGCTGGCAGTGCGCTGTTCTGGGCCCCCGCGTCTTACGTACGGAAACCGCGGCCTTGGCTGCCGCCTGCGCCGTCAATACCCTTTTCGGGGACTACCGCATCAGCGCGTCTTAACCTTTCGGACAAGTGCGAGGAACGCCTCTCATCAGGAGAAAAAGCCCGACGGAGAGCAAAAGGAGCGCCGCAGCGGCTGCAAGCACGGCCTTTTTGCCGAGCCGCTCAAAAAGGGGCAGCGCCTTTTCTTCGGTTTGTCTTAAGTCCGAAAACTGCATCAGACAGCCCGCTCACGGTGCGAGGGACGCCAAACCCAAATCAAAACGGCGATGCCGGTCAAAATGAGCGGCAGTGACAGCCACTGGCCGCGCGAAAGTCCGAGTAACCCCAAACCGAGATAGCTGTCCGGTTCCCGGAAGTACTCGACAAAAAAGCGGGCAACACCGTAGCCGATGCAAAAAAGCGCCGAAACAAACCCGCGGCCGCGGTTTTTGGCCGACGCCCACCAAAGCAGCGCAAAAAGACAGAGCCCCTCAAGCCCCGCTTCGTAAAGCTGCGAAGGATGGCGCGGGATATTGTCCCCGGTCTGCGGAAAGAGCATGGCCCAGGGCAGATCCGGCAAAGCCGCTCTCCCCCAGAGTTCTCCGTTAATAAAGTTACCGATACGGCCCGCAAAAAGTCCGAGCGGCACCAGGGGCGCCGTAAAGTCCGACACGGTCCAGAAACTTTTGCCGCGCGTGCGGGCAAACACAAGCATCGCGATGATGCAGCCGATCATGCCGCCGTGCGCGCTCATGCCGCCCTGCCAGACCTTAAAGACGTCCAGGGGATGCGAAGTAAACCAGGCCGGCTGATAAAAGAGGCAAAACCCCAGGCGCCCGCCCAGCACCACGCCGAGCACCCCGTAAAAGAGAAGATCCTCAAGGTCAGCCTTTGTCATGCCGCGCCAGGCGTCCTCTGCCCTTCTGCGCCCGAGAATGAGAAAAAGCGCAAATCCCACCAAATACATGATGCCGTACCAGTGCACGGCCACGGGACCCAACTGAACGGCCACGGGATCAAACTGCGGATGAATAAGCATGGTGTCGGCAAAAAGCGGTGAAATATCAGATGCGGGCGCAACAATACAGCATCAGCCTGATATGAGGCTTTTGCGGCCGGTCAAAAAAAGCGCCGCCCGCAGACACAACGGCCGCAGACAGCGCTTCCTGATTCACAGAATTTCCCGCAGGAAGCCCGGGACTTGAGCCCCGGGAGGAATGCGGGCTTTCGAAATTTTTTTAATCTTGGCCCAAACGCAGCCAAACCATGCACATAGTTTTCGCTTAAGG
>OIWQ01002447.1_pt1 | contig 19016 bp, 19 predicted proteins | sample 1587571 | NCBI WGS metagenome assembly OIWQ01 (sample SAMEA3888910, study PRJEB22519) | human gut metagenome | biome: human gut; feature: human-associated habitat; material: faeces | place: Denmark | collected 2010 | reverse complement strand
ACGATTTTACCACTTTCAGTGATGTAGTTTTTCAGCGTAGCGATGTCTTTATAATCAATCTCTTGAACGCCTTCTGCGGTGAAACGGCAGAATTTACGACGACGGAAATAACGTGCCATATGGCTAGTCTCCAGAATCTATCAATTCAATATGTTCGGCATGAAGAACCAGTTTTGATAATCCATTTCGCCCCTGATGGGTGCTGATGAATCCCTGAACGGTTATCTGACTGCCGACCGTTATACTGCGAGTAATGGTTTGGATCGTCTGTCCGCTGGCAACCACGGGCATTCTGCACCATGCCTGCCGGGTGAGTCCGGCTTCCTGCTGTTGTGAGCGGTGCTCAAGCACAAACTGACAATGCGGAATTCCGGCCGGGCTGACTTTCCGGATGGGTTCCCTGCACACTGTGCCGGATAACACCAGACGGTTAGCGGACACCGTTATTACTCTTCAGTTTCCTCAGCTTCATCATTTTCTTCAATGTCGTCAGACATGTCGCGCGGGCGACGTTCGTCTTTCGCTTTAACCATTGGAGAAGGTTCAGTCACCGCGTGCTTAACGCGCATAACCATGCTGCGGATAACGGCATCGTTGAAGCGGAAGGTAGTTTCCAGCTCATCGATCACTTCCTGCGGAGCTTCAACGTTCATCAGAACGTAGTGTGCTTTGTGCAGTTTGTTGATCGGGTAAGCCAGCTGACGGCGGCCCCAGTCTTCCAGACGGTGGATCTTGCCTTCTGCACCAGTGATGGCAGCAGTGTAGCGCTCGATCATGCCCGGAACCTGTTCGCTCTGGTCAGGATGGACCATAAAAACGATTTCGTAATGACGCATCGAATTGCTCCTTACGGATTATTCAGCCTCCTGTCTGGGTCAGCCGAGGCCCGGGGAGGCAAGGAACGTGTTAAAGGTCGGCTGAAAAATTGACGCGTCATAATACTGGCGCCTGCCACTAAACTCAAGGTAATTGTACGATTATTTATCATGTCGCCATTAATACATATCCAGCAGCATTTTGACGCTGATGCAAATGGAGACAATGACAATCATGGGTCGGATAACTTTCTTGCCGCGCGTTAGTACGACCGTCGCGCCAAGACGTGCGCCGAGGGACTGCCCGGCAAACATCACCAGCCCCAGCGACCAGATCATTTTACCGCCAAAAATGAAGAACAATATCGAGGCGATGTTGGACGCCAGGTTAATAAAATTCGAGTGAATTTGCGCCTTATCGATGCTGTATCCCCACAGCAGGATATAGCTGAGGGTATAAAAGGAGCCAGCCCCGGCACCGAGAAAGCCGTCATAAAAGCCAATGCATCCCCCGCCGATCAACGAGAAGAGAAACAGGGATACCTGCTGCTTTCTTTTCGGTTCGCTGAGATTTGGCGCAAAAATAAAGTAGATAGCGACCGCGATAATCAGGATCGGGAGCAGTTTCTTCAGCAGCTCCGGTTCAATGAACTGGATAAGCGTCGTTCCCATCGCAGAACCGATAAAGGCAGATAAAAACACATACTTGTGCTCCTGCACGTTGATATGCCCCCGGCGTAAAAAATAAATCCCGGAGGTCAGCGAGCTGCCCAGCGCCTGAATTTTATTGGTTGCCAGCGCATTCGCCGGGGGTAAACCAGAAATTAACAGTGCGCCAATCGAGAGAAAACCACCGCCGCCCGACACCACGTTAATAAAGCCTGCCACCAGCGCGACCATAAACATAATCACAAAGTAGCTGAAATCCATGAATGAAGCATCCATAAGTTTTTGCCTTATTATCATAAAGTTATATTAATTATCCGGCTCACTATAAACGGCGTACTCACCCGATTAAATTGACTATTTGGTAAGTGCTTATGCGCGAAAGACAGGTATTTTTCACCGCAGCGGTACACACCAGCGGCCTGTTAATAAAAGAAAAGATGGCTATGCGGTAATTTTTTGAACAACTGCATCAGAAATGGTCGCTATCGACTGCGCCGGTAACGGTTAAAATTACATCAGAAGCTAATCACTCACAGGAGAGAGGCAACCAGAGACCGCAGTCGAGGAGGTACATATGCGAGCCCGTGTTTTGACCCTTCTGGCTATGCTTTTGCTTAGTGCAAATGCAACGGCAGCCATCAAAATTGACAATCATCAGGCCAGGAATATGGATGATGTGCAGAGCTTAGGCGTCATTTACATAAATCATAACTTCGCCACTGAAAGTGAAGCCACTCAGGCCCTGAATGAAGAGACCGATGCGCAAGGCGCAACCTACTACCACGTGATCCTCACCAGGGAACCCGGTAGTAACGGAAATATGCACGCCAGTGCAGATATTTACCGCTAGCACCAGAAATAACCAACGAGAACATTGCCGCAGTTTAATTTGCCCCCTTCACAGGGGGCTTTTTTTGCAAAAAAGTCCCGAAGCCAGATCGATAACATCCCCTGAATGATTGGGTTCCAGGACTTAGTCGTTACTTCTGTCCGTAATAGGCGTTTGGACCGTGCTTACGCATGAAATGCTTATTCATCAGATAACTGTCGATGGGGCTAAGAGCCGGATTGATACCACGCGCAATCCATGCCATTTTTGCCACTTCCTCCATCACCACGGCGTTATGTACCGCATCGTGAGCATCCTTGCCCCAGGCAAACGGGCCATGCTGGTACACCACTACGCCAGGCGTATGCAAAGGTTCCACCTCCCCCAGCGTTTCGACAATCACCTTACCGGTATTTAGCTCATACTCGCCCTGAACTTCAGCTTCAGTTAACGCCCTGGTGCAAGGAATATCGCCAAAGAAGTAATCCGCATGCGTCGTGCCGAACGAGGGAATTGCCAGACCCGCCTGCGCCCATGCCGTCGCGTGCGTTGAGTGGGTGTGCACCACGCCGCCGAGAGAAGAATAGCGGCGATACAGCTCCAGATGGGTGGCGGTATCAGAAGAAGGACGATAGCGCCCTTCCACTACGTTGCCGGCCAGATCCACAACCACCATGTCATCTACCTGCATCGTTTGGTAGTCGACGCCGCTAGGCTTAATCACCACCAGACCGCGCTCGCGGTCAATGGCGCTGACGTTCCCCCAGGTGAACGTCACCAGCCCGTAGCGCGGCAAATCCATATTGGCCTCAAAAACCTGCTGTTTAAGTTTTTGCATTACACCGCCTCCACCAGACCTGCGCTGGCCATTCGCGCCTTCACCCAGTCGCGCGCCTTCGCGACTTCACGTGCCGGGTCGTCCGACGTTTCACTCCACATCTCAATCAGGTATGGTCCGCAGTACCCACTCTGTTTGAGCGTCGCAAAACAACGTTCGAACTCAACAACCCCTTCACCAAACGGCACATTTTTGAATACACCGGGTTTGGTATCCTTCACGTGTACGGCAACGATATGACCCATCCCAGCCTGCAGCTCCATCTGCACGTCGTTATCCCACGCCGACAAATTGCCAATATCGGGATACAACTGGAACCACGGATTGTTGAGATAGTGGGCATAACCCAGTGCCTTGCTGATCGAATTCATTAGCGGATAATCCATGATTTCCATCGCCAGCGTCACCTGCGCGCGGCTCGCCATCTCCACGCTCTCTTTCAGCCCATCGCGAAACCGACGACGCGTTTCGTTATTGGCCTGCTGGTAATAGACGTCGTAACCCGCCAGTTGAATAACGCGAATACCGATATCCTGCGCAAACTGAATGGCTTTACGCATGATCTCCAGCCCCTGTTCGCGCACCGCATCATCTTCATTGCCAAGCGGGAAACGACGATGAGCGCTCAGGCACATGGACGGTACGCGTATCCCTGTCTCGGCGATAGCGGCCACCAGCGCCAGTCGCTGCTCGCGGCGCCAGTCAAGACGCGCCAGGCGATCGTCGGTTTCATCAACCGATATTTCGACAAAATCAAAGCCCAGTTCCTTCGCCAGCTGCAAGCGTTCCAGCCAGCACTCCCCGCCGGGGAGCGCTTTTTCATAGATACCGAGCGGGACCTGTTTCGACAGCATAGTCGCTCCTTATCCCCACAGTTGGGCGATGGAACGTTTGAACTGACGCGCAGCGTCTACCGGAGAGGCGGCATCGCGAATGCTGCGTCCGGCAATAAAGACGTGGATAGGGATCCCCTGGAACAGCGGCAGATCCTCCAGCGCCAGGCCACCGGTGACGGTGACCTTAAAGCCCATATCAGACAAGCGTTTGATGGCGCTGATATCTGCCTCTCCCCACGCCACACCCGCCGCCTGCGCGTCACGGCTGCGGTGATATACCACTTGCCCAATGCCCGCGTCACGCCACTCCTGCGCCTGCTCCCAGGTCCAGTAACCAGTCAGTTCAATCTGCACGTCGCCGTTAAATTCTTTCGCCACCTCCAGCGCCCCCCTGGTGGTGTTGATATCCGCGCAGCAGATGACGGTAACCCAGTCAGCATTGGCTTCGAAACACATGCGCGAGAGGATTTTACCCGCGTCGGCGATTTTGGCGTCCGCCAGCACAATTTTATGCGGATAAAGCGCCTTCAGATCGCGTACGGCGCGCACCCCCTCTGCCACGCAAAGAATCGTGCCCACCTCAATGATATCGACCTCTTCGGCAATCAGACGCGTCGTTTCATAGGCGGAAGACATTGATTGGTTATCCAGCGCAACCTGCAACATAGGTAATGACATTTTGGTATCCTTTTAAACAGCCGCCGCAGTGGCGTTATCAATTAAATCCAGCACTTCCTGCGCGGTACGGCAGGCGCGTAAACGGTCGAAATTGGCTTCGTCGTCAAAAAGATTCACGATCTGCATGATGCCGACTTCCTGATGTGTGTTGGCGTCTACTGCCGCCATGGTGATCAGGATGTCGACCGGGTCGTTATCTTCGTGGTTAAACACCAGCGGTGTTTTCAGCGTCACCAGCGCAAAACCGGTTTTCTTAACCCCTTCCTCCGGACGGCCGTGCGGCATCGCCAGGCCGGGCGCAATCACGAAATACGGGCCGAACTGTTCGACTCCGTCGAGGATGGCCTGGTAGTAGCGTGGTTCAACCACATCAGCCTTAACCAGCAGATCCACGCTCAGCTTTACCGCTTCCTGCCAGGAGCTGGCCTCAGCCTGTAAAAGGATGGTGTTATTGTCTGCCAGCGAATCACGTAATTTCATAGGCCGCCTCCTTACTTCACGTCCTGTGGGAAATGCGCGTTGATCACTTCCAGCAGTTTTGGTCCAAAATCGGCGGGAGACAGCATGTTGCGTACGCCAACAACATATTTATTGCCCGATACGGTAATCTCACCGGCGATATGGGTAGAAGCGATGATGATATCCGCGCCGCTCAGTTCACTTTTGTATTCGCCTACTGCGCAACTGTTTACCGTATGGTCAATATTTGACTGGGTTAAAAACTGATCCACCTTCATCTTCATGATCATGGAACTCCCCTGCCCATTGCCACATACAGCCAAAATACGTACGGTCATAATCGGAACTCCTTATTAAGCAGAGTGTTCTGCCAGTTGTTTTTCTGCGTCTTCCTCAGCGCGCAAGGTGCGTCCTGCGAAAAACATATAAGCCAGTGCAATCAGAATAATGACGGCCATAAACACGATGCCGATGGAGGCAAAGCCCTGCATCATCGGCGGCGCCAGAATCGACCAGTCCGCCATGCCCATCCAGGCGCTCATCCCGGTGAGCTTCACCGCCCAGACGCAGCCGAAGATTTCGATCATCCCCATCACCAGGCAAATCTTGAGTGCCGCGCGCCAGCCGCCAAAGTGGTTAGCAAACACGCCGATAGTCGCGTTCGAGAAGAACATCGGAATAAAGCCAGGGATAATCAGAATAGAAGAGCCGCAACCCACCAGGATGCCCACCGCAATCAGTTGGCCGATGGTGCCCCACATAAAGCCCCAGACCACCGCGTTGGGCGCAAAGCTATAAATCGCCGCGCAGTCGATAGCCAGCACTGCACCCGGGATCAGACGTTGAGAGATACCGTTGAACGCTTCTGAAAGCTCAGCCACGAACATACGTACGCCCTGAGTGATGATGAAAATAGCGACGGCAAACGAAAAACCGGTCTGCAGGATATAGACCGTCCAGTGAGTTTTACCCGCCATCGCCTGAACTACATCAATGCCGAAAGAGAGCAGGATCGCGCCGAAGAAGAGGGTCATAACAATCGCGGTAGAAACGATGTTGTCATGGAAGATATTCAGCCAGCCCGGCAGCTTCAGATCTTCAACACTCTCCTCTTTCTTACCCAGATAAGGCGCGACTTTGTAGGCAATCCATGAAGCGAACTGCTGCTGGTGACCGATGGAGAAACCGCAGCCGTCGGTCACTTCCTGCGTCGGCTTGTACATCATATTGGAAGTAATGCCCCAGTAGAGGGACACCAGCACCGCGGTGCAGATGATGGTGGTCCACATCGGGTAACCAAAGATGTAGAGAGAGACGGCAATCAGGCCCGCCTGCTGGAACATAATGTGGCCGGTCAGCATGATGGTGCGAATGCCGGTAATACGCCGTAGCAGTACGTAACAAATATTCAGCGCCAGCGCCAACAACACCGCATAACCCACCCAACTATAGGCATCGCCCATACGTTCGATGGTTGCCATCATGGAGGCATAGGTATCGGAAATCGCACCATTGATACCGTAAACTTCGGACATCTTTGCCACCACCGGTTTAAACGTGCTGGTCAGAATGCCCGATCCCGCTTGCAGCAACATAAAACCGATAATCGTTTTGATCGTGCCTTTGATAATAACGCTGACGCTTTTACGCAGCAGGATGTAACCAAGACAGGTCACAATACCCAACAGCAAGGGCGCGTTGGTCATAACCTGATTAAAAAAGACGGTAAAGATGTTGTAGAGGATCTCCATAACGATCTCCAGTAGACGAAGTTGCTGAACATTCATTACAGATGCCCAGGATGTTGTGCCCTCACTCTAATTTTCAAAAGTAATCACAACAAGATTGAATTTGATTAAATGTGATGCAGTACGCAAATAATTCACACACTTGCAGAGTGGCTTTACTTCTAATTAATCACTTCCAAAATAAACTCTATTAAAACAATAAAATACAAAGCAAACACTCAAGTAAACCATCCTGTCACGCTGTGATTTGCTCACATTTCCCCGCTGAACACCAAAAATCAACGCATTGCCTTCTTGAAAAAATGATGTCAATATCAATCAAAACAAATCATAAATTGACTTAATCTGAATAAATATGAAGGTAAATGCGATGAGTAAAGTAAAAAGCATCACGCGTGAATCATGGATCCTGAGCACATTCCCGGAGTGGGGAAGTTGGCTGAATGAAGAGATCGAACAGGAGCAGGTCGCCCCGGGCACATTCGCTATGTGGTGGCTTGGCTGTACCGGCATCTGGCTGAAGTCGGAAGGCGGGACGAACATTTGCGTCGATTTCTGGTGCGGAACGGGTAAACAGAGTCACGGTAACCCGCTAATGAAAACCGGCCACCAGATGCAACGCATGGCTGGGGTGAAGAAACTGCAGCCAAACCTGCGCACCACCCCGTTTGTTCTTGATCCGTTTGCAATTCGACAGATCGATGCGGTGCTGGCGACACACGATCATAACGATCACATCGACGTGAATGTCGCGGCCGCCGTCATGCAAAACTGCGCCGATGACGTGCCATTTATCGGGCCGCAAACCTGTGTGGATCTGTGGATGGGTTGGGGTGTGCCAAAAGAGCGCTGCATCGTGGTAAAACCAGGCGATGTGGTGAAAGTGAAAGATATTGAAATTCATGCGCTTGACGCGTTTGATCGTACGGCATTAATCACGCTGCCTGCCGATCAAAAAGCGGCAGGTGTGCTGCCGGATGGTATGGATGCACGTGCGGTAAACTACCTGTTCAAAACACCGGGCGGTACGCTGTACCACAGCGGAGACTCGCACTACTCTAACTACTACGCAAAGCATGGCAACGAGCACCAGATCGACGTTGCGCTCGGCTCCTATGGTGAGAATCCGCGCGGGATTACGGACAAAATGACCAGCTCCGACATGCTGCGCATGGCGGAAGCGTTGAATACGAAAGTGGTGATCCCTTTCCATCATGACATCTGGTCAAACTTCCAGGCCGACCCTCAGGAGATCCGCGTACTGTGGGAGATGAAAAAAGATCGACTGAAGTATGGCTTTAAGCCGTTTATCTGGCAGGTGGGCGGTAAGTTCACCTGGCCGCTGGACAAAGATAACTTTGAATATCACTATCCGCGCGGCTTTGATGACTGCTTCACGATTGAACCGGATCTGCCGTTTAAATCCTTCTTGTGACCCCTACAAAATGCCGGTCTATTCCGGCATTTTTTCCCATTTACTTTAGTATTTCCAGGCTATTTCAAATATCATCTTTTCAAATCAATTTGTATCGGAATAGCTCATGACTGAAGCACAAAGACATCAAATATTGCTGGATATGCTGGCGCAGTTGGGCTTTGTTACCGTTGAGAACGTGATTGAGCGTCTGGGGATTTCACCAGCCACAGCACGCCGGGACATCAATAAACTCGACGAAAGCGGCAAACTCAAGAAAGTCCGCAATGGCGCAGAAGCCATCACCCAGCAACGTCCGCGCTGGACACCTATGAATCTGCATCAGGCGCAGAACCACGATGAAAAAGTTCGCATTGCCAAGGCCGCATCCCAGCTTGTAAATGCGGGTGAAAGCGTGGTGATCAACTGCGGATCAACCGCCTTCCTGCTTGGTCGTGAAATGTGCGGCAAGCCAGTGCAGATCATCACCAATTATCTGCCGCTGGCGAACTATCTGATCGACCAGGAACATGACAGCGTGATCATCATGGGAGGGCAATACAACAAAAGCCAGTCCATCACGCTTAGTCCGCAAGGCAGCGAAAATAGCCTGTATGCCGGACACTGGATGTTTACCAGCGGTAAAGGGTTGACCGCGGACGGACTGTATAAAACCGATATGCTAACCGCGATGGCTGAGCAGAAGATGCTTAACGTAGTGGGTAAACTGGTGGTGCTGGTCGATAGCAGTAAGGTCGGTGAACGCGCGGGGATGCTGTTCAGTCGCGCCGATCAAATCGATATGCTCATTACCGGCAAAAACGCTAACCCTGAGATTCTGCAACAACTTGAAGCTCAGGGCGTAAGCATCATGCGCGTTTAAAGGTGCTGGCGAAAAAACGTTACCGTCGCAGCCAGCGCCTCTGGCGTGATGCGGTGGCGCACGCCCGCTTCCCACAGGCAGGTTAAATTGTTATCCAGCCCTGCCTGAATCAGCGCCTGCTGTAAGCGGAAGGTTTCAACCGCGGGCACCACATCGTCCTCCTGTCCATGCCACAACAGCAACGGTCGGTCGGCCAGGCGTTGTAGTTGATGCGTAACGTCCCATTCGGCGAGCGGTGCGATAACGGCATCGAACTCTGCCTGCTGCTCTGGCGTCTGGACCCGTAAAGGGGGAAAAAGCGTCTGTGCAAGACGGGTAAAATAGCCCGAACCCATCAGGCTGGCTACACATTTAACCTCGGGATGGCGGGTCATAATGCCCAACGCCGTCATGCCTCCCATCGACGCCCCCGCAACAGCAAGTCTTTCATCTGATAGCCAATTTTCCGCCACCAGCGCCGCACGTAACGTCGTAAACTCCTGCATGTTTTGCTGCAATATATGCCAGAAGCGGAACATTCGCTCCTGAGCATCACCGTTGAAGCGGGCACCATGGTCGGGCGCATCTGGCATGACAACCCGGAATCCGGCCTGAGCCAGAGCAACGGCAAAATAGCTATAGACCAGACTTGAAGATGTAAACCCGTGATAGAAAATAATGCAAGGGAGTGAACACTCGCGTTTACCAGTCGGAACGGCGTGCAGGACAGGGATACCAGCCAACTGTCGTGTTTCAATTTCAATCATTTGTCGCCTCTTTTTTTCTGGTATGCCATGCAGCAATACTTAACGCAAGCGAATGTGTTCAGCAATGATTCATAATGTTGAGAACTGGGTTACGCTTTCGCAACATTTTCATTCGAAAATCGCGTGAGAGATAACACTTCGGGAACATTCCCCTAAAGGGAAATTGATAAGGCACTACACTATGGCTATCAGGAAACGAGATAGAGTTATGCGTCGGTTTGCCTCTTTATTGCTGGTGATGCTTTTAAGCGCCTGTAGCGTGCTACAGGGAACGCCGCAACCCGCACCGCCCGTTGCCGACCACCCGCAGGAGATCCGCCGTGACCAGAGTAATGGGTTACAGCGAATAGGAACGGTCAGCGCACTGGTAAGAGGCTCTCCGGATGATGCGCTGGCAGAGATCCGTGACAAAGCCGTCGCGGCTAAAGCTGATTACTACGTGGTTTTATTAGTGGATGAAACCATCGTGACAGGCCAATGGTATTCACAAGCTATTTTGTATCGTAAATAACATTGGGTTGGAATTTAGTCAGCTTTACATTGCTTTGCGCCGCTATGCGTTTACCTGTGCACAATAAACCAACAGCAGGAAGCTTGAGGTTTATGATCGCGATGGAATGCCCTGCCGTGTGTAGGGGTACGAATAATGGAGCTGACGATGAAACAATCACTTGCCTTATCCTCACTGCTGCTTTCTGCCGGACTGGTAGGTACTACGGCGCAGTCTGCCGAGTTCGCCAGTGCTGACTGCGTTACAGGCCTGAACGAAATTGGCCTGATATCTGTCAGTAACATTGCAGGGAATCCGCAGGATGTAGAACGAGTAGTCGCGTTAAAAGCGGATGAACAGGGTGCCTCATGGTATCGGATCATTCAGATGTACGAAGACCAGCAGCCCGACAACTGGCGCGTACAGGCCATACTCTATGCTTAACAGATTGCCGGATGGCGTAAACTTATCCGGCCTACATTGAATGTAGGCATGATAAGGCGCGCCAGCGTCGCCATCAGGCATATTACTACCGTAATCCCCCCGTTGCCCGCAGGAGCAAGTCATTCAGCACCTGTTCGGACAATCGTAGTCCACCACGCGTATCGAGCATCATTTGACACCAGGCCTGCGCCACTGGCGGAGAGGCATAGCGCAACATCTGCGCCCCGCAACCGAGCAGGAAAAGCTGCTGCGTAATCTCCCGTCCCAACTCCTCGCTGGGTTTACGTAAACGCTGCTGTAGTTGACGTACCATTCGATCGTAATGTCGGTCTTGCCCTTTTACCTCAGCAAAGGCTTCGCTGAGCATATCGTATATGCCGGGTTGTTTTGTCAGCACCCGCAATACATCGAGGCACATAATGTTGCCAGAGCCCTCCCAGATACTGTTTACCGGCATCTCACGATACAGGCGCGGCAACTCACTCTCCTCGCAGTAGCCAATCCCGCCGAGCACTTCCATCGCCTCTGCAACAAACGGCATACCGGCCTTGCAAACAGAGAATTTCGCTGCTGGTGTGAACAACCTGGCCCACAGAGATTCTTTGACATCAGCGCGACGGTCCCAGGCTCGCGCCAGTCGGAACAGTAACGCCGTCTGACCTTCCAGTTGGAGCGCCATCCGACCTAATACCTGGCGCATCATCGGCTGTTCGATCAATGGTTTGCCAAAAACCTGTCGCTGATGCGCATGATAAATCGCGACAGAAAAAGCACGTCGCATCATGCCATGACTGCCGAGTGCACAGTCAAAACGCGTCATCCCCCCCATTTTCAGGATATGACGTATACCTTCCCCTTCTTCACCCAATAGCCAGCCAATCGCATCGTGGAATTCAACCTCGCAGCTGGCGTTGGAGCGATTGCCTAACTTATCTTTCAGCCGCTCCAGACGGATAGCATTACGCTGCCCGTCTGGTAAAAATCGCGGTACAAAAAAGCAGGATAAGCCTCCCTTTGCCTGGGCCAGTACCAAATGGGCATCGCTTTGCGGCACGGAGAAAAACCACTTATGTCCCACCAGCCGATACGAGCCGTCTGTAAGACGTTCTGCCTGAGTGGTATTGCTTAGCACATCTGACCCCCCCTGCTTCTCGGTCATTCCCATGCCGATCAATAACCCACGCTTTTGCCCTCCGGGCAGTAAATGCGAGTCATAACGGTCGCTTAGCAGCGGCGTAAACCAGTCGTGAAAGGGTGCAGGTAACATCTGAAGTAACAACGGCGTGGCGGCAAAAGTCATGGTAACCGGACACAACGTGCCCGCTTCCACCTGCGCATGCAGGATGAAACGGGCTGCCCGGGCGACAAATGTTCCCTGCCTCGCGTCTTCTTCCCAGGCCAGATTATGTACGCGATTGGCGCACAATCCCTGCATCAGCAAATGCCAGGCAGGATGAAAACGCACATCATCCAGCCGCTGACCCTGCGAGTCGTAGCGCAACAACTCGGGTGGAAAAGCATTGGCCAGACGGCCAAGCTCGAGCGACTCGGCAGTCCCTAGCTGCTGACCAATACTGGCGAGAAGATCGCTGTCCCAGCCAGCGCCTTCACGGATAACCGCTTCACACAGCGCGCCATCGGACAGATATAAGTTGCTGTTATTGAGCGGTACAGGTTGGTTAAAAACGGTATGCGTTTGCCAGTGCATTGTGTCTCCCTCCGTCAATGGCCGTCACCTTAAGTATGGTCAGGCAGAGGGCTGCACGCATGGGACAACGGTCACAAAAAAGCCATCCCGAAGGATGGCTTGAGAGAAGAGAGAAATGAGGGAGATAGTTTAGCCGCGCTGGCGTACAGCCTCAAACAGGCAGATGCCCGTCGCAACTGAAACGTTCAGCGACGAAACGCTCCCAGCCATCGGGATGCTGATCAGTTCGTCACAGTGTTCGCGGGTCAAACGACGCATACCTTCACCCTCTGCGCCCATCACCAGCGCCAGACGTCCGGTCATTTTGCTCTGGTAGAGAGTATGGTCAGCTTCACCTGCGGTTCCGACGATCCAGATATTCTCTTCCTGCAGCATACGCATAGTGCGCGCCAGGTTGGTCACACGGATCAGCGGTACGCTTTCTGCCGCGCCGCAGGCCACTTTTTTCGCCGTTGCATTCAACTGCGCAGAACGATCCTTCGGTACGATAACAGCATGGACGCCAGCAGCATCGGCGCTACGCAGGCATGCCCCCAGGTTATGCGGATCGGTAACACCATCGAGGATCAAAAAGAACGGCTGATCGAGCGTAGCAATCAGATCCGGCAGATCGTTTTCCTGATACTGACGTCCTGGCTTCACGCGGGCGATAATGCCCTGATGCACGGCACCGTCGCTTTTCTCGTCGAGATATTGGCGGTTTGCCAACTGGATAACCACGCCCTGAGACTCAAGGGCGTGAATCAGCGGTAACAGACGTTTATCTTCACGGCCTTTTAAAATAAAGACTTCCTGAAAACGTTCAGGGGCGCGCTCCAGCAGGGCCTGCACTGCGTGGATGCCGTAAATCATTTCGCTCATTAATGTACTCGTTGTTTACGTTTTGCCTGATGCACTACGTTTATCCGGCCTACATGATCTCTGCAATATATTGAATTTGCGTGATTATGTAGGCCGGATAAGGCGTTCACGCCGCATCCGGCATGAACAAAGCGCATTTTGTCAGCAATCTAACCCTCTTCTTTTAAAGAGGGTATTGATCACTCTGCCACTTTTTTCTTCGCCGCACGCTTCGCTTTGGTCGCTGCGGCTATTTTCTGCGTTTTCGCCGATGGCTTTTTCGCTTTTCTCGCGTCTTTCTTCGCCGCTTTCGGCTTCGTTTTTTTCTCACCGCGGAAGGCGCTGTCTGGCTCAAAGTTTACCTTTTTACCGACCTGACGACGCTTGCCGCCTTTTTTGCCTGCATCGCCTTTTTTCGCTTTCTCGCGCGCCGTTTTACCGACGTTGCGCGGTGCGCGTTCACTGGAGATCAGACTAAAGTCGATTTTGCGCTCGTCCATATTAACCGCTTCAACGCGAACTTCCACGCGATCGCCCAGGCGATAAGTCTGGCCGCTGGATTCCCCCATCAGGCGTTGCCCTACCTGGTCAAAGCGATAGTAGTCATTGTCCAGCGAAGAGACATGGACCAGACCATCAATGAACAAGTCGTCCAGACGGACGAAGAAGCCAAAGCCAGTGACGCTGGAAATTACGCCTTTAAAGACGTTACCTACCTGGTCGAGCATGAAGTCACACTTCAGCCAGTCAGCGACATCGCGCGTTGCTTCGTCGGCACGACGTTCCGCCATCGAACAGTGCTGACCCAGTTGCAACATCTCTTCCATCGAATAATGGTAGCCGCCGGTTTCAGTGGTGTTGCCCTGATGCCCCTGCTCTTTCGCCAGCAGATATTTAATGGCGCGGTGCAACGTCAGGTCAGGATAACGACGAATCGGCGAAGTAAAGTGCGCATAGGACTGCAATGCCAGACCGAAGTGACCACGGTTTTCCGGATCGTAAATCGCCTGTTTCATCGAGCGCAGCAGCATGGTTTGCAGCATTTCTGCATCAGGACGGTCGGCAACCGACTCCAGCAGTTCCGCGTAGTCACGCGGTTCCGGCTTGTTACCACCCGGCAGCTCCAGCCCCAGCTCCGCCAGCACTGAACGGAAAGAGGTAATCGCTTCGGTGCTCGGCTTGTCGTGAATACGGAATAGTGCTGGTTCTTTGGCTTTCTCAACGAAACGCGCCGCCGAGATATTCGCCAGAATCATGCATTCTTCAATTAACTTGTGGGCGTCGTTACGCTGAGTCTGTTCGATACGTTCAATACGGCGTTCAGCGTTGAAAATGAACTTCGCTTCTTCGCTCTCAAATGAGATCCCACCGCGTTCTTCACGGGCTTTATCCAGCACTTTATAGAGGTTATGCAACTCTTCGAGATGCTTAACCAGCGGGGCGTACTGCTCGCGCAGATCCTGATCGCCCTGCAGAATATGCCAGACTTTGGTGTAGGTCAGACGCGCGTGAGAGCTCATCACCGCTTCGTAGAATTTGTAGCCAGTCAGGCGGCCTTTCGACGAAACCGTCATCTCGCACACCATACACAGGCGGTCTACCTGCGGGTTAAGCGAACACAGACCGTTAGAGAGCACTTCCGGCAGCATCGGGATAACCTGCGAAGGGAAGTACACCGACGTGCCACGGTTACGCGCTTCTCTGTCCAGCGGCGTTGGCGGACGCACATAGTAGCTGACGTCGGCAATCGCGACCCATAAACGCCAGCCGCCGCCGCGTTTTTTCTCGCAGTAAACTGCATCGTCAAAGTCACGGGCGTCTTCGCCATCAATGGTGACCAGCGGTAAATCGCGCAGATCAACACGGCCCGCTTTTGCTTCTTCCGGCACTTCTTCTTTCAGCCCGGCAACCTGTTGCTCAACAGCCTGCGGCCAGATGTACGGAATTTCATGGGTACGCAGAGCGATATCAACCGCCATGCCGGTGCCCATATTGTCGCCCAGCACTTCGACGATTTTACCCACCGCTTTGGTGCGGCGAGTCGGACGCTGAGTCAGTTCGACTACGACCACAAAGCCCATCCGCGCGCCCATGATCTGATCGGGCGGGATTAAGATATCGAAGCTCAGACGGCTATCGTCAGGAACCACAAAGCCGACGCCCGCTTCGGTAAAATAGCGACCAACAATCTGGCTGGTTTTTGGCACCAGTACGCGGACAATACGCGCTTCACGACGACCTTTACGGTCAGCGCCCAGCGGCTGCGCCAGCACCTGATCGCCATGAATGCAGGTTTTCATCTGCTCGCTGGAGAGATACAAATCATCTTTACGCCCTTCAACCCGCAGAAAGCCGTAGCCATCACGGTGGCCAATAACGGTACCTTTCACCAGGTCGAGGCGTTCCGGCAGCGCATAGCACTGACGACGAGTGAAGACCAGTTGACCATCGCGCTCCATCGCGCGCAGGCGGCGACGCAGGCCTTCAAGCTGCTCTTCGCCTTCAATGTGCAGTTCTACCGCCAGCTCATCACGGCTGGCCGGTTTTTCACGTTTGGTTAAATGTTCGAGGATAAATTCCCGACTAGGGATGGGATTCGCGTATTTTTCAGCTTCGCGTTCCTGGAAAGGATCTTGTGACATCTCGGTTCCTCCGTTGTCATCTCTGATGAAGATTTTCGTCACTCCACCAGCAATAATTTATAAAGCGGTTGATTCTCTTCAACCAAATCGGCAAGCGTGTAGTTATCCAGTTCCGTAAGAAAACTTTGCACGGCCTTAGAAAGTGCCTGTTTCAACCGACAGGCAGGTGTAATGTGGCAAAACTCACTGCTGCAATTCACCAGCGATAAGGGCTCCAGCTCGCGCACCACATCACCAATACGTATCGCACTCGCCGGTTTACCCAGGCGAATGCCGCCATTTTTTCCACGAACAGCAGTCACGTAGCCGGCACGACTAAGTTGATTGATTATTTTGACCATATGATTACGGGAGACGCCGTAGACGTCAGTCACTTCAGAAATACTGGTCATCCGCCCTTCTGGCAATGACGCCATGTAGATCAGCGCACGTAATCCGTAATCAGTGAAACTCGTTAACTGCACATCAACCTCAAAAGGGAAATCGGGAAAAAATACATTTATATTGATGATAAACCAGCCACAAGCTGTGTCGCTAATTTATTTCAGTTCGGGGAAGGAAAAAAGCGAGGATTTAACACTGTGTCGGATAGCGTAATGGCTTACCCGACACAGCAATGTATCACACTGTTAGCCCGGCAGGCAAAATATCTGCCAGGCGTACCAGAATTACGCGTCGAACGGATCGCGCAGAATCATGGTTTCAGTACGATCCGGACCGGTAGAGATGATATCGATCGGCACACCAGTCAGCTCTTCAATACGCTTGATGTAGTTCAGCGCCGCTTGCGGCAGACCGCTACGATCTTTCACGCCGAAGGTGGATTCAGACCAGCCCGGCATGGTTTCGTAAATCGGCTCTACACCTTTCCAGTCGTCAGCTGCCAGCGGAGTGGTAGTCACTTCACGACCATCCGGCATACGGTAAGCCACGCAGAGTTTAACCTCTTTCAGGCCATCCAGAACGTCCAGTTTAGTCAGGCAGAAGCCAGACAGGGAGTTCAGCTGTACCGCACGACGAACGGCAACGGTGTCCAGCCAGCCGGTACGACGACGACGCCCCGTAGTTGCGCCGAATTCGTTACCCTGCTTGCAGAGGAACTCGCCAGTTTCATCAAACAGTTCGGTCGGGAACGGACCTGCACCCACACGAGTGGAGTAAGCTTTGAGGATACCCAAAACGTAATCAACATAACGCGGGCCCAGGCCGGAACCGGTCGCCACGCCACCAGCAGTGGTGTTGGAAGAAGTTACGTACGGATAAGTACCGTGGTCGATATCCAGCAGCGTACCCTGCGCACCTTCAAACATGACGAAATCGCCACGCTGACGCGCCTGGTCGAGCAGGTCAGAAACGTCAACCACCATAGAAGTCAGGATGTCGGCAACAGCCATCGTATCATCCAGAACTTTCTGGTAATCAACCGCTTCAGCTTTGTAGTAGTTAACCAACTGGAAGTTGTGATATTCCATCACTTCTTTCAGTTTTTCAGCGAAGGTTTCTTTGTCGAAAAGGTCGCCAACACGCAGACCGCGACGTGCCACTTTATCTTCATAAGCAGGCCCGATACCACGACCGGTGGTGCCGATCGCTTTCGCGCCACGCGCTTTCTCACGCGCGTTATCCAGCGCAACGTGATAATCAAGGATCAGCGGACATGCTTCAGAAATCAGCAGACGTTCGCGCACCGGAATACCACGCTCTTCCAGTGCAGTCATTTCTTTCAGCAGTGCATCGGGTGCGAGTACAACACCGTTAGCAATGATGCTGACGACGTTTTCGCGGAGAATACCTGACGGAATTAAATGCAGGACGGTTTTCTCACCGTTGATAACCAGAGTGTGACCCGCGTTGTGGCCACCTTGATAACGAACAACATACTTAGCCCGTTCAGTCAGCAAGTCGACGATTTTGCCCTTGCCCTCGTCACCCCATTGGGTGCCCAATACGACAACGTTCTTACCCATTTCGTTTTTACCTGGTTGCTTAAAAAAGGATTCTAGCATCTCATGACCGCCCTTTCAGCACTTTTTATCCACTTTATGAAAGTCACCTGATCAATATCCATAATAAAGCCCGCCTAAGCGGGCTTTCTTCATCAGAGTGCGACCATCAGCATGCTGACGATTTTTCAGTACCGGTTATGCGGTTACCGGACTTACTGGCCTGAAGCCGGACGCAATGATGTCGGTGCCTTCATGTAACGGAAGAAATCCGTATCCGGGCTTAACACCATAATGTCGTTGCCATCGGGTTTGAAGCTTTGCTCATAAGCACGCAGGCTTCGGATAAACGCATAGAAATCCGGATCCTGACTGAATGCATCCGCAAACAGTTTAGCGGCTTCCGCATCACCCGCACCACGCAGGGAGAGTGACTGGCGCTCCGCTTCGGCCAGGATTTCAGTACGGGTTTTATCTGCCACCGCACGAATCTTCATGGCTTCTTCCAGACCCTGTGAGCGGTGACGACGCGCCACTGCTTCACGTTCTGCACGCATACGCTGGAAGATAGCTTCGGAGACTTCCGCAGGCAGGTTGATCTGCTTGATACGGACGTCCACCACTTCGATACCTAACGCAGCCATACTGTTCGGATTCACCTGCGGCTGTGCGCCTTTGGTTTCTTCCTGAACACGCGCTGCCGCATCGGCAATAGCGTTATCAGCATCGGTTGCCTGCGGATCGTTACCGGAGCTCCCTTCGTTCAGTGCATTTTTGACTTCCGTCGTTAATGTACCGCGGGAATCCGTCACAATCTCTTTCACGCTCAGACGACCGAACTCAGAACGCAGACGGTCACTGAATTTACGCTTCAGCAGGTTTTCAGCCTGATTAATATTACCGCTGTTTGTTGCGAGATAATACAGGCTGAAATCACTAATCCGCCATTTAAGGTAGGAATCGACGATCAGGTCTTTGTTTTCGTTTGTCAGGAAACGGTCAGCCTGGATATCCAGTGTCTGGATACGGGCAGG
>OIWQ01002443.1_pt1 | contig 19075 bp, 15 predicted proteins | sample 1587571 | NCBI WGS metagenome assembly OIWQ01 (sample SAMEA3888910, study PRJEB22519) | human gut metagenome | biome: human gut; feature: human-associated habitat; material: faeces | place: Denmark | collected 2010 | reverse complement strand
GTTTTGCCGGGAGCCCGCGAGCTGGGAGCGCTTTTCAAGATACCGATACTCTGACGCCTGAGCGTCCCCGACTCACAGAGCGTGCCATCGGGGGTTGGGGGCAATGCACCCAAAATCGAGCCCCGCGTGAATTTTTGCCATGATGCCCCCAGAATTTTCTCGATTTTTGATCTTGCACCAGCCTGCCTTTCTGAAAAATCAAGCTGGTGCAAAATTCAGGCTAGGGTCTGCTCTCACGAAATCAAGCCAAAGAGCAGAGTTGAAATGACTGGTTACAAATTGATTTTTTCAACGGTTGTATGCTCTCTAAACTTCAGTTCCCCAAAAAAAACTATCGCCTTTATACATCGGTCGCCTACGCAGATATCTGTTGTGTTCACGACAGAACTAGCTGATTTCAGCAGTTTTTGTCCGTCACGTCATCCGTCGATTTTCCACTTTAAGACTAATAGATTCCATAGCAGTATGCGTGCTTTGGATTGTTGTTCAATAAGGTATCAATGAAAAATTCGACTTGACTTAATATGCCAGTGCTATAAAGGATATGCAAGGATAGTAGCTTATATGTACCCCCCCCCGCCACTCACCTACGCAACACATACAAGGTATCAGCTCACAAACACTTTCGGCTGAACAGACTCGCCGCACTCATTCTTAGTGTTTTCAGCTGTTCTACCTATGCTATTGACATCACCCGCGAACTTGTTGATCCTGGCGAATATTCCGACGTTAACATCAACATTACGTCTGCATCAGACATTGATGCCATCAGGCCTCTCAAGAACAGCGCCAACCCAAATCACAGTCAGTCTGTAATCCTGAACGGGAAAACCGATATCAAAGCAGACGGCAACGCCATCATTGGCATGAGAATTGTTGACCAAGGTAGTGGCTCGAACAACTATCAAATATCCTTGATTGCGAACTACGACGTTACGATGAATCTCAAAGGTCGAAGCAATGTGTATGGGATGTTAAACGGCGCTAACTACGGGTTCGGTAGTCCTGACTCGACCTACAGTCAAGGCAAAATAGAAATTAACGGCGCTTTAAATTTGACCGGTCTATGGGTGTGTGTAGATTTTTGTGTCCAAGGTGATTTTCAAGGGGGCAGCCAATCACGACTGTCCTCCGTGTATAGGGGGTTAAAAATCACTGACCAGAGGCTGAGGGAGACCCTCTGCCGTCGCCAAAAATACGCCAAGCGCCACGCGGAGGGTTCCATCATACCTTGCATCTTTCCATCGCGTTGGCAAAGCACTCACCGAAGAGTAGAGCAAACTGCGGCATGGCTGATGACCACCTATTGCTGGCACGCGGCATGGGCAAGTCCTTCAAGTACACCAACAAGACCAATGACGTCCTCTGGATGAACCGTGGCATGAATAATCAACTGATTCGGATAAGCGGTATAATGTCGATATTGGAAAAGAGAATTAATCTTATATTACTTCGCTGAATTAAATGATGATAATTCCTACGTATTATAAAAAAAATAGAGAAAACGGCAATTGTATTGTTTTTGATGTCTTTGACGTATCCTGCGTTTGCGGATATTCATGAAAGACCGTGGCAAGATAAAGTCTATAATGATTTTCTCACATGGGATGAAGAAATACAGCGTTTTCCTGATTGTCCAGGTTGTGGAGGAGCTGATGAGAACTCGCCTATTCAAAAATTTTATTTTTATGGTGGCGCTAAAATTGACGCGAGTAGCACTGGAACAGGGAGCGCAATTTACTTGAATAGCGGAGTTGATTTTACTGTTTATCTTGGTGACGGGAAGGATTTAACTCTTATAGGCAAAGATTTAGCACTAAATGTTGATAGAAATAGCACGGCAACTTTTCAGGGTAAAAATTCTACAGTCCAATTTGGTTCCAACGAGTGGGATAGTTCTAATTCAGAGGCAATCATTTATCTTGACAAAGGGGCGAAATTCAACGTTGATGCTCATAATATGTATGCTAGTAATGGCTCCGAAACTAATTTAAAGTTATTTGACAACGCGAAAGCTAATATCAAACTAACTGGTGATTTTATTTCTTCGGCTGGCGGTACGGGCATTGCTATTGAAAATGACCTTAGTGGAAGTGATACGAACATTAGTATTGATGCTAAAAATATTCAAATTTCTACCGTAGATAGTGAGCAGGCAAAAAGAAAGTCCGGCCTATATCTGTTAGCTTATGATAATGGCGCACAGTCTAATCTAAGTGTAAATCTCACAGCTGAATCTAACTTAAATATCGCTGGCTTTACAAACGGCATACAAACTTTTGGTTCATCAAGAATTTATCTTACAGCAAACGATATTAGCGTAAGTGGTAAGAATAACGGGATTTACCTTTACGGTTATCATGTTTCACTTGCGCCAGACGTAACTGTTGCCAGTGGAGCTGTCATTACATCAAAAAATTCTGTTTTTATTGAGGGTGAAAGTGTTGCTACATATCTACGCGATCGAAGCACATTAGATATTAACTCAGGCAACACTGCTGTTTTATTTGGCGATTATATTTCCTCTAGGGTAGAAAATAATAGTCGTTTAAATGTTACTGCGAATTCTGCAGATGTGCTAGCAAGTAAATCTTCGAACTTGGCTTTTTTTGTTGATGATAACTCAAGTGCAACAGTTAAGGCGTCGAAGTTAACTATTGTTGGAAAAAGTGTTTTCGAAAATGGGAGTTCATTAAAGGCTGTCGCTGACACTGGAAGCCATAATGGTCTGATTGGAGCTTATAGTGGGTCCGTAATTGATTTGAACTATAAAAATGACTTTTCGATTAGCGTGGATAACGATCCCACGACCCCGTCAATATATGCGACAGGTACTGATTCTCAGGTTAAAGTTAAGGCAGATAGACTTACTATGAAAGGTGAGTTACAGGCCGACAATAATGGGATAATCGATATTACTGCAGGCATGAACTCTCAAGTGATAGGAGCGGCAAAGTTAGGAGATAATACAGGTGCTATCAATATGGTCTTTGATAAAGCATCTGTTTGGAAACTTTCTGATAGTTCTAAACTCTCTTATCTGAAAATGACGAATTCAACTCTAGATTTCTCTAGTTGGAAGCCTATAGTGTCCGCTTTGGACTCTGGCTCTAGTGAAGTTTATCGTTCATTAAGGACGAGAATATGGGCCGGGAATAACAATACACTAAAAATGAAAATTGATCTTGGAAAAGAAGATATGCCAAATGTCTTTACGGATCAATTTATTATCGCAGCTGACGCTACGGGGAGTCATATTGTAGATATTAATATAGATGGTAGTGAATTGGTGCCTGAAAAGCTGCATAGTATAAATTGGTTGATCAGCCAGGGCGAAGGCTCGAATATGACCATCACAAACCGTGACGGCAGCAACACCTACAGCGGACGCGGCATGGTGAGCGTCTGGAGTCTTGGCTTCGTCAAGACTGGAGAAGAAACGTTGCTTGATACGGACGATGGTCGTCAACAGATCAGCACTCAAACGAACGGTAATGGCCCAGGCAAATGGTACCTTGTGAAGGCCGAACATTCCCTGCCTGATCCGGTTCCCAGTCCAGATCCCACCCCGAATCCCAACCCGCCGACGCCTCCCGTGACGCCGCCGCTTCCGCCTGAAGTGAATGACAACATCACAATCGGTACCTCCAGCGGTCAGGCTGAAGCGTATCAGGCTGACATGGAAGATCTTCGCAAGCGTACTGGCGAAGTCCGTTATGGGACACAGGACGGCGGCTGGGTTTCGGTCTTTGGCAAGAAGGATTCCGTCAAGGCCAGCGGGACCGCAGGCTTCAAGCAGGAAATCTACGGCTTGAACATCGGTGTTGACCGTCTAGTCCACGCCGACGAAGACAGCGCCTGGCTACTCGGCGGTGCGTTCCGCTACAGCGATGCCGATCAGAAGGGGCTTGGTTCCGGTTATACGACGGGTACGCTTCAGGAATACTCCGGAAAGCTCTATGCGACGTGGATGCACGACAAGGGTTCCTATGCCGACTTCGTTCTTCAGGCCGGTCGCTATGAACAGGAACTCGAAGGCTTCGACAACACGGGCATGGACAAGTCCAAGGCCGACTACGGCACCTGGGGCTTCGGCGCCAGCGTTGAAGTGGGCCACATGTTCTCGTTCGACGGTGGCGTTGATGACCGCCTGTGGTTCAACCACTGGTTCCTCGAGCCGCAGCTGCAACTGAGCTACTTCCTCGCCAAGGGTGCCGACTACACGACTTCCACGGGGCTCAAGGTCGATCAGGGGAATGCGGACTTCCTGACCGGCCGTGCCGGCTTCGTTCTCGGCAAGAAGTTCAACTATGGAACGGTTGACGATCTGGATCGCCGTTACTTCCAGGTCGCCCTGTTGGGCGGCGTCAAGCATGAATTCCTCGGCGGCGATCAAACGATTTCCTATACGGGTGTCGATGGCGCCAAGGCCAGCGTGCATGCCGGCGACATTGATGGCACGCGCTTCTATTACGGCGTCAATTGTGACTGGCAGGTGACTGACAACTTCCGTCTCTATGCGCAGGCAAGTCGTGAAGAAGGCGATCGCTATACGAAGGACTACGACATCAGCATCGGCGGCAAGCTACTGTTCTGATGAGTCTTCGGGCCGTCCCGATCGTTTCGGGACGACTGTTCAAACAATCAAGACTGCTCCTTCCTGTCGAGGATGACGGAAGGAGCGGCAGACCCAATGAATAGGAATGAAAATGAGCTGTAGAAAACAGGCATTGGCGATGATTGCCATTGCAGGCATGTCCGCCAACATTTTGGCGTCGGAAATGTCCCTCGAAGATTGCGGACGGACGGCTGAGACGTTTGCCTTTGTGGCCGATGTCTCCGGATCCATGATGCAGACTGTCGGGCACATGAAGTCTCAGGCGCAGAAGGAGATCGAAGAAGCTCGCGAGCGTGGTGAATCGCTCCCGAAAATCCGTCTTGTGCCTCCGGCGAATGAAGAGATTGACAAGCTGACTCGTCATGAACTGACGCACCGCTTCATCGAGAAGGCCGGCACCTATGCGATTGAGAAGGCCGGGATGCAGTCGTCGGTTCTGACAGTGGCGCCCTTTACTCTGCTGGTGCCGATGAAGGAGCGCAATTCTGAAGAGTTCAAGGCCGATCTTCAAAAGAAGTTTGGCGTTCGTCTGGAGGTGTTCGGTCGCTCAACGTGGATGGGGAACCGCGCCTTTGAGAGCTTCTCTGAACAGCTTTCCAAGTCACAGGCAACTGTTCTCGTTACTGACGGCAACTTTGAGGTTGATCCCGATCAGAAGCATTTGGATCCGGTGGCAACGTTGAAGGCCTTCTATGCAGCCAATCCGAAATCCTGCATCCATATCGTATCTGCCGCTTATACGGAAAAGGAGCGAAAGGCCATTGATGAGCTTGCTTCGGTTTCCACCTGCGGCCGCGTCGACGACCTGGAAGCCTTGATGACGGATGATACCTTGTGGAAGAGCTTTGTTGAAGAGGTCTTCTATCGTGAATGTCAGAAGAACGGTGTGATTGAAATTCAGAGCATCAACTTTGCGTTCGACAAGTCGAACCTTCCTGAAGAAAGCCGCCGCATTCTGGACAAGGCGCTCGTGGTCATCAATTCGCGAGACAAGTCTGAAAAGATTGAAATCCGAGGCTGGACCGACTGGGTCGGCAGCAACAAGTACAACGCCGGTTTGTCCCAGCGTCGTGCCAATGCCGTTCGTCAATACTTCATTGAACATGGCATTGACGCCGATCGATTGACAGCGCGCGGCATGGGCAAGTCCTTCAAGTACACCAACAAGACCGATGACGGTCGCAGGATGAATCGCCGGGTCGAACTGATTTTCGAAGGTGGCCTCCAATCCAATGACTCTGAAAAGCGTTATGACACTGAGTCTCTGAACTGATTCTCTTGATCGTTTAGCTTTGTCTTAGGCGATAACTCTGCGCCCGTGGTTCGCAAGAATCGCGGGCGCTGTTGCAAGAATGTTTGAACAACAAAGCGAGCCCTCAGGAACATTCATTTCGCGCAGTTGGCGCCGATGCCTTCACGTCTACCCATAGGCCTCCATGAAGCCTCTTAAAAAGGGGACACCTGCTACCCACAGGTCTCCACGAAGCCTCAAAAATACCCCTTGCAATGCAAGGGGATCCATAGTAAATCAATGAATTCCCAAAGGAAGGAGTGCCCGTAGAACTAACAATCAACATGGAACTCAGGATAAATGTTCAACATATTGAACAGTAAAATGTATCTTTGTTCATTTAGCTAAACATTCGAGATATAATATTGTTCATCATATTGAACGGGTGCCGAAATGATTGCCTCTGAAACACTGATTCAGGTGATGCTTGACAACCGAGAGCTTGTGGCGTCGAAAAAGGTCTTTCCCAGAGAAACCGAGATCGGCACCTTTCCTCGCTACGTGCTGGTCGGCGTTCGCCGATCCGGCAAGTCATATCTCCTCTATCAAAAGATCCAGTCCCTTCTCGTAAACGGGAAGAGCTGGGACGACATGCTGTACCTCAATTTCGAGGATGAACGGCTTCTGGGATTCGACGTCAGCGACTTCAACAGCATTTTGTCCTGCCATACGCAAATTTCCGGAAAGAAGGACTATCCCATCCTCTTTCTCGATGAAATACAAATCATCGACGGCTGGGAGCGTTTTGCGAGACGCATGGCGGATACAGGCTTGGAAATCTACATCACCGGCTCGAATGCCAAGATGCTCAGCACAGACGTTGCCGCTGTTCTGGGCGGACGGTTTATGTCGATCAATATTTTTCCGTTGAGTTTCAGAGAATTTCTAGGATTCAAGAACATTCCTTCGGACCTGGCTTCCCGTCTCTCAACAGGCGGCACGGCTTTGATAAAGAACGGTTTCTCACAATACCTGCGCTTTGGAGGATTTCCTGAATGTGCAGAGTTCCAGAATCCAAGAGAGTACCTCAACAGTATTTTGCAGAAGGTCTATATCGGCGACATTGCAGTCCGCAACAAAGTCGAGAACCTTTACGCGCTACGAGTGCTTCTGAAGAAAATAGCCGAATCCATCGGCCAGCCCGTGTCGTACACCAGGCTAACGCGCATCGTCATAGCCGTCGGCGTTTCGCTGGCCAAAAACAGCTGCATCAGCTACCTTAATTTCGCTCAGCAGGCGTGTCTGATTCTTCGCCTTGATAACATTATTGGGAAACTCTCAGACCGAGAGTCCAATCCGAAGTTCTATTTCGTTGATACCGGACTCATCGAGCTTCTCAAACAGGACAACCTGTCTGACCAGCTGGAAAACCTTGTTGCGATCGAACTGCTGCGCCGGTACGGCCGCGAGGAAGCTGTTTTTTTCTACAAACGGGACATAGAGGTCGACTTCTACATTCCGGAAGAGAAAATCGGCATTCAGGTTTGCGTCAGACTGGGAACTGATCCCGACACCATTGCCCGGGAAATTGGGGCCTTCGACAAAATGGAAAAAGAGGTCGAACTGAAGCGCCGGATCATCATTACTTCCGATGAAGAGAAAACACTCCGCTGCGACATGGGTGACATAACTGTTATACCCGCCTGGAAATGGCTTCTCGATGTCGAACGGAAGGCTTGAAGGCCATCTCCTTGATCAAGCTATTTTTGAAGGACCGGCAGACAACAGATTCTGCCAACAGCCTTGATGCGTTGCAAGAAATCTCCGTTATAATAGTCTGTAATCGGCCGGAAATCGTCGTTATAACGGAGAATTCTTGCAATGGCTCTTCTCAAACGTGCCTTACTAGCATCTATTTTGAAACACAAGCCGCCCAAGGCCATGGTAATTTTTGGTCCGCGCCGTGTTGGGAAAACGACGCTTCTGCAACAAGCAGATGTTTCTCTTTCTGCGACATGGTATACGGGTGACAGCCTGACCGACATCCAAGCATTGAACATTCCTTCCACGGATGACTTGCGGAATGTTTTGCTTCAAGGAAAGGCACTAGTTATTGACGAAGCACAACGAGTACCCGATATTGGCCTGCTTCTCAAGCGACTGGTAGACATAAACGCCACGCTGGAGAATCCAGTAATGATCTTTGCAACTGGATCATCATCCTTCGAGTTGGCCTCTGGCGTGAAAGAGTCGGCCCTTGGACGTATTAAGGCACTTCAGATGTGGCCGTTATCAACCAAGGAACTTGCTGATAACTCTAGTTGGGGAAAGGTTGCTCAAAATATCCGTTGGCACATGGTTTATGGCATGTATCCTGAAATTTGCATGGACCCAGAATGCGCAAAAGAGAACCTGATGGAACATTGCAGTGCCATGCTGTTCAAGGATATTTTTTCCCTTGGCGGAATTCGCCTCGGTGACAAGTTTGAAAAGCTTGTGCAGTATCTGGCGTATAACGTCGGTTCTCTGATCAGCTATGACAGCATCAGCCGTGAGATTGGACTCAATAAGAATACTGTTGCAGATTACATCACGCTCCTGGAGCAATGCTTTATCGTGAAGGTTTGTCCTTCATACGCCAAAAATTTGTCGAATGAATTGAAAAAAAGCAAGAAGATTTACTTCTGCGACAATGGCATTCGCAATGCTGTAATTGGGGATTTCTCGCCCATCTCGAATCGCTCCGATGCTGGTGCCTTATGGGAAAATTTTGTATTCACCGAGCGCCTGAAACTGCATACTCTGAATAACGATTTCGCAAGAATCTATTTTTGGAGAACTTCAGACAGACGGCCGAGAGAGTTGGATTTTATTGAAGTTGTTGACGGGAAAATGACCGCAATTGAATGCAAGATGTCCAAGGAAGAAGTTGCCAAGCCAGGGGATGCTTTTGTCGTAGCATATCCGGAATGCCCAATTCATACGATATCCCCGGTGGATGTCATGAATCTTTGGACTATTTGAGAACTCAACAGATCATTCCAACCTTGCTTGAGAGCCTGAGTCCTTGCGATATGCAAGAAATCTCCGTTACGATCTACTAAAATCGGACGAAATTCGTCGCTATAACGGAGAATTCTTGCAATCGATCTTTTCCAACCTTCCTTATGCAGCCAACAGAAACACTCCACTGCGACAGAGGCGACATAGCGGTTGTGCGTGCCTTGAAAAGGGAGGCTTCGCTTCGTTGAAATGAGCCTGCGTTAAGGCCGTTAAGCCGCCGGCTTCCATCAGTTGCTCTACGGCATCGTTCAGAATGGTCTGCTGCTGGTCGGTAAATTTTGCGGTGTCGTTTATTTTGGGTGTACGGTGTACCATGGTGATTCCTTTCGCGCCCTACGGGAGAGCTATTATCGCCTAGACACAAAAAACCTTACATCCTCGATACAGCATCCTTGTATTGGACTCATTGGCTAGCAGACGCTTGACTATGCTGTCTCGTAGCTCTGTAGGATACCCCCATTTATCTCTCCTGGTGTGGTTTAACTCCTGGAAAGATTTTTTGACATTAAGGGGTGTGTACCTGTGTCCCAATGGTTAAGAATCAGTGTCCCAGTAGATAAGAATCAATAATTTAGGCGTCTGTCCCAATCTTTAAGAAACCCCCGTCCCAGTGTTTGAGAAGCGCCGTGCCAATGAATAAGAAAAGCCATCTATTAATCGATTAACAGAATGACAGAAAAAAACTCCGGCCAAGCAAAACTCAACCGGAGTCCGAAAACGCTGCCGCCGGTTTTGCCCGGCGGGCGTTTTAGTTATTGGAATGGTCGCGCAGACGTTCCTGGAATTCCGGGCTTCTCAGGCGCCGGATCGCAGCGCTTTCAATCTGACGCACGCGTTCACGGGTAAGCCCCATCGCCTGACCGACTTCTTCAAGCGTATGGTCGTGGTTCGTGCCGATCCCGTAGCGCAAACGCAGTACCTGCGCTTCGCGCGGCTGCAGCTCACTCAGGCAATGCTGGATTTCGCCTTCCATCGCCGTGCGAAGGAAACGAACCTGGGGATCATCCGTCTCATCGCCCTTCACAAAGTCAATACGACGCGCATCTTCATCGTCACCGATCGGGGCGTCGATGGATTCCACACCGCGCATGGCCTGCGTGAGAAGCTGAACCTTCGCAAGCGGCACCTGAGACAAACGCGAAAGCTCGGCGTCCGAGGGGTTGCGCCCCGTTTCCTGCAAAAGCTTCTGGCGCACGCGGCGGATCTTGTTGTAAGACTCCGTCATATGCACCGGGATGCGGATCGTGTTGCCGTAATCCGCCACGGCGCGCGTCACGGACTGACGCACCCACCAGGTTGCGTACGTGGAGAACTTATAGCCGCGGCGGTATTCGAACTTATCCACGGCCTTCATGAGCCCGAGGTTACCTTCCTGAATGAGGTCGGTCATCGCAAGGCCGCGGTTGACGTAGCCCTTCGCAATCGAAATCACGAGGCGAAGGTTCGCTTCGATCATCTTTGCCTTGGCGTTTGCGAGATTCGTCTGCGCGAGCTTAATCTGACGCGAGAGATCACGCTGATCCTTAAGCGACAAAAGCGCGGTCTGCTCGGCCTGGCGGAGCTCTTCCTGCAGATGAAGGATCAGCTCCCGGTTCAAACCGATCTTCACGCTGTAGGGCTTGCCGGCAGCGGCAAGTTCATCAACCCACTTCTCATCCATGCAGCGATCGTTCATGTCAGCGAGGAACTGCTGCACGGGCATGCCGCTGCGGTCAACCATCGCGTTTCTCAGACGGTGCAGGCTGTCGTTGACCTTATCCATGTGCGCGCCGATGACGTCCGCGAGATGCATCACGGTCTTAACGGCAAAGCGCACCGGAGCGAGCTCTTCGGCAATCTTGGCGCGGGCCTTGTCGTACTGGGCTTCCTTGCCCGGAACACCGAAACTGGCGCGGATCTTTTCGATTTCCTTGGCGCAGCCAGCAAAGAGCTTTAACGCACGGTCGCGCATCTCTTCGAGCTGTTCGCTTGTCATGGCCGCGGCACCGATATCGGTCTGAACGGCTGCATCGTCTTCGTCGACGTCAGCAAGTTCCTTCGTATCGGTAAAGCCGTCGATCACCTGGTCAATGGCGGATGCGTCATCTTTGAGTTGCTCGGACTGGCGGATCAGTTCCTCAACGGCCATCGGGTGCTGAATGACGGCGGTAAGAAGCTTACCCGTGTACTGTTCAATGGACTTCGCGACTTCAATTTCGCCCGCACGGGTTAAAAGCTTATGAGCACCCACGCCTCTCAGATACGCGCGCAGCGGATCTTTACTTAACCCCGCGCTTTCTTCGGGGGTGAGCATCGCGGCCGCATCTTCTTCACTGATTTCTTCATCATCACCGACGGGCTCGTTCATGATGATGTCTTCTTCGTTCGGGGTGGTTTCAAAGACCTGAATCCCCAGGCGTCCGAGCTGATCGGTGAGTTCGGAGAGCGCTTCTTCGTTGCGGACCGCGTTGTCCGGGAGCTTATCGTTGATTTCAGCGACCGTCACCCAGCCTCTCTGGCGGCCCATGCGCACAAGCGCACTGTAGCCGTTGCCGGTACCGGCCTCGTCTTCATCATCCTCAGAGGACGAGGTCGTCACGCCGCCTTCGGCCTTTTCCACGCTGTCGGCGAATTTGTCGAGATCTTCGAGTTCGGAAAGTTCGTCGCTGTCGCCTTCGGTGTCGCCGTCATCGGCGTCAAGGATTTCCTCGCCCACGCCGAATTCGTCCTCGTCCACAGCCTTCTTCGCGGACTTCTTGGGACGGCCGGCCTTCGCCTTCACGGTCTTTACGGGCGTCTCTTTCTCAGCCTTTGCAGCCTTCTTTTTCGCGGTCTTTGCGGGTTTTTCCTCAGCCGCTTCTTCGGCCTTTACGGCTTCAGTCTTCTTCACGGCGGACTTCTTTGCGGCCGCGGTCTTTTTCGCGGGCTTCTTTTCAGCGGTTTCGCTCTCAACCTTCACGGTCTTGGCGGTCGTTTTCTTGGCGGCAACCTTCGCTTTTGCGGGCTTTTTGGCGGCCTTGGCGGGCGCTTCGGTTTCTTCAGCTTCGGCGCTGACTTCAATTCTCGGATGGTCCTTGAGCCACTTGAGGATGTTTTCCTCACCGCTGTTCGTGCCGCTCACGTCCGTCTTTGCCGTCTTTGTGGTTTTCTTTGCCATTGTTAATCTGACTCAGTTTCAAAAAATGGCCGTTGATCCGTGATTACTGCCTCGGCTCTTGCGTTTTTAACGGCAACAGCAAAGCCCCGTTTTCTGATGAATGTCCATCAAAAAGCGTCAAAAATCATCTGATCACGAAAAAACAGCCCTTTGTTTTAGTCCTGTTGCGCCCGTACTTTCCCAAAAGGGAATGCCGGACGGTTTGCCGGAAAGAGTCTTTACGGTGCGGGCTTACTGAAAACGCGTTCAGCGCCGCCTGCTCCGGGTATCCGCGGCGAAGGCTTAAAAAGGGCCGAGAGCGGTAACTTGGGCCGTCCGGACATTCGTGTCCGGTAACAGCCAGTAAAAGGCCTCACGTCGCACTGATTCTCTGTCGCCCCGCCTCCGACGGCTTTCGCTCGGTCTCCTGGGCGTGTTTTTCTTCCGGCAGCAAAAAACACGGGCGGCAAAATCTTTTAGATTATCTCAAATTTCAGGCGAAAAGTCAAATGACCGAAAACGGCGTGAAATCAGAGGGTCGCCAGTTCCGCGGTGCGGTCAAAGGCCTGACTGATTTCGTCAATCTGGGCTTTAATGGCCATGCGGCGGGCGGTGAGCGCCTGATAGCGCGCAAGGTCCGGATTGGGCGAAGCCGCAATGTCGGTGAGCATTCGCTCGATGCGCTGCAGTTCAAGCCGGTTCATCGCCACATTGATTTCCTGGCGCGCTGCAGCCAGAGGCGTTTCAATGAGCATTTCCCGCGCCAAAAGCTCGCGGTAATAGGGGGCGTTGGGGCTTTGCGCGAGCATTTCCAGAAGAACCTGCGGTTTATCGACCGGGTGGTCGCCGTCACCCTGCACCGCGCGCCAGACTTCCACAATCTGCTGCGCCACCGGGTCTTCGGCGTCCACAAATTCTTCGGCAATGCGGGGCCCGAATTCGTACGCGAGTTCCGGGTAACTCACAAAGTACTGCAGGAGTTTTTCGCGCATGTCGGCCACCCCCGGCACGGGCGTGATGCGCCGCGGCGCTTCCCGGTAGCCGCTTCCTCTGAAAAACCCCGGTTTTTTCTGAAAGCCGAAACCGGGCGTGCGGTTAAACGCGGGGACGGCAGGACGCGCCGGAAGCGGCGCCTGCGCAAGCCCGAAGGCCCTCGCCAGTTCGTCCGGGGTCATCCGCGCGTACATCGCAAGTTCCCCGATCAACTGCCCCCTTAAAAGCGGCGCGTTTTTCATCAGAAGCACCAGGGGCTTGGCTTCAGCCAAAAACTGGCTTCGGCCTTCAGCGGTGGCAGGGTCTTTGCCTTCCATCACGCTTTTTACGAAAAACTGCGAGAGCGTCAGACTCTTTTTGAGTTCGTCTTCATAGGCCGAGGCCCCGAGCGCCTTAATAAGGCTGTCGGGGTCATGTTCGGGCGGCAGCACCACAAAGCGGATTTCCTGGGCGTCGCCGACGGCAGGAAGCGCCGCTTCCATCGCGCGCCTTAAGGCATGCTGCCCCGCCGAATCTCCGTCAAAACTGAAGTAAATCTTGTCAACGGTTTTCAGAAGCTTTCGGACGTGATCACTGGTGATGGAAGTCCCGAGCGCCGCAACCGCCTCCCGAAAGCCCGCCTGCGAGAGCTGGATCACGTCCATATAACCCTCGCAGACAATGGCGCGCCCGGACGTGCGCACAGCGTCCGCCGCCTCATAGAGCCCGTAGATTTCAAGGCCCTTATGGTAAATCGCGGTTTCCGGGCTGTTTAAGTACTTGGGGTGCTCATCCCCGGTCATCGTGCGGGCCCCGAACCCGATCACCTGCCCGCGGCGGTTTCGGATCGGAAACATGATGCGGCCGCGGAAACGGTCGTAGCGGCGTCCGTTTTCGTTCACGATCACGAGACCGCACCCGTTTGTTTCCTCCATTTCCGGGTCTTTGTAGTGTTCTCCGAAAACGCTCTCAAGGCTCTGCCAGGCGTCCGGCGAATACCCCAGCGAAAACCGTGCCGCCGTTTCTCCGGTAATGCCGCGGGTCTTGAGGTAATCCTGCGCCCGCGTGTTTTCCTTAAGCGCTTCAACGTAAAAGTCCGCCGCCTGCTGCATTCGGTCAGTGAGCGTCCGGGCCCGCGCTTCGCGCTTTGCAGCGCCCTTTTCCTCCGGCACCACCATGCCGACGCTGTCGGCAAGCTTTCGGATCGCTTCAGGGTAGGTGAGCCCCTCGTAGCGCATCACAAAGCCGATGGCGCTTCCTGCGGCGCCGCAGCCGAAACACTTAAAAAACTGCTTCTGGGGATTCACGGAAAAAGACGGCGTCTTTTCCTTGTGAAAAGGGCAGCAGGCCATGTAGTTTTTTCCGGTCTTTTTAAGCGGCACAACCTTGTTGATCATCTCCACGATGTCAACGCGGTTTAAAAGCTCCTGGATAAAAGACTCGGGAATCATGGCCTGTTTAAACGTAAGAAAGAAATCCGCCGGCACCGGTCAGGCAAAAAGGCCCTTCCGGATTGGATTACGGCGGATTGTACGGGGTAAGCCCCAAATTAAGCCGAAAGCACGGCCTTCACAACGGCGCTTACCTTACCCATGTCGGCCTTGCCGGCGCACTTACCCTTCACGACGCCCATCACCTTGCCCATGGCGGCCATGCCGGAAGCACCGGTAGCCTTCACCGCTTCTTCAACGATTGCGCGGATTTCATCCTCGCACATCTGCTGCGGCAGGTACTTCTGCATCACGTCGCTTTCAAACTGTTCCTTGTCGGCGAGGTCCTTGCGGTTGGCGGCGGTGTACTGCTCAACCGAGTCGCGGCGCTGCTTGACAAGTTTGCCGATCACGCTGATCACCACGTCATCGGTCGGTTCGATTCTCTCATCCACTTCACGCTGCTTGACGGCTGCCAGAAGCAGACGCAGGCAGGAAAGCTTGGCGGAATCATGGGCGCGCATGGCGTCCTTCATGTCATTTGTTACGGTTTCCTTGAGTGACATTGTCTTTTCTCCGAACAAAACAAAAGCGGCCAACCCGTTTGAAGAGCGGCCGCTTTCTGGCTTATCAAGCTGATACCGACTCAGGGCCGGTACGAAGCGATCAGTAGAGCTTCTTGGGCAGCATCATGCTGCGCAGACGCTTGTAGTGACGCTTGATGGCAGCAGCCTTCTTGCGCTTACGTTCAGCCGTGGGCTTTTCGTAGAACTCACGGGCACGGAGCTCGGTGAGCAGGCCGGACTTTTCGATGGTGCGCTTGAAGCGACGCAGCGCAACTTCAAACGGTTCGTTTTCCTTAACGCGAATGGTGGGCATTGATAAGCACCTAATCCTAAATTCTGTTGTTTGTTGTGGGCGCCGAGTCGTGCACCCCAACCTAAGGGCGCATATCTACCTCAAACGCAAAAAATTTGAGACACGCATTTTGGCATAATCCCGCACTAAAGTAAACACCCGGCAACAACAAATAGTTGTGCCGCCGTGTCTTTTCAACCACAGACTCAGTTTGTCCCATGGAAACCGTACTGCTGCACAGCTGCTGCGCGCCCTGCTCAGCCGCGATCATCGAGTGGATGCTTAAAAACGACATCACCCCCGTTGTCTATTACTACAACCCCAATATCTTTCCGCGGGATGAATATGAAAAGCGCAAGGGCGAAATCACCCGGTACTGTGAAAAACTCGGGATCCGCGTGATTGACGGCGACTGGGAGCACGATCTCTGGCGCAAACGCGTCAGGGGCCTTGAGCTCGAACCCGAGCGCGGTGCGCGCTGCCAGTGCTGCTTTGATCTGCGTCTGGAAAAAGCCGCCCAAAAATGCAGCGAGCTCGGGATCAAACGCTTTACAACGACGCTTGCCTCAAGCCGCTGGAAGACCTTAAGTCAGGTTGACGCGGCCGGTCACGCCGCCGAAAAGAAGTACCCCGGCGTGACCTACTGGGAAAAGAACTGGAGGAAAGGGGGCCTGCAGGACAGGCGCGGTGAACTCATCAAAATCAATAACTTTTACAACCAGCAGTGGTGCGGCTGTGAGTTTTCGATGGGACACATGGTGCAAAACCGGGACAAAATCGAGGAAAAGAACCTCCCCGACTTTCTGAAAAAAGGCACCTCAGACGCGCAGTAGGCTGGCCGACGGGGCAAACCGGATTTCCCGGGCAATGCCGTATTGCTGAAGTTCCGGCGCATCGTTGGCCAGCACGAGCGCCGCAAAACGCTCTTTATCGGGCGAAGCGATCGCCACGGGCCGCCCTCTTTCAAGATCGATAAAAACCCATTCCGTTGCACCGATTGCCGCCAGTTCCTCACCTTTTTTGACGGCATAGCGTCTCAGGCACACCGGGCCTCTGACGGCCTGAAGCCACGTAAAGACCGTGAGTCTGTCTCCCTCAAAGCAGGGTTTGAGATACTCAATCCAGTGCTCTCGGGCCACCCAGCTTCGTTTCATCGACACCAGCGTTTTCCAGTCCCAACCGAAAGTGGCCGCGTGTTCGGTGGCGGCCTCTTCCATCCAGCGCATGTACTCACGGTTGTTGACGTGGCCCTGGATGTCAATTGACTCAGCACCCACCGTGAGCTCTTTTTTATACAAACTGAAATCCGGCATATTGTTTTCCCGCACACAAATTACGACTCAGTGCGCTGCATTTTAAGTACAAGAACCGTTACTCAATTTTCCGACAAAATTTGCTCTGAAAAATCCGTAACATACTTTTGAAGACAGATCGTCACTCACATTTGCGTAATCCTGTAATGGCCGTCTCTTTAAAGTTAGGCCCGAAAGCAACACTGCTCTTAAGCTGACTGACAAATCTGTGCCTCGGGCAAATCGATCAGCCGCACGTAAACTCCTGATTAGCCTTCTTTCATATTTTCTTTTTTTAATCAAACAACAAGACTCAAATCCGAGTCAATTCCCCGGTTTCTGCGGCTTAAAGTTTTGCGCCGATGACATGATTCATGTATGATGCGCAATTCCGAAGAACTGCGCGAGCAGAAATTCTTCGCGGAGAAGTGGCCGAGTGGCTGAAGGCACGCCCCTGCTAAGGGCGCAGATCAAATATACCTGGTCTCGAGGGTTCGAATCCCTCCTTCTCCGCCACAAAATTCTTAAGGGCTCCCGATCGGGGAGCCCTTGTTTTTTTCAGTTCCTGCTTTCTGAAACCACTGTCTGACAAAAGTCATTACCCGGCCGATCTCAAATTTCTGCCGGCACAGTCAGAGAATTTTTTGTTCCAAGATCCTCTCTGACGCATCGAGCATCTGATCAAGCGTGAGCCCGAGGAATATCGCCTCCCACGAGCTGTAACCGCCGTGCGCATCAAAAAACGCTTTTGCTTTTTGACGCAGTTTTGCTTCATCAAGCTTTGAGGCCCGGGTTTTCACCTCCGCAAAGATAATTCGCTTTCCGGACTTATCAAGCGCAATGAGATCAACTTCGTTTTCACCGCGTCGATCCCACCAGGCTCCCACCGGCGAAAGTCCCGCAAACTCCAAAAAACGCCGCCGGTACCAGTCTTCCAGCGACCGGCCAAGATAGGCAGGCAAAGCCGCAGCTGTCTGCCCGATCAAGTCAGGCCATTTCTGCAGTTCGATCTGAGCCTCAACATCGTCTCCGCTTAAAAAGTACAGCCAAAATCTCAGATACGGATCGGGTACACGATAGCGCGTCTTGCGTGTTTCTGCGGGTTCCCCAAAAGGGTGCACGCGGCTAACAAGTCCGTACAAATTTTCAAGGCGTGCCAGATACGGCGAAATATCAACTGTCTCGCCATCCTGCAGTTGCGTGCGTTTGGAGCGCCCTGTCGCGAGCTTGTACAGAATTCGGCGGTAAAGCGGAGCCGTAAGCCGAAACTCATTGGCCAGCAGCGCATCGCCTTCCTTCAGCAACGCCGTGCCGGGCTCTGAAAAAAGAAATGAGAGGATTTTTTCCTGCGTCACGGCCTGCGCGTCAACAAGCGCCTCGATATATCGCGCAACGCCTCCTGTCAGCGCATAGAAAAGCAACAAATCTTTCGAGACAAATACCGATGGTTTTGCATCCGAATAAATTTGGCCGATAAGACTCGTCGTAAAAGGCTGAACGATCATCATTTGGTCTGACCGTCCGAAAAGAGGCTCGTTGCGGCTGCCGAAAATCCGTTCAACCGCAGTTTGCACTGAACCGCTCAATATCAAAAGCGCCTGAGCTCCGTTTTTACCCAGAGCCCAGGTACGCTGAAGTTGTGCCCAAAAATCCGGCAGCCCGTCAAACACTTCATCCGTCCGGGACTTCAGCAACAGAAGTAGAAACTTTTCAAAGGCCGAGCACCTTACGCAGTGACTCAGAAACCTTCTGCATATCGGATTTCGACAGCTGTCCGACTTTGTTTTTTAATGCACTGACAGGCACAGCCATGATCTTTTCCGTCGCAATCCAGCTTGTCTTGAGAAGTCCGTTTGCAGGGCTCGGCTCGATTCTGACGCGCGTCGGAATATCGTCTGACACAAACGACGTAATCAGACACATCACCGTAGAGCCGAACTGTCCGGAAACCGCGTTGTCCTGCACGATGAGGACTGGGCGCGGCTTGGAGGCATAGCCTTCGTAGAGGCACGTCCAGACATCACCGCGCTCCATGTCGGGCCTCTTCTTCATCGAATCTGCGCATCATGTCCGCGCCGGCAGCCTGCACAAAATCATTCATTTCAGCTTCCGAGGCAAACGGCTCAGCCTTGTTTTTTTCCTGATTCAGGCGAATCGGAAAAGGGAAACCGCCTGATTGGACATAAGCGTATGCAAACATCCGGAAGGCATCGGTGGCAGAGATACCCAACCGCTCAGATACCTCCTTCACCTTCTGCCCGACTTCCGCGTCCAGGCGAAAGGCAAACTGCAGTGTTGCCATGGTTTTCTCCGATGAAATTCACCACACACCGCAATTTTATCAGCTGGTTTACAACAAAATGCTGTTAATTTGTTGTTAATTTGCTGACGTGTCATTCCATAAAAAGAAAAAGAGAGCTTCAGCTGACAGCAGCTCAAACAACTAAACAACCCGCGCTTGAAAGCGCGGGGTTTCCTGACACGGTGCAGGCTTTC
>OIWQ01002438.1_pt1 | contig 19111 bp, 16 predicted proteins | sample 1587571 | NCBI WGS metagenome assembly OIWQ01 (sample SAMEA3888910, study PRJEB22519) | human gut metagenome | biome: human gut; feature: human-associated habitat; material: faeces | place: Denmark | collected 2010 | reverse complement strand
GCCAGATGAACCGCAGAAGCGAAGAAACAGCTCAGGAAGGAGAAAATACTTCCAGTGCAGCACCAGTTACTTCCCAGTTAAGCAACTGGCCGGTACAGATCAAACTGGCACCGATCAAGGCACCATACTTTGATCAGGCAAAGCTTTTGATCGCAGCAGACTGTACTGCCTATGCATACGGAAACTTCCACAAGGATTTTGTTAAAGGCAAAGTAACACTGATCGGATGTCCAAAGTTAGATGACTGCGATTACAGCGAAAAACTGACAGAGATCATTGCAGCCAATGATATTAAGAGCGTTACGTTAGTGCGCATGGAAGTGCCATGCTGCGGCGGTTTAGAGCAGGCAGCTATCAAGGCTTTAAAGAACAGGAAGGATCAATTTGGTCTTACTACTGAGGATTTAACGAATCTCAATGAAGCCGGTAAGATTCTAGCTAAGATTCAATCCGCTGACTTTAAGAAGCTGTCTTATAGTGACCAAACCGCAGAAGTGGACAAGTTGTATGCTGCCCTTGACAAGGTACAGGGAAAGCTAAAAGATGTTTCTTCTTTTGAAACACTCCAGAGGTCTACTGCGTCTGTCGAGAGTTCGATTGCCAAACTAACCAGACGATTGACTGACTTCGCAGAGAAATACAAGAAGCTGGAAAACTTCCCTGAACTGCAACATCAGTATGACAATATCATGAAGTCATTGACGGCTCCAGGTCAAAAAACTCAAAGCGACTTTATCAATCTGAAGCGTGACGTTGACGAGTTCGAGGCTGCTGCCAGACGTGCCGGTGTTACCACTAAATCATTGGGTGAATGGTTAGGAGAAGCATATCAGAAGTTTGGTGGCTGGGCGCTTGTTACCAGCTCTATGATGAATACGGTTCATGTACTGGAGCAGATGGTTGTATCGGTTCGTAACCTTGACACAGCGATGACTGAATTAAAGAAGGTTACAAACGAAACAGATAACGCCTACAGTCAGTTCTTCCAGAGAGCATCTGCTCAATCGAAAGAGATTGGCGCAACGATGAGTAACTACATCAACTCGACTGCGGATTTCGCAAGATTGGGTTATAGTCTTGCTGATGCGGAGGAACTGGCAAAAACGACCGCTGTATACTACAACGTTGCGGATGGTATGGAGAGTATAGATGAGGCAACTCAATCTGTTATCTCCACCATGAAAGCGTTTGGTATGGACGTAAAAGACAGCATTGACATTGTTGACCTGTTCAACCATACCTCAAATAACTTTGCTATCAGCTCTGCTGGTATTGGTGAAGCAATGCAGCGTTCTGCATCAGCACTGAGAGAAGCTGGCAGCACCATCGAGGAAGCAGTTGCCCTGATTACTGCTGCTAACTCAGTTATTCAAGACCCGATAAAGGTCGGTAACTCTCTAAAGACACTGAGCTTGCGTATGCGTGGTGCAAAGGTTGACTTAGAAGAAGCTGGGCTTGCTACTGATGGAATGGCTGAAAGCACCTCTAAACTGAGAAAAGAAATTCTTGCATTGACTGGACAAAAGGTTGACATCATGGTAGATGAAGATACCTTTAAATCTCCATTCAAGATGTTGGAAGAGCTATCTAAAGTCTGGGGTAGCATGACCGATATTAACAAAGCTGCTGCGCTGGAGTTGTTAGGTGGTAAACAACAGGCTAACATCCTTGCATCCCTGATTACCAACTTCCAGACTGCAAAAGATGTCATGGAAGAAGCCGGTAATGCAGCCGGTTCTGCTATGGAAGAAAATGAGCGACAGCTCAATTCTATAAACGGTAAAATTACACAGTTTCAAACAAATTTTGAATCCTTATCAGCCACTGTCATGGATAGTGAACTGATAAAAGGTACGATTGATTTTGGAAGTGGATTTTTGCATGGGCTTGATACTCTCATGCAGAACTTAGGAACCCTCCCTACCCTGCTGAGTGCAGTGGCTGGTGGGTTTGCAGGTATCAAAGCGATTGGTAAAATAAACTGCCCTCTTACGCCAAGGAAACAAGGTGTAGGATGTCTATTGAACGGAATAGAGATCGAAACTATCAAATTGCTGGGAATGGCTAAAACCCTATCGCCCTTTGGGAGTCGAAAGACGGAAACAAGGATAGGGATGGTATATGCTGAGATAAAAGCCGCATAAGCGGTGCTAAGTACCGAAATCTCAAAGTAGGGGTATTTTGAGTAATGTCAGGTCAGCAGCCAAGCTCTGAAAAGAGAAGGTTCAACGACTGTAAGGTAGTTGGAGTCTGTAAAGGCTTTTAAGAGACAGTCTGGACTATGGGTAACGCCATAGAGTGTGCTCAGGTGTAAAGACACCTTTGGAAGTAGTACACCGCCATAATATTGTAGAAAATCAAATCTAATGGTATAATATCACTGGAGGTGGTATTGTGCCAAGAAAAATTAAGGTCGTATTAAAGGATAAGGAACTTTATCGAGGGGCAAACGAAGTTAAGCACTCTGTTGTGATCCCAAGAAAATATGCCAAACACACGTTGCCAACGTCCAAAGATACACCTGTGAAGAATCCATTAAAGGGAGGCAGAAGATGACAATTAACCTATCTGAATTATTGCAAATTCTTCCAGACGTTATGCTATTGCTGATTCCTGGATATTTTTACTGGTACTGCTACAATCGAATGAACGCAACGTATTACAACGCTTATCATGAAACGAAAGTGCTGTCTATTCGCAATGTAGTTACCAGCTTTGTCATACAAACAGTTCTTCATTTGTTCCCGTTTATGAATAACATAGAACTTATTACAGCCAGTTTGTTAATGGGTGCTGGAGCTGGTTTGCTGTTTGGTTGGATATCACAGACAGAACCTGTTCACCAGTTCTTTATTAAAACGCTGCATACCAGCAATGATGAAACATTATGGGATTGTCTTTCTGAGATTAAGAATGGTTCATTCATTTCGGTAGTTGTGGACGGCAAAAGATATGATGGGACTTTACTCGCCTTTTACCAGGAGGGTAACTCCCAGTGGGTGGTATTACGAAATTGTGAAGTAGATGGAAAAGAGGACACAATTAAGGGATTAAGAACAGCACTGAGATTGGATAATTGCAGCGTTATCACTGCTGCTTTCCCAGAAGGGTCTGAGAAAAATGGATAAAGAAAGAGCCAGTCTGATGACTGGCTCTAATTGTATATTCTAAAATCTTATTGTCCGTCAACTAATTTCTGTGCAGCTTTTTTAATGTACCACTCAGCCGCATCATTATAGTGCTTTGTGCAATAATAATCCTCGTCTATTCTTTTAGTTGCTTGTTTGCCGCAGATACAACATGTTGAATTTGATACAGCCTCATCCATCATTTTGTCAAGCGATTCCTGTAACATTTTACTGCTATCCTCTTTCGATTTCTTTTCATCATCAAGGTCGATATTTTTGCAAGAAACCCATTCGCCATTATATTCGATTTTGGTATCATGGTTTGTAGCAATAATCTTATTATAGCTTTTTAAAATACGATAATTAAATGTGTCTGTGATATAAAGAGTATTAAGGTCTTTTAATGTATCTGTGATATTTCGATCCATAGTCATTAACATATCCCATGGAACTTCTTTGAAGTTCTCACATCGTATCCGAATATCATATTCGTCAACATTGACCGATACATTTGTTAATCCGGCATTTTTGGCATAATTTTCGATTTTATTTATCTTGTAGTAATGTAGCCCAACTTTTACAGAAAAGACAAGAATGATGATACCTATAGCAATGAGTGCCACGATAGCTACGGTGTTTTTAGATATTTTCTTTTTTCGTTGGCGTTCATTAAAATCGGTAGACATTTTTACATCTCCTTTATTAGTATATGTTGGTAAATCTATTATAACCTAGCTCCTATAGTAATTCAACTAATAAAATGCTACATCTCACAAGGTTTTCACTTTTGCTGTAATTACCCCTCTAAAGAATATTCTTTTTTAGTGTTATAGCACAAGTAAAATATTATGGTCGTAACAAAACGATGTTTGATAAAGAAGATGCAAATTATCTTCAAAACTTTAAAAATACACTTGAACGTCTGAAGGTAATCATTTCTGACGTTAATGGATCACAGAGAACGGCGGCAGCAAAAAAAATACTGGACATTGATGTTGCTGAACTCAATAATGCTGTAAAAGCATTTGAGTCGATAAAAGCTGCTAATGCCAATATGACGGATAGCGATGCTAAGACAGACGCTATAGCAAAATCCTTTAAGAATGCCTCTAGTGCAGCGAAACAGTACGCACAAGCCACTGAATTAACTACTGAAAATGTAGCTAAGTTTAAATCCCAACAAGAAGCTGCCATTCTAGCAATTCAAAAGGGATCTCTTGCATCAAAAGCAGCTAGTTTAGCAACTGGGTTATTTGCCGGTGCTGTAGTATCACTGACTTCGGCAGCAATCTCATTTGGATTGCAGAAATTATGGGAAACATGGGATAATTGGACGCATAGACAAGAGATTGCTGCCCAAAATACAGAAAAATTTAGAGATGAATTGAAAGCTCTACAGGATGAGTTACAATCTCTGGAATCTGAATTAGAAAAGACTCAAAAAAGAATCACCGAGTTGGAGGCTTTAGATGCGCCCACAGTAGCTGAAACTGATGAACTTAATAAATTGAGAGAGCAAAATGCCGAGCTAGAAAAAACCATTGAGTTAAAAAGAACTTTAGAAACATTCACCTCTCAGAAAGCTGCCAATGAAGCATCAAAATATTTTGGCAGTGAGTCAACATATGAGAAACATGGTGCAAATGGTGTATGGTGGACGGATAATCCATATTCTGGAACTCCTATAGAGGAAGCTCAATATTATATCTCCCAGATAGAGAGTCTAAATGTAGAATTAGAAAAGGCAAAACAACGTCAGTTAGAATATTCTAAATCACTGGGCGCATCATCTGTAGAATATCAATCTGTTTCTGGACGAATTAGAGATATCGAAGCAGATATTGGCGAATATGGTGAGGAACTAAGCACACTTGTAACACAGATAGATGAACAATCCAGAAGCCTTGATTTATCGACAGAGTCTGGTGCTAAATATAAGGCAATGGTTGATCAGTTGTTAGTATCTGTGACAAAGTTGGCTGGCAATGATAACTATATTGGCACTTTTATGTCGAGCAATGGATTTGCTGACCTTGATAAGTCTTTTACACAGATGGCGGCAAACAATGAGCTTACAAGGGAAGCGATTCAAAATAACCATGAATTAGTCTGGATGATGACCCAGGCTGGAATTAAGATTGATGATGTAATTCCCTATTATGAAAAGTTGGGACAAGCTCAAAGGGATGCCAGCAATCCCCCACCGATTGACCTTACTTCTATGGAAGGTTTAAAAACCAAACTTTCAGAGATTATTGACAAGGCAAATATCCTCTCTGAGATGGATTTAAACCAAGCTGCATTAAGTGGCGGTACAGATAAGCAAAAAGAAGCGTGGGCTGAACTACAATCTTTAATGGCTACATACGGCATATCACTAGAAGATGTTCAGGAAAAGATCGTGGAATTTGGGCTTGTTGGTGCTGATGGTGCATCAAAAATCACTCAGGCGTTTATTGATGCTAACCAAAACTCTGCTGTGTTTGCAAGTAATCTGTCCCAAATCACCAATCGTACCGATACTCTGGTAAACGCCTATAAAGAGCTTGCAAAGGGTCAACGTCTCTCCAGCGATGTCATCATGAATCTGATACAGGCATATCCAAAGCTGGAGACAGAGCTGACGGAATATCTTGCTGGTTTAAGAAGTCAAGAACAAATTATGCTTGACCTTGAAGCTGTATATCAGGCAGATTCTGAAAACTGGAAAGCTCTTATGCTGGCAAAGCTGGCAAACAGTGAAACCTTCTTCCAGAGTATTATTTTAGGGAATCAGACATGGGTTCAGGAGTTTTTCAGACAATATGGTGTTGACTTAGGAAAGTGTACAACATACGCTCAAGCGAAACTGAAAATCTTCCAAGCCATTACGAATGCTGCGTATGAGGCAGCAAGAGCCACCAGCAGTATGGGTAGTATGCAGGGTCCATTAACATGGGAAGATGCAGGTGGTCATCTATTAGCAGCATCGAACAAAATACAAGATGCTATTGATAGCCTTGATAATATCAGCATGGGCAGCTTAGAAGGTCAATTCCAGTCCTTAAACTCTGCGATTGACAGTACCACCAGCAAAGCAAATGAAGCCGCCAGTGCTCTACGTTCGATTGCTTCTACTTCCCTATCTGCAATCAATGGTCTGCTGGATATGACCATGAGTATGCTCAAACAAGACCTGACGACTCAAAAAGACCAGATTGAGGTTGAGCTTGATGGTTTAAAGGCTGACTACGATGCTACGAAAAATCAGTTAGAGGCAGACAAGAAAGCTGCTCTTAATGACATTGAGGCACAGCGCAAGGCATTACAGGCGAAAAAGAAAGCACAAGACAAAGCCTATGATGACCAGATAAAACATCTGCAAAAGGTCAAAGATGCTCAGAATGACATTTACGATGACCAAATCAAAGCAGCGGAAGATGAGCTGGATGCCTATAATAAAATCATAGATGCTCAGTTAAAACTCCTTCGTTTAAAGGAAGAACAGCATGACTATGAAAGAGAGCTGGCTGACAAACAGAAGGATGTTGCCGACCTCGAAGCAAAGCTGGCTGAGTTAGGTCTGGATGACAGTATTGAGGCTCAAAAGAAACGTCTGGAGTTAGAGGAAGAACTTGCTGCTAAGAGAGATGAACTGGATGAATTTCAGCATGACAAGAACATCTCTGACCAAGAACAGGCGTTAGAGGACGAAAAGGAAGCCTTTGAAGAAAAGCAACAGGCAATCATTGATGGTATCCAAGCTCAGAAGGATGCCTACAATGAGATGATAGATGCTCAGATTGAAGGTATTCGTGATGCAAAAGAAGCCTTTGACGAATCCATCCAGGCACAGTTGGATGCACTGGCAGACCAGAAAGACCAGACACAGGCTTATTATGATGCGCAGCTTGCATCGTTACAGCGTAACTATGAGGCTGATAGGGCTTCCAGAGAGCAACGTAAGGCTGAGTTGGATAAGCAGATCAATGACACTGCTGCTTTGCGTAAACAGGCAATCGAGTTGATTCAAGGCAAATCAGATGAGTTCTATCAGAGATTGCTGGAATGGAACCGTAAATATGGAACCGGTGTCGATGCTGATGTTATTATGAAATGGAACAACGCTTATAAAGCGTTGGAGACATTTGGCGGCAAGCAGTTTGATGTGTTGCAGGTTATGAATCAGTTGACTATCGCTGGAGATGGCTTTACCTCATCGCTAGAAGAAGCTGTGAAAAAAGCTGGTGATTTGGAGATTGCATTGAGAAATGCTGTCAATGCACAGGCTGGTTTGCAGTTCCCCAAAACCTATGATGAGCACAGAGTTAGTGGTGGTCAGCTATCTACCTTTAAACCTGGCAAGAAAGGTGCAAAATACCACAATGGTGGCGAGGTTGGCAAAGACAATGTTTACTCTGCAAAAGAGTTTACAAGGTTTATGGACAACCTCAAAACAGATGAAGTTCCTGCTGTATTGAAGCAGAAAGAATGGGTACTGACTGAGGAACAGCAGGGTAATATTCTGAATCTGACCAATACACAAAAGGAAATCATCGGAGCATTTGAACGGATGTACAAGGCTGTATCCAGCGGCATCAATAATATGCCAACTACAGGCTCTACTTCCCTACTTGACCTACCATCTATTCCTGAGCTTGCTACTGCCGGTGGTGACAACACTGCGGTATTCAACATCAACACCACCATTACAGGCAATGCTGATGATGATGTTATGGATAACTGGTTTAGCAAGAATGTATCTGCTTTCGAGGATAGATTTGCAAGGTATACACTGGGTCAGGTAAACTTTAAACGCAATATACGAACAAATAGATAGTCAACAGGGCGGTGTAACAACCGCCCTTTATTCAAGCAATGAAAGGCGGTGATGACGATGAGCTTTCAGGGAATGAATTTTATTTACGATGGTACACCATCAGAGGTGTATGGATTGGTCATTACCAAAATGGGTGATGGCGAAGAAGGTGTATCAGGCGGTTCCAGTACAGAGCCAGTAACCGATAAAACATTCCGTAGTCCTGTATTCCAGTGCTTTGGTGTTGAGCAAAAGAAGCCACTGAGTTTTGACATCGAGTTTTTCTCTCAAAGAGAGATTGACCGATTTGACCTGTCTGCTATCCTGCTCTGGCTGTGTGGACACAATACCTATAAAGAGCTGCAAATCTGCCAAAACGACCTGAGAAACTTTTACTATCGCTGTCTATTATTAGACCCAGAGGTGCTATACTACGACAACAAAGCAAGAGGGATTCGGTGCAAGGCAGAATGCGATGCTCCATGGGCGTGGGAATATCCTAGAACAGAATCTTATGCTTTCCCTGCTAATGTTGGAGTAAAGAACAACTCGATTCACTTCCTCAATCTTTCCAATGACCATAATGACACCATGCCGATTGTGAAGTTTAAGCTCTCCCCTAACCAAACTGATTTCCATATCATTAACCACACTTACAACGGTTTGAATTTTGGATGGAAAGATTTACAAGGTGGCGAAACGATTGAATGTGACTGCCAGACCGGTATCATCACTTCTTCCACAGGAATGCGGCGACTAAAGAACTTCAATAAGAAATTCCTGAGACTTGTCGCCGGTATGAATGAATTGGAGTGTATTGGCTTTGTAGACAGTTTGGACATTACCTATACACCGGTCAGAAGGGTTGGTGGATAATGTTTTCATTTAATTTTAAAGGTGAATATGAAACTCCGCTGCTGACTCTCTGCACCCCCATTCGTGAGGAACTGTTTATTATATCGGAGTGCAAGGGTCTTACTTATACCCCTATCTTTGATGGGTTGGCAGAGCTGGAGTTTGAGGTTTCTTCTATCTTTTCTAATGGCGAGGATACACCCTACTATTCTCTAATCAAGAAACGTAAACTGATTCATGCCGAGGGTATTGGATGGTTTGTGATTGTACAGGCAGATGAAAACATTGACGGCAGCAGACCAATCAAAAAGGTTCACTGCGTATCTGCGGAAAAGACCTTAGACCAATACAGTATCAATCTGATGGACGGAACACACAAATTCTACGATGCCTTGCAGCCTGAGAAATCTCTCTTGGGAGCTTTTATTGGTCAGACCGATTGGAAGATTGGACACATTGATGTTGACCTTTGGAATAAGTATAGAACCTTTGAGTTCCCTGACGATGAGGGCTTGTATAGTTTCTTACATGGAGATGTAGAGGAAGCATACGGCTGTGTATTTGAGTTTGACACCGAGAAAAAGTTAGTCAATGCGTATGTAAAAGGTACTCTGATTGACAAGACAGACATTGTGCTAACCTTTGATAATCTAATCAAACAGATTAACATTCAAGAGTCGGATGATGACCTTGTAACAGCATTGAGTGTCAGCGGTGACAATGACCTTAACATCCGTACTGTGAATCCGCTTGGAACCAATACCATCTATCAGTTTGATTATTTCAAGACTGAGGAATGGATGAGTAAAGGTCTGATTGATGCGTTGACAGAATGGGAAAAGAAGGTTGAAGCGCAGCAAAAGCCGTACTCTTCCCTACTCACCTCTTTAAAAACAGAGAACTCTAAACTGATTACCTTGCAAGGTCAGTTGACTGACTTAAAGGCAGAGTTAGATGCACTGGAACAGGTCAGAACTGCTAGAATCAAAGGCGGCAAAGACCTTGCTGATATTACCAACAAAATCAATGCAAAGCAAGCAGAGATCACCGCAAAACAGGCAGAGGTTGATAAGCAAAAGGCTGTGGTCGATAACATACGCAATCAGCAGTTAGAGATTAACAAGTCCTTGCGTTTTGAGGAAAACTTCACAGCGGAACAATTAGTTGAGCTACAGTGTTACACCAATGCTGCAACCTATACAAACGACAACTACACCATTACAGATAACATGAGCTATGCTCAGATACAGGAACAATCGGAGGCTTTATATCAGGATGGTTTAAAGAAGCTGGGTGAAATCTCTGTACCAAACTACAGTTTTGACATGGATGTGGTCAACTTCCTATTCCTCATCCAATACAAACCATTCATTGAACAAATCCGTCTGGGTGCTACTGTAAATGCAGAGGTCAAAAAGGGATTCTGGGTTGAACCAATGCTTGTCAAGATTGTGGTGGATTATGACCAACCTGACAACTGCAAACTGGTATTCTCTGATTCCTTCCGCTTGGTGGATGAGTATTGTGTATTCGATGATTATGATAAGGAGTATGCGAAGTCAGCAAAGACCATCCATGAAAGCAAGGCTGCATGGGACAAAGCGACTTCCAGTGGTGCGGTGGATTTTGTCAATGACATGAGAAAAGATGGACTTAACCTTGCATTGACCAGTGTACTCAATGCAGATAACCAAAGCCTTGTGATTGACAAACATGGATTGACTGGCAGAGTACAGCGTGAGGATGGCAGCTTTGACCCTGAACAGGTCAAGCTAGTCAACAATCTGCTGGTGTTTACAGATGACAACTGGCAAAGTGCTAAAGCTGCGCTGGGTAAAGTCAAAATGCCAAATAGTGAAAACTATGGCTATGGACTCATTGCTGATGTCATTATTGGTGAATTGGTAGCATCCAGTGAGCTTGTTATCAGCAATGAGTCCAATACATTCAAGGTAGATGCCAACGGTGCAGAACTTATCAATGCGTACTTTAAATTAAAGACCAGTAATGGCAGAAGCCAGATCACCCTTGACCCAAGAGATAGTTCTGCGATTCGATTACAGACCGATACAGGTTCTGGATTAAAGGATAAATTCTACGTTGACCTGACAGGTAAAATCGTTGCAGATGATATTGTTACCAAATCCGGCACAATCGGTGGTTGGAATATCAAAGAGAATGGTCTGTTCTCTAACTGGGGTGACTATATCAGGTCTGATGGTTACGGAAAACTGAGTCTTATGACCTATACCCCATCGAGTGCAAGATTTGATGGAACGATATATGCGAAGAATCTGGGCGACCAGGTGCAGCATAATAACATGGGTAATAACTCTGTTGATACAGAGCAGTTGTTTAATGGAGCTGTGACAAACCCAATTATTGAAGATGGTGCTGTCAGTGAAGATAAACTCGACTGGCATGTGCGAAATTTATTTGCTGAGTTAATTAGAGCTGACGAGATTTTGGCTGGTAAGATTGGTAGTGTCGAGGAAAGGGTGGAAGAAGTTTGGGTAGACACTTTGGATGCGATCGATGTCAAAGCAAAAGAGATTACATCGGAATACTTAAAGGTTACAGGTAAGCTTGAAGGCAAAATTGCGGACATCGAAAGGCTTTATGTCAAAGAAGCAGAGATAGGGAACATTATTGCTAATCAAATCACAACCACTGGAATAGCAGCAAAGAATATTATTTTGGACGGATGGAAATGTGGAAGGGTTAATGCTTTAATATCAATTCATTCCCATGCACCAACAGCAAAAGCCATTACGAGCGTTAAGATAGTAAAGAAAGGTCTTGGTTATGACGTAGTAACCTCAGATAGAGATTTCGTAACAAGCGTTGGGTTAGTAAATGCAACTAGCAAACCGGTTGTTGGTGTAAATCGTTAAGAAAGGCAAAAAAATGGAACTTACTTTAAAAAATATTGTACTTATGGAACCGGTTGCCTCTAAACTCCTATATTATGAGTGGGCAACTCCCAAACTAAGCTATGATGTATTTAAACTCTCTGAGTTTGTAATGACTCAGGTGAGATTTTTTAATGTTGAGAGAGCAAAGCTCTTTCAAAAGTATGGTGAGAAATCTGGAGAGAATGTGAAAATCAAAACTGAAAATGAAACCCAGTTTCAGAATGAGATTAACGGTCTAATTTCTATGAAGATTCCAGCACCAGACCTACACATTACACTTGATGACATTCTAAACGTCAAGTATATTGATTCTACTGAATTATCTGAACCGCATGAAAAACTTACCCCAATGGATATGTGTAGGTTAGAAGCATTCTTTAATGATATGCAAGCTGAACAGTCAGACACTTCCAATGAGGTTGTCGTAGGTCATATTGAAGCAGACGAATAAAGTACACAAGCAGAGGTTACTGAATAACCCCTGCTTTTTTCATGCCCTGAAAGGAGTGATTGCCATGATTGGCAACAGCATATTAGCCCAGCACTTAGATGACTGTGAGTGTATTCAGGGTGACACTATGACGCTAACATATGAGTTTTATGACGGTGAGGGCAATCCCTTAGACCTACGCCGTTCTAAAGCGTATGTTGCATTTTGCCCTTACGGTCAGTACAAAAGTCCTGTACTCATCAAAGAAGGCATTGTATCATCCGGTTCACCGCATATTGTGGTTGTCAACCTTAGCAAAGAGGACACGATTGCACTAAAGGATATTAAGTACAATCAGCAGCCTGTCATTGTGGTGAACCCTGACGAACCAGAGGAAAGAGAATATCGCAGAGCACAGGGAGATGTCATCATGTATCCTGCGATTTACTCTGAATCCATACACGCTATGTACAAAAGACAAAGACAAATTTAAGGAGGAATTTCAATGATTTCGATTGAAGAAGCTAATAAAATTCTGGGTTTGAGACTTGGAAATCGTTCTGCTGATTCTGTAAATACTTGGTATGTTGGTGTATCCACCACCTCTATCAGTGAGGACGGTAGTGGTATCTCTGAGCCATCTGACAGCAATGGCTATAAGAGAGTTGCAATCCAGAACAACAGTTCTAACTTTACTGCTCCAGCAAACATGACAGTAAAGAACACCAACCCTATCGTTTTTGATGAGGTTACTGCTGACTGCGGTACTGTTACTGACATTTTTCTGTCTGATGCAGCTACCGGTGGTAAGGCTGCTTACTACGGTAAGTTTACTGTACCTCGTCCGATGCCAGCACAGTCTAACCTGACTATCAACGCTGGAGACGCAAGTTTCAAGATTGTAAATATTAAGTAGGTGATCCTTCATGGCGACAAACCACTGGAAGATTATCATAGACAATTTTCCAAAATACTTCTCTGAGAAAGTAACCTTCCTGTATGGTTTTGAAACTACTTATCGTGCTATCGCCCACATGCGAGGTGTGTGGGCGCATGAGCATGGTGTGAAGGTTACTGCTACTTCTGCCCTACACTTGCATGGGGATGTAGAATCTCAAATCAAAGTCCCTGTGGAGGTTGCATCTGCAACGCTGACAACCTATGCAAAATTTCCAAATGAATATCAGGTACAGGTTGACACTATCCCACGGCTGCACTGTTATGGGAAGTTCCCTACAGAATATAAAGTACCAATGGAGGTTGTAGCCAGCACAAAGGTCAACTGCCGATATGAGAGTGAGATGAAGGTGCAGGTCGATGTTGTACCACGACTGAAGCTCAAAGGCAAAGCGAACCTGGAATCCGCTGTGCAGATGAACGTACTGACTCCGGTGACGAATCTACATGGTCGCTTTGAAAGCCAGTACAAAGTACCTGTCAGTGCAGAAGGATATTTAGAGACAAGAGGCAGAGTTACATCAGAGTATGCTGTTCAGATGAGAGCTGTAGCGATGGTCGCTATCTTTTACAAACTCTTTGAACGCAATGACGAAACGCTTGAAACAGTCAATGAACTTACATTAAACGATTTCTGCATTAAGACCATCAGTTAGGAGGGAAATTATGTCAGAAATATTGTCACAAAAATTAAAGCTCCTTGATGTGATTGGTGCAGATAAAAACATGAAGGTGCATGAAGCGCTGAGTGTTATTCTTGGTACTGGCACACAGAGCAACACCTACATCATCAACAAGGCGCTGGAGGACATCAATACTCAAATTACAGAGCTGGAAAGCAGAAATGCTCTGGTGGATGTTACTGGGATCTATCAGTCTGCATCTGGCAACAAAGAGAGTTTTACCGGTGTTGCTTCCAACATCAATGAGTACACCAATGGAATGGTTTTAATTTTTACCATTCCACAAAATAACAAAGGTGCTGTCTCTATCAATCTAAATAGCCTTGGTGCAAAGGATATTAAAAAGTACAGTGCAAAAGGTGCGTTGGTAGATTTAGAGGCTGACGACTTTGTACGCAATCACAAGTATTTTCTGGAGTACGATGGTACGCAGTTTGTTACCCTGTGTGAGAACAGCGTACAGGAACTCAAAGCACTGACAGCACAAATCAGCAACCATGAGAAGGATGCTGTAAAGCACATTACTGCTGAGGAAAGAACTGCATGGAACGGCAAGAGTGTTGTCACAAAGTCTGAGACAAATGGATCAGTCAATGTGGATGGCAAACCTATGGTGGTGTACACACACCCATCCGGTACAAACCCACATAACACAACAAAGGAAGATGTTGGGTTATCCAATGTTGCAAATGAACGCCAGTACAGCGCACAGAACCCACCTCCCTACCCTGTTGTATCCGTTAACGGCAAGACTGGTGCGGTGGTTCTTAAAATCAGTCAGATTGAGAATGATTTAAAGTTCCAGACTGATGGCGATGTAAACAGCAGTATTACCAATGCTATCAATGCGTTAAAGAATGGCGTTACAGTTAATCTGGACACTCTGAAAAAGATTGCTGCTGCCATCAACAATGACCCTAATTACCACCAGACAGTCAGTGATGAACTGGAAACAAAGGCTAACAAGAATCTGGATAATCTGGAGGCTGGTGTGCTGCTGGCACAGGGCAAAGCTGCCGGATTGCTGGACAAGGATACTGCTGGAAAAACATACGAAACACAAGCTCACGCCAGTGAAACCTATGAAACAAAAGAAAATGCTGCCAATGTGTATGAAACCAAAGAGGCAGTCAAAACAGCGTTAAATAAGAAAGCTGATAAGACAGAGCTTCCAAACAAAATCATCACTATATCGTTGGATGCAGAGGGCTGGAACACAGACGGTGAGGATGTATTTTCTCATGCAGTCAGCCATGAAGCGATTGTAGAAAACACAAAGCTGAATGTCGCACCAACGACTGATACACAGCTCAAAGAGCTGATGGATTTGGGTGTATCTGGCATGGTGGCAAAGAATGAAAATGGCACAGCAAGCATCATCTTTTATGGTGCAAAGCCTACAAAGGTGACAGCTTTGCAGATTGAAATTGTACCGGTTATACTCAGTTAGGAGGAATGTGAATGTCAATTTTAGGAAATCCGGTCTGTATGCCTATTGGCGGCAAAGCCGCAAAGGGAAATCAGATGTTTTTGGGCGTTACATTACCCAGAAGCATCTATTACGAACAGGCAGCAGAATGGTTAAAGATAAAAGATGATCCAAAGGCAGCTATCCCAGAAAACCAGTGGGATGGTCAGGTAATTTGCGGAAACTCGCTGTGGCTCTTATACAACCATCACGCATATGCTTACAGTTTGGAGAATGGGGATTTATTGGAAGATGTCACTCTGAGCGGTGCAAGCGGCAATCATTCCAATATGATTACCACTGATGGAAAGAACAGAATTTGGTTTGTAAGGACGACTGTTAATCCTCCACGCTTATCAGCTAACAGTGGTACATATGGAACATGGACTTATAGACATCAGTTGAGTGTATATCTGTATGAGTTTAGTATTATAACTAAAAGCGTAAAATTACTAACCACTCAAACTATCGTAAACAGTGCGAGACTTGAGAATGAATCATCAAGCAGACCTTCTATCACACAAAATCCTAATGTTATGCAACTTATAGGAGGTTTTATAGGCTATGCAAACACACAAAAACTTTACTTTGGAAGCATCCCGTTGCGTAGCACAGGTGGTCAGATAGAATATGACTATGTGATAAATACAAATATACATACTACAACTATGACTATACCCACATGCAATTTTTTTCAAAACGTGTGGGAGTACGATCTCAATTCAACTTCTGCCAAAGCAATCGCAAACATTCCAGCTTCTACACCTGTTCGTGGAAGATTCTTCTATGACAACACCGATTTCTTTTATACAGGTTCTGGATATGGAAATATGGGCAGAGATAAGTCTATATTCCGCTACAACAAGCTGTCTAATACATGGGAAACTGTCACATCAAACTTTGAAGGATATACAGATGGACACTTCTCATGCGTACAGCTTGGTGACAAAATGCTGCAAATTTCTCAGACAGCCACTGGCGTTTTTGACCCCAAAACAGGCAATTTGGAGACGCTAAGCGTCCCTGTTATTCCACCGGACAATACCCCTATCTATTCTGGATTCAAAGCATATTCAAACAACATCCTTTATCTTGCTACGGCACAGGGAATCTATAAATGCCCCTTCTTCTCTGCTGTGCCAGAGGATGCACCGATTGTGGCAAAAATCTATAAAGGACAAAAGTACCATACTCTTGAACCTTTTGAAATTCCAAACAAACTCAAATTCCTGCGTACACAGCAAGTTGCAGACAAAGACTATGAAATCAAAATGTATGAGTATGCCAGTGAAGGTGGACAGACTATTTTTATTGAAGATACCGGAGAAAACTAATCTGAATCATAAAACGCATAAATAACGAAAGGATGGTTTATGATTATGCTTTACAAATATAACTCGCCCCCCCCCCCCATTGTGAATTATGTAACAATTCAATGTTTATGCAAAGAGGTGATTTGTAAATGAGTTCTGTTTATGGATCACCTCTTTTTATCGGAGGCTCACAGCAAATCAGTGACCTGCCACCTCTGCTGAGTAATTTTAGAGCCAGTATTGATGAATCTCAAACTGGACAAGTAATTTTATCTGCTGATAAAATGGAGAAAGGGAGAGCAAAAGACCTTGCTGGTGCTGTGTGGGTGTATGGAGAGCATGAGCCGAAGAATGTGAATGACGGAACGAAGACTGAATTGTCAAGGGATGAGATTGTCGCCGACAGCGGAACAATCGAAAAATCGGTATCTTGGGATAAAAAGAAAGAGTTTCATGCAAGACAATTTACCTATAATGCAAAGAAACAATACCAGACGATGTTGGAGGGTGCTATAGCATATCTTCCAATCATGCCTGACGGTCAAAAAATTTCCAAACTTCCTTCAAAATCTAAAATCAAGTTAGGAAAAGTAAACAATACCGTTTTAAAATGGATTGTTTGCAGGGATACTTCGGACAATCAAGTTCGTTTGATTTTAGACGGTTCAAGCTATAATGTTTTGGGGCAAAAACAATTTGACGCACTAGAGCCATCGAACAGCAATAGTGATAGACGCTCATACGGCAACAACCGATATATTTGGTCAAACCTCCACCAGTGGTTAAATTCCAACAAACCTGCAAACCAGTGGTATACCTCACAACATGGAGCGGACGCACCACCGAACTACGCTAACCAAAACGGTTTTCTTAACCAGTGGACTGAAAAAGAAATTAAATCTTTGGAATTGGCAAACTGGACTGTTACTAAATCAAGTGTAGACGGTTCGGGGTCAGAAACTTTCCGAAGCAGAGTAACTTTAGCAAGCACTACTGAACTTGGCTTAGAGAGCGGCACAGGCGGCGGCAGATTGGATATTATGAACAGTAACGGCGACCGAGGTTTAGGTAGTTTTTACTGGTGTCGCACACCACATCTGTCATTCGCCGACAGTGTTCGTGGTGTCAATGGCGCTGGTTCGCTTTACTTCGAACGTGCCAGCTATGCGTTTGGCGTTCGCCCGCTTTGTAAGCCTATTCAAACAACATTGGTATCAGCTCAACCCGATAGTGACGGTTGCTATACTCTCGTGTAAAGGAGTGGAAAAATGACAATTCCTAATAATTGGTATATTGCTGACTGTTCATCTATGGTATACCCCACTTCTAAAATGGACACTGGAACATTCTATCTGCCGACCAACATCCAGTACAATGAAGAAGATAAAACTTACATTTACCAAGAATACCGCTTTACTATGCCAATCAATTATGATGTACCGGCAGAAGTCTCCGATGCTCTGGCTGAACAACTTGACATTTACAGCAAGCAGTTTGGAAAGCGCATTTATGAGTTGGAAAACAGTCAGGTAGAACAAGATAAGAAAGCCAGTGAAACTGACATGGCAATTCTTGGTTTGATGGACACTATTCTGACTATGCAATCACAGCAATAAACTGGTCGAAATCGACCAGTTTAAATATCATTATTTCAAAGGAGGAAAACAAGTATGTACAATTTTATTCTGTCTATGTGGGTAGCAGGAACTATCAATGAGGCAAAAGTCAGAGCTTACTGCCCTCTGTTTATTACCAGCGAACAGAGAGATATGATTCTGGCAACCCCGCAGCTTTAAATATCTGCAACAAACCATTTGAGTGGAGGTGATAACGATGATTAAATTGAGAGTCACCCAATCTGAAATGCACTTGATTCGCAATGAAGTAGTAGCAAGTGGCGCTGTTAAAGCCTACAAGGTGTATTTCGTTTTTGACGAAACATGGACAGGCTTAAAACGCATTGCTCTATTCAAAGCTGGAGATGTTAGTATGGAAGTTCCTTTGGATGAAAATGATATGTGTGTAATCCCATGGGAGGTTTTAAAAGAGTCAGGGATTGAGTTATTTATTGGTGCTGTCGGAGTAGACCATAATGTGAGAGTATTACCTACTGTATGGGTTAAACAAGGCACAGTACAGGTTGGCGTTGGAAATACCACACTTGCCCCACCTTCCCCTTCCCTTTACCAGCAACTACTAACTATGATTGGTGATTTAAAAACACTGAATACTACAGCCAAGAATAATCTTGTAGCTGCCATCAATGAAGTGTATTTAAAAGGCGACCACGATATTGCGGTTGACCAAGAGGTTGGCACAATGCTAGAAAATATCTTTGGAAAGTTTACAGGCGTCCCTGTACCTGACGAACAACTTGCAACTGACAAAGATGTAGACACCATGCTTGACGGTGTATTTGGTGATGCACCTCCGGTGGCTGGAGAGGTTGCTACCGACCAAGATATTCTATTTATGTTAGATGGAGTATTTGGCAATAAATAACATCTGCGAAAGGAGGAAAAGCAATGCCAACTGCACAGCAAAAACTTGTAACGCTTGCACAG
>OIWQ01002436.1_pt1 | contig 19120 bp, 28 predicted proteins | sample 1587571 | NCBI WGS metagenome assembly OIWQ01 (sample SAMEA3888910, study PRJEB22519) | human gut metagenome | biome: human gut; feature: human-associated habitat; material: faeces | place: Denmark | collected 2010 | reverse complement strand
TTTATTTCTATTATCTTCAATATAATTATTATAAGGAATACGTTTACTTATAGAACTAAGTACTTTATATTCATTATAAAACGTTTCAAGATACTTTTTAATAAGATATTTTATATGCATTTTAATAAGTATCTTCTTATTCTTCGGTTCAGTTATATCATAAACAGGAATATCTTCATCAGTTTTATAAATAGTATAATCTTGAGGAAGACCACGCTCAATATTACAAGCATATTCAGTTCCTTCTTTAATTACAGCTATTTTGCGTTTACGATCAATGCGAGCCATACAAGCTCCTTTAAGACCACCACACCAGCCTTCTCTATCCCAACTATTTTTAATATAATAAGGAGTAAGTTTAACTGCTAATGATATTCCTCTATGAAAGAAATAACCATAAGCAAAACAATAGCAGTGATAACTACTATCATAATATCCATATTCATCTCTGTGAATACCTTCATGGATACCTTCGCTTTTAGTAACAGCATGTCTAATTCTTTGTTTCTTAGGTTCAGCACCTACTTTACTTTTAGTCATAACTTTATTTTAAATGTTCTACAATAAGTATTTTATTTAATATTTCAAATTCTCGTGTAAGGCGTTCAAATTCAATTTGCTATGGAGATATAAGCAGGCATGAGAAAGCCGCTCACGTAGCAAGGAAAGTAGGTCTAAGCGTACATTCCTTTTACGGGGCGGCTTTCATGCTAGATGGTTATATGTTTAGTTGATATACTTCACCATCAACTTGATTATCTACAAGTTTAACTTCAGTATTAGTATCTTCAACTATAGAATTAAGAATAGAATCTTCAATAACTTCTTTAGGAATAGAAAATTTTGACCTACTATAATTATCTCTTTCAGCTCTATAAAACTTACCATCAGTATTACTCATACTAATAGCTAGAAAATAATCATTTCGTTTAATAGTTCCATTCCATCGTTTAAGAAACTTATAAAACATTCTAAACTTTATTTCTCTACTATATAATCTTCTAAACTTTGGTGAATACCAAGTTTTATGTTTATCTAATTCTTCTTTTACATTATCATAAGCGTTTAAATTCATTATTGTATCTACTTTTGAATATCAATTAATTTGCAATGGAAGGGCACGTTCTTAACACCCGACCTTTCACGAAACTCACAAGTTGCAAGTTTACCAATAAAATCTTCTTTATGTTTAAGAATATATTCTTGTTTTGAATGGTCAAAATTACCAGTAGCTTCAAACACTTCATCATTAATGTCATTTTTAAGAACAAACTTACAAAGTGTAGTTCTAATTCCTTCAGGAATAACATCAACAATTTTGAACTTTGCGTCATCAACTCGTTTATATTTAAGCATAGCTAAATTACGAGCACCAAATTGATAAGCAGAATTAATATCACGAACAATAAGACCTTCAAAACCAAGACTAATAAACTTATCTCTGAATCTTGTAGCATCATAAATATTATTGATATTAATATCAGGTAATAATACAAGTTTACTCTTGTTATTAATATGCTGTGCGTAAGTATCAAAAGTATAACATAGTCTACTTATGTTATCAATCTTAAACTTACGTCTAGCTTCATAACTCATATTATCAATAGCAATATCATAACACCAATATTGAAGAAGTAGATGTTGAGGAAGCTTTTCATTCTTAACAAAACTATTAATATCATTTACTTTATAACCAGGAATATAAAGTTCACCATCAAGACAAGCTCCTTCTTCAATCATAGCATCAAGTAAATCGTCTTTAATAGCTGGAAGAATTACTTCATCCATCCAAGTAAGTTTAGGAGTCCAATCAGTACCTTCTCTAGAACGATAAGTAAGTCTAACAGGATTAAACATATCATTAGTTTCTTCAGCACCAACAATACATCTAACTCCATTAATTTTATACTGACCTAAGTAACTACGTTTATCAAAAGGTTTATTATCTTTAAGTACTTTTGCAAGCATTGGAAGAACAAAACCTTCATCAGTAGTATTATTCTTTGGAAGATAAGTATCAAGATACTTAATTAAGCTAACATAATCAGGAAAACTTTCAGGAGCATTATCTTTAAGTTCAGAAACTTCTTTATATCCTTCTTTACGTTTAGCTTTAATACGAGACTCAATTTCGTTACCTTTGACTAACTTTCTAGCAACTTCTTCATCATGAATAGTAGCTCCAGCTACTAAACCATATTTCAAAGATATGTTACCATTAGGAAGTTCAGATATATCCCAAAATTGAGGTTCACCTTTTGCATTTCTTTTATAAAGTCTCATAATTTGATTTTAAGTTTACTAATAAGTTTAGCTCTAGCTTGAGCATTTAATTGAGCAGCACTTTGAGTTTTCTCTTTCTTAGGTATTTCAAAACCTTCGATAGTTGCTTCTTTAGCTTTCTTTCCAGTAGTACGAGTAGTATTCATTAAACCATTCTTCTTATCATATACGATAGGAGGATTATCTTCTTCATATTTAAGATTACGTTTATGTAAAGCTACAAGTTTAGAAACATACTCATCTTTCTTATTTTCATCAATCCAACCTTGTTGAAGAGCATAATCAATTCCAATAAGAGTTCGAGTAAATTCATATTTATAAGGAGTACCTATAGTTTGCATCATTCTCATATCATCTTTAATACGAGAACAATCAAGACGAACACAAGCTTTAGCAACAAATTCATCAGCACCGCAAGTACTAACATCTTTAATAGCCATAGCTTTAACTTGTTCATCTACTACCATTGTATATTTCTTTGGGAAGTTAATCATGAACGTCTAGCATTAAGTTTAAATATTACAACTCTTTTTGGTTTACCAAGTCTTCCGTGCGCATATTGAGCCATAGCTCCAATATTATCAGTTTCATAAGTTTGATAACATTTTGTTTCTGTCTTACAAGTATGAGTATCATAATCATAGTGTGAAGGAAGATGAACCCTATCCCTATAAGGTATTAAAGAATCTATATTTTCATAGTCCTCAGTACCTTCATGAAAGTCAACTTCGCCATAAGCAATAACATTATCAGAACTCAAATTAAAAGATAAGTCACCTCTATGTATAACAAAAGCTTTGCCATCATCAAGCAAAGCTTCTTCTTTTTCTGTAATTGGAGCCATAAGAATACGAACTTGTTCAGTTGGTTTTCCTTCTTTATTAGTCATATTAGTATGGTAAATCACAGTCTGATAATCTTTTGAAATAGGCATCGGAATTACCTTTAGTTTTTCTGTATCGTAACTCGACATATCTAAGAGTATCTTTTATAAAATTATCTATTTCATCATTACTATATTTATAATGCAAATCTGCAAAATCCTTACATTCATAATTGTCAAGACCAAACTCACCACGAGTAATAAATAAATAAGGAATATTATAAGTACTTAAAAGATAATCAGCACCATCACGACCAGTTCTATCAAAATCTAATAAACTGACAATTAGTCCATCATCAGCTAAACGATTCTTTAACCAATCATATTCGTTAGCTTTTAATCTATAATTTTCACTAGGAAGATTAACTACACCTATTGTTAAAGCCTTTCTATCCCCCCCGTAAAAGGTATGATTAACTAAATGATTACCCAAACTTAATCTATCTTTACTTGATTTAGTAATTATAATATAATCATAATCATCTAATTCAAGATTAGGAAGACCTTCAAGTACATTACAATTAGTTATAAATTTCCTTTCTTTTGTTCTATCTCTAAGAGGGAAATAAAGTTTTATAAGATATATTCCTTGTCTGTTTCTACCCAACATATAAGCATAACATGGGTCTTTAGTAGTATATCCATATCTAGGAGTAGGATTGCTACTTCTATCTATATAATACTGCTCAACAGGAATAACAAAATGAGTATTAAGATAAGCAAGATTTACACCAAGTTTATTCCAATAAGCTTTATCTCTACTATTCCAACTACGTGGAACAATTTCAATAATAGCTTTTCTGGATTTACTTTTAATAAGAGCATTTCTAATAGATTCATCTATCTCATAATGATTAACTCGATTATCTATATCATCACTAAACACACTATAAATATGTTTAAGAATAAAATAGAAATCTTGTTTATTATCAGTACTAATAGGTCTTTCATAAACAATACTAAGAACGTAAGCTACTACATCATATACATCACCAAAGAAGCATCCATTAAAATCTCGAACTTTAAGTCTTCCTTTCATATTGTATGCAATACCCATACTACTATCAGTATCATCATCTCTAAATACAGACTTAATAAGATGATTATGTTTAACACAATCATCTACAACATTGATAGGAATATCTAGATATTTTGCAACAATATCTTCTTGACTTATTCGAGACTCTATAAAAGCCTTTGTAAGTTTAGTAGTATTAATTGTACGTTTCATATTGTATAAATAAAAAAGGGATAGCGACACGAAGTATCGCATCACTATCCCTAGAACATTAAATCCATTAGAAGAATAATAACAATTTGCTTAGAACGGCATATCTGTATTTGCAGTTGGATCGAAACTACCAACACCAGGCATCATGTCGTTACCAGCTGTAGGAGGAACAATAGTAGCACCACCAGCCATACCAGGAATACCAGGAGCACCAATAGTTGGAGCTTTAGGTTCAGTATCCTTTGGAGTAATTGATTCCTTAACCTTATCTACATTCAAAATAACTGGAGGAAGAATCTGATTATCTTTCATCTTAACAATTTCGACAAAACCATTGCCAACAAATGAAGGGAAAGACAAATCTTTACTCTTGTCAACATCTACCCAAGAACCTTTACGATTACGAATTGCACGGAGAAGTTTAATCCAACAATTAATGAACTTACCATTAGCGTCTTTAAAGCAAGGCTTAGCAACTGCACCATCAGCAAGATTAAACTGACCATTAAGCATAGCAGCAGCGTTGTCAAACATCTTACGATAACCATCGAGAACTGCCTGAGCATCTACTGCTTCATACTCAACATTACCATTCTCATCTTCTGTGAAATCAACAAAATCAAGAGTAAGTGCATCTTCCTCTTCAACAGTCATTTCACGACCCTTGAAATAGAACACATCAAGAATATGCTTAATAGTACTAAGTACATTATCTACTTGCCATGCTTTATCTCCATTAGGAATAGTATCAACATTACTCTCAATAGGGAATAATGTCTTAACTGCATAACGACGTTCCTTTGCATCAGTATGATTACTTGCGAATGTAAATACCAAACGAGGCATCTTCAAACCAGCAAAAGAACTACCATCTGCACTCTGAGACCATTCAACAGATACAGAATCAAGATGAGCAATAAATAAACCATTCTGAGCAGCATCTTTCTCATGGAACTTCAAACGGCTTACTGCCTGAGTGTTGTTATTAATACCTCTACGATTTACTTTCTTTGCAGCACCCTGCGCATTAGCTGCTGCACTATTAACATTTTCTGTCATAACTTAATTAAGTTTTAAAACGTTTATAAAATTGACCAAAAAAAGGGAGAAGATTATTATTCTTCTCCCTCATAAATAAGATTTTTGTTTAATGAATGAAATTACTCTGCACTTGCTTCTGTATCCTCAGCATCACCTTTCTTACTGATACGAGAAGGGACTTCATCCTTATGCTCACCAAGAGCATAGAATGTAATCTCTACATCGTCCTTACCATCATTGTACTTGGAAACAATAGGATTCTTGATATCTACATCAAATGAACGCTTCATAGAAGTCTTGTCCTCAAGGTCTGACTTCAATTGCTCCCAGTTGTTAGTATCAGAGAAAGAAAGCTTCAAACCAATACCAGTTGCATTACCATGTGCAGCAAGCTTACAACCACTTACAGATTGAATCTGTGGAGAAGGCATATCATCTACCTTGAAAGCAGCCTTAATTTCCTCATCGGTAGCAGTCTCAGCAAGTTCATAAGCAGCAATCAACTTATCACGATTATTCTTGATAACCTCATCTACATGCTCATCGAAGTACTTCTTCTTCTCTTCCTTTGTAAGACGAACATTAACCATAATAGGCTCACCTGTCTTCTTAAACATTGGAACACCCTTAGCAATATACCAAGTTGTAACAGCTGCTATACAAGCAGAAGTACCCTTTGGAGTATCAAGGTTAAAACCATTCTTCTGAGCAAACTCAACGATTGCATCAACACGATTAACTACAGCTTTCTCTACATCTGCTGCATCGTTAGCAAACATAATATTGTCACCAGGTACAAGACCAAGAGCCTTAGAAACTGCTCCTGAAATATGGAAACAACCCTTTGAACTAGAAGCAACCAAAATTGGATCTGTGACAAATGCGCTAGGCTTAACACCACTTGCAACTACATTAATACCGAATGATAAACCAGTAATCTTCATAACTTTAAATATTTAAATTGTTAATAATAAATTATAGTATAATACTATTTAATAAACTCTATTTTAAATCCTTATTCTGTAGGAGTAACATCTTCTGTTAAATCTTCTACGTTTACAAAGTTGTCAACATTAGGATCTGTATTGTTAACTACTTCGGATAATTCATCATCAGACATACAACCCATTAAAATATCGCCAGCTATTTCTCTAGCTCCATAGAAAAAAGCTCTATGACCAATCATTATTCTAGTATACTTTTTAAAAGTATCTTTAGTAAACAAGTCAGCTTGTGCAGCTTCAACATAAGAGAAATGACCAGTAGCATGAACTTCAATTACTTTGCCATATATCTTCTTATATCTTGTAAACTTGTACTCAGTCACAAAATCAATAGGTTTAGCTGCTGTTCTAACTACAGGATAATTACCTTCTTGAGCTACTTTAGTAGCTTGAATTGTATTGATACACTTAACACATTTACTAGATATTTGAAATTCATCATAAATATTACCTTTCAAATCCATATAATATCTAAGTGGATAAACACCAATAACATCATCAGTAGTTTTACTTTCAGCTTCTTTCTGATTTCGACATTTAACACAATAATCTGGGAGATGTGTTTCATCGTAAACACTATTACCATCAGTATATTTATACTGAGGTACATAATCTTTTGTTATTTCCCAGACTATACCTGCCCTTGATAACAGTGCTTTAGCGATGTGAACGTCAAGACCAGTTTTTCCATTAATAACATGAATATGTTCTATACAAGTACTAAATGGTAAGCGTAAGTCTTGTGCTCTCATTAAAATTGCAAGACCTTCATTTACACTTTTAACTCCACCTTTATCAGTAGCAATAATCTTCTTTAGAAATACTTCTGCATTTGCAAGTTGTTTCTCATCTAGAAGATTTAGAACTCTGATACCTGTATTAACATCACCATGTCTAACAGATAAACCATGACTTTCTTCGGTTTTTGTTTCAACTTCATTCATTATTTCAAAGAGCAATTATATTTGTTTCTTATTTACGCTGCAAAGATAAGCATAATTCTTCAATCTACAATACAATAATCATAATTATTATCACTTTCAACTTCAATTTCAGTTTTGTTAATAATTAGATGATTTGGACCATTAACACGTTCATCTAGTTTTTTCTCCTCTAAAGAGCCTTTATAATATAAGGTGTATAATTGTATCTCCTTTGCGAACTGAACCTTTGATAGCCTATATAAGTAGGTCTCCATAGTATCACACAACGGCGACGTAATTACAACAACGTCTACATCTACGTCTAAATCCTTATCTGGAGAAGCATTTGTAGACAAAACGTGAATAGCACCTTTGTTCATCAACTTTTGAGCTAAATTTTTCTGAGATTTTACACCAAGCATTTTTGGTTTTCCCTTATTAACTCCACTCTTAATTAGAACTTCATTTCCATTATCATCAATAGCAGGAATATTTTCTACTTTATCGTGATAATTATAACAAGTATTATAATGAGTATTATCATTAATATATTTAGTTACTTCATTTGCAAAGTCACCATGTTTATTAATAATAAGAATATTCTTATCTGCATTGTCTTCAACAATCTTTAAAATATAACTAAGTTTCTCATCAGAAGAAGCAAGAGCAAGACTTCTACTTCTAATAATTTCGTATATTCCACTAGCACGTTCTTTAAGGGCATTTGGAGAATAAAGTTCGTCTATTTCAATATTAAATTGAATAGTCATATCAAGATTCTCATTCCAACCATTTTGACGAGCTATGTTATAACATACAGCCATACTAGAACTATTAGTATTACTATTACCTAGACGAGCCATCTTAATTGTTTCAAAGTCACCAAAGATAGCTATACCAGTAGCTATTTCTTTATTATAATAATCAAGTTTCTTTTTAAGATTACTATCTTCATCTATAACTAAAGGAACTAATACTTCTTTTACGGGGCGGCTAGAACGGATTTCATCTACACTAGCTTGATTATAATAACCAACTCTAGGAATTAGATTATTAATTTGTTCTAACTTACCAGTAAGTAAAGTTGATGATAACACTAACTTAAACTTTGCTTTGTCTAGCAGACCTACATAACAATAAAGACATTCTTTAGGATTATAAATAACCACTAAAGTAGGATTTAGATGACTAAATATATCTGTAGCTTCACTAACAGTCAAAATTTTAATCAATCCTCTAGTAATAAAATTACTATAAACATTAGAATGAACAGGTTCACTCTTATGTAATAGATAATCATTAACTTTGTCTTTATCTACAAAGTCTGCAACTATAATATCAGTCTCTATTGTAGGACTTTTATTATACATTGCAGGAAGTATCATCAATAAAGGTCTAAGACCATCTAAAGGAGTAGGAATTATAAAAGTTCCAATTCCTTTATTCATTCTCCATTGATAAACACTTTTTTCATGCAATTCTTCTTCTGTCATTGTTCTTCTTCATTATCAAATAAATCATTATATAATCCAAAATTCTTCTTTAACAAAGATTTTCCACTGAGAGTTTTATTCTTTGAATTACCTTTCTGATTAGGACTTATTCCGAGCTTAATAGGATTAATAATCTTATAAGCTTCTTCATAATAATAAGCATAATCTATATTACGCTCACTAATATCTTCATCATCAAGTAAATTAAGAATTTGTACTGGTTTTCCACTAGCTAAAACACTACGAGCACCAGTAGTTACGTGTTCTTTCATAATCACAACTCCTTTAGTAGAAACATAAAATCTAACATGACGTTGACTATGTATATCTACTACTTTTCCGTCAACTACTTTTTGATAAACAACTTCAAATTGTCTACCTACATTTTGAGTTTTACAGAAATCAAGAATATCTTTATGATTACGAAGCGTTTCCATTACAGACTTACCATGAGCAAAATACTCAAATACAGCAGTAGCTACAACTGGCATATCATAACCCTTTTTAAGGTCTTTAATATACTGTTTTGGGTCTAGTGCTCCTTTATACTCAATTTTGTCGTTACTTTGAATATCAAAATAGTTATTCACATTTAAACTAACAAGCATCTTATAATGTTCATCATCAGCAGACATCTTATTAGTTTCATTCCATTCTTTACAAATTTGATTATAAACATCAACTTTGTCATAAGGAAGTTTTATAACGATACCATCAGTATTTGCACTAACTACATGTATTCCTGCTAATTCAAGAGATTCACAAAGAGTCATTGTCATTAACTGACCATTGATTGTAACTCTCATTTGTGCAAGTCTATCATAAAGCCAGAAATTTTCATAGCCATACTTTCCGTAAATAGCATTGATTACAATCTTCAATGCTTCTGCTGCAAGTTTATTATGAACTCCTGGTACTACAAAACCATCTTTATCATCTGTATGTTTACATTTAACACGAGTTTGTTTAAAGTAATCTACCATTTTTGCAAACACCTTACGATTAAGATGTGCAGGTACTACTTCATAACTTATCATTATACTCGGATAATATGATGTATAATCGTGATGAACATAAACATATTTATCAGTACTTTTAAGTATTACAGGCTTGTCTTGAGTATGAATACCACCAGTTGCTAGAGTATACGTTGTGCCATAAAATTCTATTTCACGTACAAAACTATCTTTATTAGTTCTATATATAACAACTTTCTTCATTTCTTCAAGTAAATCTTGAAGTTGTTTAGTCTTAAACTTAATATGAGGAAATATTATTTTATTAAAACTAAGAGCAGTTCTTTGTGTACGAAGATTTTTAAAAGCATCTTCATGCAAACCACTACGTTCAGCATAAAACTTATTTAATAGTTTATCTGCAATATTACTTCTAGCACTACATAAGAAGTTTATTCTATAAGCGTGACCAAGACTATATCTAAGTATAACTTCATCAGGCTTTTGTCTTACCATTTCACAACAAAGAAATACATCATTCTTATTATAATGTAACATAGGTTCAACATACTTAGGAAGAAGATACCTATTAAAATCAGCAGTAATCAAATGATTTAATTGTTCATTAGTCATACCTCTATAAGCATCTCTTTTTCTATATATATCACCTTCTTCATCATCAATAGGAGGAAGTTTAAAATCAAGAAGATTATACCATTTAAGATTAATACTAACTTGTTTTAAACTTTTACCATACTTTTTACGTTCACCAGTGTCTTTATCTATATTCACTCCAGCAGAATTAAGAGCAAATATCTTAAACAAATCTACAGTTACATAATTAACTCTATACTTACGAATAAGATTTAATAGTTTATCTTGCCATAAAGCATCTTTATCGTCTTGTAATGACATAATTTTATCATTCACTTCTTTAAGAAACGAACAAAGTTGTTTTGTATTATCAAAACTATTCCAATACATTAGAAATGCTTTAATCAATATATCATCATATCCTTGATTGTTATAACCATATAAATCATATCTGTCAACAGAACCATCTTCATGTTCTACAGGTCTCATTTTTTCAAAGAAATCTATAATACTCAACATTTGAGAATCATTTGTATCACTAACATAAAATATCCAGCTTTTTACACTATCAAGTCTAGATGTTATTTCTTCAATTGTTAAACTATCAGTAAGAGCACCTTTACAATCTGCAAATTTATTAAGATAATCTTTTAAATCTACAAAAGTAAACGAAATCATATTCTCAAAGACTTCTAAATCTACAGCTAAACTATGAATCATTTACTACTTTTACTATTTCCATTCCATTATAATTATTATCTTTATTAGCAGTAAGCCATTTAATTAGACGATCACGAAAATCATCGTATTTATTATCATCTATAAACTTAATAAAAGGAGAGTAATTTGTGCTGTAAACATAAGGAACTATATAATATAGTTTATCCTTACCTTTAGTAATATCAAAACCAAAATTAGTAGCAGCACTACCAAGAAGCATTATCTTATTGATAGCGTTCATTCTAATATCAGCAAATGTATGTAACATACATCTATGAATTATATTTTCATTTACAGGACATTTATCATCAAGCTTACAACGAATAAGAGGAACAATAAAGGGGACTAGTTGCTCTAGCCCCCCCGTAAAAGGTATGATAGTGTCTTTCACTATTTCCACATACTTACTAAATATCATTCCTCTATTCTTATAAGCATTGTAATCAACATCAGGTACAACAATAATCATACCTGACATTGGATTACCAACACCACTAAGACATTTACACTTAGTATTAAACATACCTAAAGGACAACCTTCACATACTTTAGGAATCATAGTTTTCTACTTTGGTAAACTTCTCAATATTAAAATCATTATATACAGAAGCTACAAACATGAAGATATTATCACGTTTACCCCAAGTTTTATCTAACTTACGTTTATAACCATAAGCAGCAACTGTACCATTAACGCTAGCTTCAAGTTTAGCAACTTTATAATACTGACGTTTAACACCCCAAGCATTATTAGATTCAGTTACATAAACATCACCAACTTTAATAGGACAATTAGCAAGAATATCAGCAGTTGCTGCGTCTTTAAGAGCATTCATACGATTCTGATAATCTTTCTTTATTTCATCTTCTTTATTAATATAACATTGTACACGTTCTTTAAAAGAAGGAATATTACTTGTATTACTTGTATTACACATAGTTTATTTAATATTTTAAATTCTAATTTACATGCCTTTTACGGGGCGGCTTTATGATTTAACCATGCCGCACCATAAAGGGCTTAAATCGCAAATAAATACGCATTATGCGAATTTCGCTAGCGTACACGTAGAGTAATTGACCATTCTGTCAGGTCGAAATCGAAAGGTGTGTTAACATTCTCAGGGATTATAGTTATAAGTTTATGAACCTCATTATCAGCTTTAATAACTGCTTTAGCACCAACTACAACACCATAAAGTTTATTAATTCCACCTTTATTCTCAAGCTTTACAGAATCATTAACTTCAAGGTTAGAATTTCTAAGAACTATATCAGCTATTACATTTTCGTAATATTTAATTTGTTCTTTACAATCTTCTATTCCTTTAATAAATCTTCTATAATCTAAAGGATTTAAATTAACTTCATCCATATCTTAAAATAACTTTTTCTTTAGCTCTACTGACTGCAACATAAAGTCGTCGATTAATATCTTTTGCATTATTGTAAGGACGACCATTTTTATCATATACAATATCATTAATATCAACCATACTAACATTATATGTTGACCCTTGTGATTTGTGGCTCGTTAACGAGAAACCATAATCTAAATTACGATAATGAAGTACTGTTCCATCAGCTTTTGCTATATTGACTAGTATCAAACAACTTTCACGAAATTCAAAGTACTTCCTCCATTTAGCAGCACGTTGTTGTTTAGTTGCATTTTTAGCTTGTTCTATTAAGTCATTACATAGCTGACAATATTTCTTAATAGAATATCTATCTCTATGGTCTAGAACAAACAAAGGAGAAGTAACTTGTCCACCATGAACAGCTTGAAACATAACCATAAAACCCTTAATATCGTACTTAGGATGAGTATAATTAGCAATATCTCTTACAATATAATCTTCACTATTTCTTATAATAGTCTCTTTAAATTCATTTACAAGAGTTACATAAGAAGTAATTAAATCATTTTTTGTAATAACAGATTTTTCACTGGCTTTAATTATAGCTTCTCTAATAAACTTATTCCAAGCAGAAACAGCCATATTAGTATAAGCTATAACTTTAACATAATCTGTATTTTTAGTTATTGCTTCATCACTGAACTGAAGTTCAACTTGATGTTGAAATTCAGCACTATTACAAACCATAAAACCTTTAGTCATTGTAGAATCAAACTCACTTTTATGTGTACTTATATAATTAAGAAACGTAAAAGTATTATGTTCTACATCGTTTCTAAGCATGCTACAAATTTTTCTTATAGGATTATCTTCATCTTGTCTTACAATTTGAGTTAATCTATAAGTTGTAACATTCTTAAAAGCAGAAGGTTCAAGTTCATTTACAGGAGGCACTTGATCTACGTCACCAAGTAGTAGAAGTTTACAACGATTATTAACCAATACTTTACACATATAATTAAATAAAGCTTTATTTATCATAGAAGCTTCATCAACTACATAAAGATTATAATCTTCAACTTTTATTCTACCCTGACGACTGAATTGAATATCTCGTTCGTTGAATTTGTCAATATTATAATCAGGTCTCATTCCATAGTCTGATTGAATAGTATTAACATTAACTGGTAATCCTGCAAGAGCATCACGTATTACTCTACAAGCTTTATGACTTGGAGCACTTACACCAATTTGTGAAAAACTAATATTACAATTCTTTAAAATAGTCTTTAAAAGGAATGTTTTTCCAACACCACCTGCACCAACTAGAGCACGCTTAAAATCATTACGATCAAAGGGCTTATTAATAAATTCAATAAGCCCTTGATAAGCTTTTTGCTGGTCTTTTGTAAGACCAGCAATTTCAGCTCTATTTTTATCAGTCCTATTCAAAGGACCTCCAACTAATGTATCTTCATTGTGCATTTATTCATCCTCATTATCTTGTTTTAAATTATAATATAAATTATGTGATTTCAAAGAACGAAAATCAGCATATAATACTCCTACACGTCGAACAATTCTAACAATTATAGTCCAGTTCCTACAAAATGGAACATATAGTTCTTTGTTTAGTTTCTTAAATAACCTATCAGTTTCGTTTCTTATCAAACATGTATATTTACCATTATCTTGACCACTTATAGTAAATACTCTTTCAGCATCATGTATATCAAATGATTCAGGAGTAAACTCTAAAGTTATATCTTTAGTTCCTATATCTGTTATATCTACACCACTTTTAAGTTTATGTTTATATTTAAAATTAGGAATAACAACATAAAACTTTCCGTTATCATACCGACATTTAGTTTCTATACGTTTAGTCAAGACTTTATCTTGTTTAAGAGCAGGTGCTCTAGTCTTATGTTTAACCTTAATCTTAAAATTAAGATTAACTTTTAATTTACTAAAATCTGTAACCATTACTTTTTCTTATTAGAAAGTTTATGTTCCTTCTTGATTTTCTTAGCATCTATATCACTTACACCAGCATCTTCATATTTAAGATTAGAAGCTTTAACAGTTCTACTATGATTAAGAATATAACCGCAATAATGAACTAGAAAATCAATTCTACCCCACATGTGAATACCAATTACAACATTTGTTGGAACAATGATATGATTACCATCGATTTCAGCAATACGTGATACACACTTTAAATCCTTTCTTTCATCATGTTTCTTTGACATTTTACAAAAAGTTTAATTAATAAATAAATCATCTACTTGAACACTACATTCAATGGAAGTTCTGCTTGGTTTCGCACCATAAGCCGTATTACTACTACACTTAGCAGAACTTAATCACTCTAGCCCCCCCGTAAAGGATATAACATACAATTGTTTTCCTTTTCTAACTTATCACATACATCAAGTATGGAATTAATACCAGCATGTCTAATAGTAATTATATCTTTAATTACATCAGTCATATCATGTTGACTTAATTTCATAAGATAATATATAGTTCTAAATCCTCTACGAGTATTAAGAGGAAAGTCATAAGGAATAATATAACCTGTACGTTTCATCTTTATAATCATCTTTAGAATCATCTTTAGGAATTTCTTTAAATACTACAGATGTACCATCAGTTCTATCTATAGCAGAACATTTACCGATATATCTAGGTATCAATAATGATGATACATAATTATCAGAAGCACTTATAGTAAAATAATCAATAACATTAGCATTAAAACTAGCTTTAATTTCATTACGTAGAAGCATTATAGCTTCAGTGTCTTTATTACTAAGTTGATCTTGAGTTGCAACTATCATTTTATTTAATATTTTAATTTGCGATATAAAGCCCTCAAATTAATTTGCCGATAAATTTATCAGCTAAATTAATTGAGGGCCATAAAACTCAGGAAAATACATAAAAATCGAATTTATTCGTCATATAGACCGGATTGCTCAAGCATAATTGCTTGGTCGGCCTGCATATCAGAGTAAATATCCGCAAGTACATCATCACTAAGAATAATAATACTTGGAGCATCAGGAAGTTTAGTTCTATCTTTATTCATAATTTAAATATTACATTCTTTACCATTACTAACACTACTTATACCAAATTAGGCATGATAACCGGCATGAATATTAATATCAACTTTATTAGGTGTACTATTAACTTCTTCAAGATGAATACTTGCGCAGTCAAACTGCACTTTAGTTCCTAGTTTACCTTTAAGACAAAGGTCTTTTACAGCACATTGAGTACATTTAACTCCATTAGCCATAACATTATATACATTACCGGCAATTACAATACCAGTTATAACATTTTCTTCCATAATTGTAAGTATTAAATATTAAAAAAACCACTACTACTTTCACAAGCAATAGTGGTTAGAATATGTCTAATTTTAAACACATGGGAAAATAACTTATACACTTATAAGTTCTTCTTTTAGTGAAATATCTACTACATAACCATAGCAATATTATATAAAGAACAGCACAATCTTACTTAAAACAAGAGCAACAATTATAGCAAATAATATACGTACTTCTTTGTTACGTGCTCTAATAGTCTCTTCAAGAGCATCAATTTTACCATAAAGATCTTCATCATGATCTGCAAGAGTAGAAATACTCTTATTTTTATTATCTATTGTTTCATTAAGATCAGCAATAGTTTTTTCTTGATTACTTTGAATTTCTTCACTCTTATAAAGAGAATCTTTAAGAACTTCAATTCTCTTTTCATTAGTAAGTTGAAGTTTCTTGAATGTATCAACAGACTTATTAAGTCTACGTTCAACATCATCTTTACGAAGAATAATATTTACTAATTCTTCAACACTCTTTTTACGTAGTGTAGTTCTACGTCTTTTATTATTAGCTGATAATTCTTTTTCTTTCATAATTCTCTTATGTTTAAAAATTAATAATCAAAGTCAATATCATCGCCAAAGCCAGAACCATCACCATCTTCAGCTTTTATTTCTCCATATAAATCATAATCATCAATATCATTATTTATACAGAAGACATCAACTTCTTGAACATTTAAATCAAATTCATTATCTGTCATAACACTTAATACTTTATTTATTAATATTTGCTGCAAAGATAATGAATTTGATTAGCATCACAATATTCTTTAACTTATATTGCGATAGGTTTATTGTTACCAACACTAAAAGGATAAATATTAATAAGTTTACCCTTATAACCATACATTTGAAAACGTTTCTTAGCTAGTTTTCTAGCATGATTAAGACCCATACTTGTACTAATCATTAAAGAACCATCTCTACGTTCTTTAACTCTATTACTAATAAAATAATATTTTGTTACACACATAATAAGTTCTCCTTATTTAATTAATTAATAAATAGTAGTAGCACTATTTCTAGTACTACTACTACTACTACTACTACTACTACTACTACTTATAAAGATTAGTCAAACATGATATGTTTAGCCAATTCGAATACCATTTGCTTACCAAACTCTCCAAGACGAATATCAAATACATGATTATAATAAGAATCATGCTTAACAACAGTTGGAGTAGCATTATCACTAAATGGATTACGATACTCTTGTCCTTCAGCAACAGCTTCCTGAACAATATTAATAGTTGCACCACTAAGAATCACACCAATTCTCTTAGGTGATTCAAGAAGTGCATTACCAGCAAATGCTACATCTGGAATTTCACGAAGAGTAGCAATCAAGCTAAAGTTACTTACAAAGATAACATTTACAAGACCAATTACATACTCACTTGTGACATCTGCATCAGCTGGAACACCATCTTTACCAGGAGTCTTACCAAGGTTAGGATTAGCTACATAACCCTTAACAGGTTTGTCAAGAGTAATTGCAACTCTTGCATAGTTAGTCATTTCAGTAGTATTGATATTACGAATAGTAACATCCTTTACTACATTATTTGCACCATTGTTTACTAACTCACTAATAACTTTCTTTGAATCCATAATTCTTTAATTTAAAATGTTTATAATATGTTTATTAACTCGAAAATCTTATTTATTTTCTAATTCTCTTTTAGCTGTTTCATAACCAGCATCATAACCAGCATCATAACCTTCATTATAAGGATTATCTTTATGAGATAAATTATATCTAATAGCTTCAGCTGCTTGATGAATATTAATAACATTATCACAACGAGCACCAACTAATTTAATATCTTCAATAGTACAATCCTTATATTTATTTCTATAGTACTCTAATCTATTCATTTGTTCAACTAACTCATCGTAATTGGCAATATCTTCAATTTTATTACCAGCTAAACTAATAGCATAACAATTAAGTTCCTTATCGAATATTACATGAGGAATATGAAGTGAATCTAATGAATCTTTATAGTCAATACCTTTTACGGGGGGGCTATAGTCATTATATTGATTATCATTTGTATCAATACAAACATTATCAATATTAGTATTAGTATTATTATTATTATTAATTATCTCATTTATTTCATATACTCCAAAATATATAAAATTACCAACAAGATAAATAACAAAACACATAATACCAATTAAACCTACAATTCCGATTGTAGTGTAAATTCTATTCTTTTTCATAATTATAGTAATTAAATAATAAACTAGTACTATCTTCACAGACCATACTAGTAAAACAGAACTTTATTTTGGAAATGGGAAGTCTTTATTCATCTTTATCAACGTTATTAACTATAACAATACCACTTATAAAAAGTAGTACAATCCCAATTACATTTATAAAACTTATATGGTCATCAGTACCATGACTTATAAGCATTAAAGATAAGAACAGAATTGGTACTGCAATTATCTTCATTATGTATTTAATTAAATCTATGTTCATAGTTCTTCTATAAGTTTAATATTTATATCATCACAATCATCAATATCAATATCAATATCAATATCAATATCAGTATCAATTAAATTATCATTGATATCACAATCATCAACAACAGGATAGTCTTCAAGAGTAGCAAATACTTCTCTAGACTTATCAGTATCATTGAGATTATTATCATTATTAATAGCATGAACACGCTTTACTATATTAATAAGCGAAAGAATATCACTTTTAGTGATACCTATTGTATCTTGTTTCCAAACCATAACAATAATATGTTGAATTAAATGTTTATTAAATGAGGACTTATTAAATCAACTATAGTATCATCTAGTAAATAAGTCAATAGAGTAAGAGTTGAACTTAAAGTTTTGGAGCACATAGATAACATATATGATTAGATCAGTAGGATTAGTAGTACCAATAGCAGTTGCATAATCAATAGGATTAGTACCACCAATAGCAGTTGAATAATCAATAGGATTATCAATACGTTTAAAGTGAAAGGAATATAACATCAATAGTCGTTATAGTATTATTTAGATCAATTACTCTACACATACTTCCATCCACTTCAACTTTATAACAATCTCTTTAATCATTACCTACTCTAATACCAATAATATCTTCATAAGATAAATTTATCTCATCATCATATTCATAATCAGTAGTATCTACACATACTTCCATCCACTTCAACTTTATAACAATCTCTTTAATCATTACCT